>QWCY01003156.1_pt1 | contig 19500 bp, 17 predicted proteins | sample 1972631 | NCBI WGS metagenome assembly QWCY01 (sample SAMN09866696, study PRJNA288562) | Human gut metagenome isolate pre1_stool, whole genome shotgun sequencing... | isolation source: gut | host: Homo sapiens | place: USA: California
ACTGCTGCCCACAGGCTCGCCCTCGAGGCCATACAGCGCCACGATCGCCTGCAAGACTCGCTGCTTGCGTGCATCCATCGTCATAGCGCCTGCCTCCTTCTTGGCTTTTGTTTCTTTAGCACTCCATCTTCCTGAGTGCTAAGACCATTATAGCCAAAATTTTTTCCCTGTCAATAGCTTCTCGAAAAAGTTTATAAAGATTCATAATTCTGTCATAAACAAAAAAGGGAACGCCTGCCGAACCGCAGACGCTCCCTATTATAATAATGTTCACTCCTCCATCTGTTTTGCCAGAAACGCCGCCGCCACGGCCACGGCCTTCTGCTGGGCGGGGTCAGGCTGCTGGGTGCGGTCCTCGGCCAGCAGCCCGACGACCCCGGTGACATCCCCCGCTGCGATGATGGGCCACGCGCAGAGCAGAGGCCGCAGCGAACCCTCACAGGGCAGCAGGACGTGCTCCGGGTCGCCCTCGCTGAGGTAGGGCTTGCGGGACTCCATCACCCGTTCCAGCGGCTGGCTGACACTGCGGTCGGCAAGGTCGCGCCGGCCTGCCCCTGCGGCGGCGAGGATGCGGTCGCGGTCGGCCACGAAGGCCGTAAGGGCAAAGCTTCGGCTCAGCACCTCCACATACTGCACCGCCACCCCGTGCAGCTCCCCCACCGGGGAATACTTCTTGAAGATGACCTCGCCCTCGCCGGTGGTGAAGATCTCGAGGGGGTCGCCGCGGCGGATGCGCTGGGTGCGGCGGATCTCCTTCGGGATGACCACCCTGCCCAGCTCATCGATACGGCGGACGATTCCGGTTGCTTTCATCTGGTGTACCTTCCTTCCCATTCTTTGCTTTCGGATGCGGTACAGTTATTATGTGGAAACGAGAGGGAAATATACACCTGCCCGCCCTCTGTTTGCCAAACCGGAGCGGCTATGATACAATGAACTCATCTCAGAAGCTGGTTTGCTTCTGAACACAGCTTCTTGGAAAGGATGGACAGAGGATGCAGCATATCCTTGTTTTAGGCGGCGGCGCAGCGGGTCTGGCCGCTGCGCTGGCGGCAGCGCAGACCGCCAAGGGCAGCGCCCGCATCACCGTACTGGACAGAAACGCAAAGGTGGGCAAAAAGCTTCTGGCCACCGGCAACGGGCGCTGCAACCTCGACAACCGGGACATCTCGCCCGAGCGGTATTTCACCAGCAGCCCCAAGGCCCTGCGCCGCCTGCTGGACGCCGTGAACGAGGCCGCGCCGCTGGCGTGGTTCGAGGGCCTCGGCCTCTACCCCCGCACCGACGAGGCCGGGCGGGTGTACCCCTACTCCAATCAGGCGGCAGACGTGCTGGCCCTGCTGGAACACCATCTGGCCGCGCTTGGCGTCGAGCTTCGCACCGGCTGCACCGTCCGGAGCCTGAGCCAGAGCCGGGGCGGCTACGACCTCCAGTTCGAGACGGAATCGGGCCGCGAAAGCCTGCGGGCCGATGCCGTCATCTGCGCCATGGGCGGCGAAGCCGGGCCGCAGTTTGGCACCGACGGCTTCGGCACCCGGTTCGCCGCCCAGTGCGGCGGGCGGATGGCCCCCCTCTACCCCTGCCTGACGGCCTTACAGTGCGCCCGCCCCCGCAAGTCGCTGGCCGGCATCCGGGCCAAGGGCTGCGCCAGTCTGTCGGACGGCACCGATGGCCGGGTGCTTGCCCGGGAAATGGGCGAGGTGCAGTTCACCGATTACGGACTCTCCGGCATCTGCATCATGCAGCTGTCGGGCCTGCTGGCCCCGGGCCGCGGCCCGAAGCAGCCCGTCGTAGCCCTCGACCTCTTCCCCGCCCTGAGCGAAGCGGAGCTGTCCGCCCTCTTCGCCCGGCGGGCCGGGCTTCTGGGCGGCGCAGCGGAGTTCTGGCTGGGGCTTCTGCCCGCGAAGCTGGGCCGCGCCCTCTGGGCCGACGCCGGGCTACCCGAAGACGCCCGCGCCCTGCCTGCTTCGGCGTGGCCGAAGCTCGCCGCCGCGGCCAAGTGCTGGCGGTTCGAGGGGCTGACCCCCTGCGGCTGGAAGCAGGCCCAGACGACCGGCGGCGGACTGCTGCTGGACGAGGTGGAGGACGACTTCCAGTTCAAGGGCTGTCCGGGCCTTTACTTCGTGGGCGAGACGCTGGACTGCGCGGGCAGCTGCGGCGGCTACAACCTCCACTGGGCCTTCGGCAGCGGCATCCTCGCCGGCCGGTCGGCGGTGAAGCGCCGCCCCGCCCCTGCCCCCCGGAAAAAGAGAAAGACCTGAAGCAGCACAAGACCCCGGAGGGCATTTCTCCGGGGTCTTGTTTTCTGCGTTATTCGTTCGCCGCTTTCTCCAGCTCTGCGGCCTCGGCGGCAGCTTCCGCCTCTTCTTCCTTCTGATACTCCGCAAAGGCCGACCACATCGGCTCGATGTCCTCGCCCCGGACGCGGCGGGCGAAGTAGTTCTTGGTGATGTCCACCACAGTGCCGGACAGCGCCAGCACGCCGATGAGGTTCGGGATCATCATCAGGCCGTTGAAGGTGTCGGAGAGGTCCCACGCAAGGCCCAGCTTCATGGTCGCGCCCACGACGGTCATCCCCACAAAGACGACCTTGTAGATACGGCTGCCTGCCGTGCCGAAGAGATATTCGACGGCCTTGGTGCCGTAATGGCTCCAGCCGAGGGTGGTGGAGTAGGCAAACAGCAGGATGGACACCGCGATGAACTTGGGGCCGAAGCTGCCGAACGCCACCGTGAAGGCCTGCCCCACCAGTGCATTGTCCTGCACTCCCGCAAGGACAGCGCCGCTCTCGAGGTCTACCACGCCGGTGGTCAGAATGACGAGGGCCGTCAGGGTGCAGACCACGATGGTATCGGCAAAGACCTCGAACACACCCCACATTCCCTGATGCACCGGTTCTTTGACATTGGAGGCCGAGTTGACCATGACCGCAGAGCCGAGTCCGGCTTCGTTGGAGAACGCGCCCCGCTTGAAGCCCCATGTGATGGTCTGGCTGATGCCGTAGCCCAGCGCGCCGCCGCCTGCGGCGTTCAGATTGAATGCGCCCCGGAGGATCGCCGCCAGCGCCGCCGGGATATTGCCTGCGTGCATGACCACGATGATGAGCGCGCCCGCGATGTAGAACAGGGCCATCAGGGGCACCAGCTTCTCGGTGACAGCGGCCACCCGCTTGAGTCCGCCGATGACGATGAGGGCTGTGACCACCATCAGCGCAAGGCCGGTGGCGAGGTAGGGCAGATGGAACGCGGCGTTCATGTTGCCCGCGATGGAGTTGATCTGGCTCATGTTGCCGATGCCAAAGGACGCAAGGATGCAGAAGCAGGCGAACAGGACGGCCAGCACCCTGCCCACCGTCTTACAACCGGGCTTTGCGCCCAGACCGTCGGTAAGGTAGTACATCGCGCCGCCGGACCACTCGCCCTTCTCGTTCCTGCGGCGGTAGTAGACGCCCAGCACGTTCTCGGCGAAGCTGGTCATCATGCCCAGCAGCGCCATGACCCACATCCAGAAGATGGCCCCCGGGCCTCCCGAGACGATGGCCGTGGCCACGCCCACGATGTTGCCGGTGCCGATGGTACCCGCCAGCGCCGTGCACATACTCTGGAACTGGCTGATGGCCATGTCCTCCTTGCTGGTGTGGGCGGTGACGTCCTTATTGGTAAAGATGGCGCCGATGGTGTGCCGGAGCCAGTAGCCCATCCTCCGGAACTGGAAAAAACCGGTGCGGATGCTGAGCCAGAGGCCGGTGCAGAACAGCAGCGCCAGACCGAACGGCCCCCAGACGAAGCCGTTGACCACGTTGTTGATCCGCGTGACGATGTCTACCATAGGAATCCTCCTCCAAATATCCCAAACAAAATGCGGGCAGAACCTCTTTTCCAAAGGCTCTGCCCGCAAAAAACGCAGCGTATGACTCCGCACAGGATATGCTTCCTGCACAAAAGACGTTTGCTCTGTCCTTCTGCCTGAGAGATCGGCCCATCTGGCCTTACACCTTCGGCACCCGCTTTCTGCGGGCTTCTCCAGAGTGCGGCACACCCGGCGCACCGGGCGGCACATCTTGTGATTTCGTTCTCCCTTTATGCACAGCTGTGCACAGTAGAAAAACTTTATCATATTTTCGGCTTCTTGGCAAGCCTTTCACCGCATTTTACGCTCCGGTTTCATCTTTTATTCCGGAAGATGAATTTTATTTTGGTATGACTTTCTCTTGTCTTTATCGGTCGATGGGCGGCACATCGTCGGGGCTGCCCAGTGCGTCCAGCCACTCCTCAGCCTTCAGCTGGGGCGGCAGGTGGGGCACCGGCTCACCGTCCGGGTCATCATCGGGCGGGGGCACGAGGTCTTCCGGGCCTTCCGCGCCCTCAAAGCCGTGGGCGAGGCCGTCCGGGCTGGCGTCGCCGTCACGGCGTGCGGTTTCGCAGCAGTCCAGCCCCTCGTAGGCACTGGCGGGGCCGAGGTCGAGCCAGAAGTCCTCCCGCTCTTCCTTGCTGGGGGTATCATCGAATTTCATAGCGTTTCCCTCCTTTTCTGCATAAAGCTTCCCCCACCCGGCCATGCTTTATGCAGTTTTTTGCAGGGAGGCAGAGGAATGAACGCAAAAGGTTGGAGGCCCTTCTGGGCCGCGCTGCTGGCAGGGCTGCTGGTGCTGGTACCTCTGGTGGGCGGGACCATCCTGCTCACCCGCCGCACTCTGCGGACAAAGCTGGCCTCCCGCCCTCAGAGCGGCGTGGCCATCCGACAGCCCAAGGAGGAAAACCGCCTGAGCCTGCTGGTCTGCACCGCCCCCACCGAGACGACAGCCCCCGGCTTCCTGCTGCTCTACCTCAGCGCCAGCCAGAACTGCATCCATGCGCTGGCCCTGCCCGGGGAGCTGACCGTCCCCTTCGGGACGGACGAAGCCGCCCTCGCCGACTGCTACCGGGCGGCAGGCCCTGCCCGCTGCCGGGAAGCGCTGCTCTCAGCCCTCGCCCTGCCTGAGGACACCCACTACCTCGCCCTTGCGCCCTCGGTCTTACAGGCCATCGCTGACCGGTACGGGGCGCTCCGGGTGGGCTTTTCGGGCGCGCTGACCGCCGACGAGCTGGCCCGCACCGGCTGCAGCGCCAATGTGCAGGCCCTTTCAGCCCGGGAGGCGGAAGCGCTGCTCAGCGGGATGGAGGGCGTCGTCCCTCCGGCCCACAAAGCAGCCGCCCGGGCGGCGGTGTGGGACGCCTTTTTCCGGCAGGAGCTGGAGCTTCTGCCCGCCACCCTGCCCGACGCCCTGCGCACCCACAGCCCGAGCCTGCTCACCGACCTGACGGCGCAGGACCTGCTCATCTTAGAGGATACGCTGGAATTTCTCGCCGACCGCACAGCCTCCGTCCATGCGGGGGCGCTGCCCGGGGATTGGGATGCCGACGCCGGGCGTTACACCCTTACCGAGGACTCCCGCGCCGCCGTGCAGGCCCTCTTCAACGTCTCTCCCACCGACGGGCAGCTCTCATCCGCCAGCGAGCCATAGCCCAGCACCAGCGTGCCGACCGGAGCGGCTCCGCCGCCGGTGAGGTCGTAATCGCTCAGGAGGCTGAGCCGGACGCCCTCGGCCTCGGCGGCGGCCCGGAGGGCGTCATCCGGGGGCGGGTCCCGCAGCTCGGCCAGCAGATGCAGGCCGGTGTGCAGCCCCGTCAGATGCAGCTCCTCGGGCGCGAAGGCCTCCTGCAGCGCCGCCGTCAGGGCGTCCCGCCGGGCCTTGTAGGCCACCCGCTCCCGGGCCAAGTGGCGGGTGAAGTAGCCTCCGGTGATGAAGCGGGCCAGCGTCTGCTGCTCGAAGCGGCTCACGGTGCTGGAGTAGAGCCGATACTTCGCGTGCCACGCGGGCAGAAGCTGCTCGGGCAGCACCATGTAGGCGATGCGGATGCTGGGCGCGAGGCTGCGGGAGCAGGTGGAGAGGTAGACCACCGGCCCGTCGGCCCCGGCCATCCCCTGCAGGCTGGGCAGCGGGCGGGTGTCGAAGCGGAACTCGGAGTCGTAGTCGTCCTCGATGATATACCGCCGGCCCGGGCAGCGGGCGGCCCAGTGGAGCAGCTCGGCCCGGCGTCCGGCCGGCATGGTGACGCCTGTGGGGAACTGATGGCTGGGGGTGACGTAGCAGACCGCCGCGCCGGAGTCCGACAGCGCCCGGATGGAAAGTCCATCCTCGTCCACCGGCAGGCAGCAGCAGGCCACGCCGTTGTTTTCCAGCACCTGCTTTGCGCGGGGGTAGCCGGGATTCTCCACCGCCGCCGGCCCGGGCAGAAGCGGGGCCAGCAGCCCCAGCAGGTACTCAAGGCCCGCTCCCACGACGATCTGGTGCGCACCGCACCGGACGCCCCGGTACTCTTCGAGGTAGCCCGCCAGCGCCTGCCGCAGCGCAAGGTCGCCCTGCGCGTCGCCGTGGGTCAGCAGCTCGGGCGACGAATACAGCAGCTCCTTTTGCAGCCGCGCCCACGTCCGGAAGGGGAACAGCCCCGGGTCCACGCCCCGGGTGGAGAGGTCATAGCGGATGGGCCGCTGTTTCGGCACAGCCTCAGCCTTCGGCGGCGCGGCGGGCGCGGCGCTCTCGGGCAGAGCCAGATACTCCTGTACATAAAAGCCGCTCCGCTCCTGCGCCTCCAGATAGCCCTCCGCTGCCAGCATCTGATAGGCCGCGTCCACCGTGTTCACCGAGACGGAAAGCTCTGCCGCCAGACGCCGCTTGCCGGGCATCCGTGTCCCCGCCGGGACAGCTCCCGTCCGCATCTCGGCGGCGAGGCTGCGGTAGAGCTGCTCATAAAGCGGCACATCGGATGCCGCGTCCAGCGCTGTCGTCAAATGGACCATAAAAAGCCCCTCCTTTTCAGCCAGTGTGCCAAACTGACCCCATAAAAAATCTTTGTTCTGGGTATTTGCACGGGGCCAGTTTTGCGTATAATAGGAGCATACCCGCAAGAACCAAAAAAGTCAATCGGTTTTGTGGGTTTTTCGTAAAATGGGAGGGAAAAATCATGTCTACCACCGCAATGTGGCTGCTTCTGGCAGTCGTTGTCATCGTGATCGTCTTTGCAAGTGTGCTCTACAAGCGCACCTTCACCGTCCACGAGCTGGCGCTCACCGGCGTCATGGCCGCTCTGAGCCTCGTGGCCTACTTATTCTTCCGGGTGCCCTTCTACGGCGGCTCCTCGTTCCATCTGGGCAATACCTTCACGGCCCTGACCGCCCTGCTGCTGGACGGCGTATCCGGCGGCCTGGCCGGTGCCATCGGTCTGGCTCTGGCCGACATCCTCGCCGGCGACCCGGGCTATGCCGTCACCACCTTCATCCTGAAGTTCCTCATCGGCATCACCTGCGGTGCAGTGGCCCACAAGGTCTTCAAGCTCCGCGAGCTGGATAAGCACGCCCCCGGCTACCTCGTCAAGGTGACCGCCGCCGCTGCCTCCGGCCTGCTGCTGAACGTCTTTACCGACCCGTTCCTCGGCTACTTCCGCAATGTATATATCTTCGGTCAGGATTACACCATCGCCAAGGCCCTGACCAAGATCACCGGCGGCGTCACCTTCGTCAACAGCGTGGCCTCCACCGTCTGCGTCGTTCTCCTCTATCTGGCCCTGCGCCCGGCGCTGGAGCGTGCGAACCTTCTGCCCAAGGCTGAGAAGAAGGCGGAAAACAAGTAACCAACTCCATCCCTGTCTGATGTACTCATAAAGCGAAAAAGGCATCTGCCCCTGCGGACAGATGCCTTTTTCGTTTATTTCTTTTCAAATACGAGGAACCGGAACGAGATGTCGGTGGTCAGCTCCGGCAGCGCCGCAAGGCGGGCTGCACCGTCCCGGGGCGTTTTCCAGTAGTAGGGCGTCATGGCGAAGAGGGCTTCCAGCTGCCCGGCCGGCACCGTGATGCGGCCGGACACTTCCCGCTCCCCGACGGCCTCAAAGCCCGGATATTCCACTTCCTGCACCGGATTTTTGTAGGGCTTTTCGTAGAGGACGGCCTTCATCTGAAAGAGGTGCTCCGGGCCGGGCACGGCGTAGATGAGCCGCCCGCCCGGGCGCAGCACCCGGAGGAACTCCTCCTGCGCGAAGGGCGAAAAGCAGTTGAGCAGGACATCGGCCCATCCCGTGCGCACCGGCTGATGGAAGCTGGACGCCACGGCGTACCGGGCCGAGGGCAGGGCCTTTGCGGCCAGACGCACTGCTGGCTTTGCGATGTCGAAGCCTGCCAGCTCCAGCGGACGGCCTGCCTCCCCGAACTGCCGGGCGATGCAGCGGTCATACCAGCCCTCGCCGCAGCCCGCGTCCAGCAGGCGGAGCGGCCCGTTTGCGGCAGGCTGGCCGTACATAAGGCACAGTTCCCCCAGCGCCTGCCCGAAGATGCCGTAGTAGCCCGCGCTCAGGAACGCGCGGCGGGCGGCTACCATCTCTTTGCTGTCGCCGGGGGCTTTCGTGCGGGTGTTCTGCACCGGCAGCAGATGCCAGTAGCCCTCTTTTGCCCGGTCGAAGCTGTGGCCGGAGGGGCATTTCAGCGCATTCTCCCCGGCAAGCGGTGCGCCGCACAGCGGGCAGCACCACGGAGCGAATCCCTCTGCCATCACACTTCCTCGCTGTGGTCCTCGATGGGGGCCGTCGCGCCGCCGTGGGCGTTCATATACTCCTCAAAGCTGGTGAACTTCTGCTGCGGCGGGCGGCGGCTGATGAGCATAAGGCCCGGGTCTTCGTCTTTTCCCGACGCGTTGCTGCGGCTGCGGCCGTTGTTCCGGCCGGGCTGCTCGGCTCTGGGGGCGCGGGGCGCACGGCCTGCGCTGCCCTGCTCGCTGCGGTCATTGCGGCGGCTGTTCCGGCCCTCGCGGCGGGCATTGTTCTGCTGGACAGGCTGGGCCGGGCGGGCGTTCCGCTCATTGCGGGGGCTGCGGCCTGCGCCATTGCGGCCATTATTCTCGCCGCGCGGGGCGGGCTGGCGGCTCTGCATCGCGGTGGGGATGCTCTGGGCCGGGGCAGCGGGCGCGGCGGCGTTCTTTTTGGCGGAGCGGAGGGGGGTCGCCTCCGGAGCGCTCACAAAGTGGGGGTCGAATTTCGGCTGGGCGTTGCTGCCGCGGCCTGTGCCCTGTGCAGGGGCGTTGCCCTCGCGGCGGGGCCGGTTGTTATTGTTACGGCGGTTGTTGTCGCGTCCGCCGGGAGTGCGCTTGTTGTTCTCATCCATGAGCTGTTCCTCTTTTGCTTCGATTTTGGGGGCTTTCTGCTTTTTTGCCGCAGAAAGCTTGGCCGCGCCTTTTTTCTCAGGTGCAGCGGGCTTGGCGGCGGCTGCCGCCTTGGGGGCCTCGGCCTGCTCCGGGGCAGGCTGGTCAACCTTGGGCTTGCGGCCCCGCACCGGCGGGGCGGCTTTTACGGGGGCGGGCACGCCGTCCCACGGATGGCCGGACACCACCGGGATCTTCCGGCGGTTGAGCTTCTCGATCCCGGCCAGATACTCCATCTCCTCGGGGGCACAGAAGCTCACAGCCGTGCCGTCTGCGCCTGCGCGGGCGGTGCGGCCGATGCGGTGGACGTAGGTCTCCGGCACCTCGGGCAGGTCGTAGTTGAACACATGGGAAAGCTCGCTGATGTCGATGCCCCGGGCGGCAATGTCCGTGGCCACCAGCACCTTGGTCTTGCCCTCCTTGAAGCCCTCCAGCGCGGCCACACGGGCGCTCTGGCTCTTGTTGCCGTGGATGGCGGCGGCGGTGATGCCCTGCTTGGTGAGGTCGCGGGCGATCTTATCTGCGCCGTGCTTGGTGCGGCTGAACACCAGCGCGTTCTGCACCGGCGGCTCCAGATTCTTGATGAGCCAAGGGAGCAGGAGCTTCTTGTTGCCCTTCTCGACGAAATACAGGCTCTGGTCGATCCGCTCCACTGTGCTGGACACGGGATCCACCTTGACGAAGGCAGGGTCGTGGAGGATGCCTGCGGCCAGCTGCTCGATCTCTTTGGGCATCGTAGCGCTGAACATCAGGTTCTGGCGCTTTGCGGGCAGCTTTGCGATGACCTTCTTCACATCGTGCACAAAGCCCATGTCCAGCATCCGGTCGGCCTCATCCAGCACGAAGATCTCGATGTTGGCAAGGTCGATATAGCCCTGCCCGATGAGGTCGTTCAGCCGGCCCGGGCAGGCGATGAGGATGTCTACGCCCTTCTTGATGGCTTCCACCTGCGGGGTCTGGCCCACGCCGCCGAAAATGACGGTGCTGCGCAGCTTGAGATACTTTCCATAGGCGGCGAAGCTCTCGCCGATCTGGAGCGCAAGCTCCCGGGTCGGGGTGAGGATGAGGGCGCGGATCGCGCCCTTTTTGCGGGGAGCTGCCCCGCTCAGGCGGTCGAGCATGGGCAGCGCAAAGGCAGCGGTCTTGCCCGTGCCGGTCTGGGCGCAGCCCATCAGGTCCCGTCCTTCCAGCACCGGCGGGATGGCCGAGGCCTGAATGGGCGAGGGGGTCTCATAGCCCGCCTCGCTTACAGCTTTGAGCAGGGGGGCGGACAGATTCAGTTCATTAAAAGTCATGGTACTCCTTGGTCATTCTTTGATCCTGCGGCACTCGATGTAATACCGCTTCTCCTCCGCATGGCCCATGCTGAAGGTCTTGCGGGGCAGCACGCCGCCCATCACGATGCCCTTGAACAGGTCGCTCTTCTCGAAGGGCGGCAGCAGGAAAGCCACGCCGCCCTGCTTGGTCAGGGCGCGGACAGCCGGCTCGTCGTGGACATAGTCCACCCGGGCCTCGCTGTGGCGGGCCATAAAATATTCGATAAATTCATCCACCGTGCCCACGGTCAGCGGGGCGACGGGGTCCTCAAAGCTGAGGACATTGGACACATGAGGGCCTGCCAGCGTGAACGCCTGCTGCTTCGAGTCGCCGAAGCAGATCCCAGCCATGTTGGCGTCGCTCCACGCGATGAGGGCCAGCAGCACCGCGCCGCAGTCCACGTTGAAGAGGACGCGGTGGATGGGTTCGATCTCGATGGCGGGCGAATGGACGTTGCACACCTCGGCCAGACACCAGCGGGCGGGGTGGTTCTCCCGCTCTTCCGGCGTCAGGGTGGGCTTCAGCTCCTCCCAGCAGGCCTTGGCCGCAGCCAGCGAATGGTTGCCGTCGCCCACGGCCAGTGTCAGGGGCGCTGCGCCCTTGGCCTGCGGATACTTGGCGTCGAAGGCCTCCTGACTGCCCAGCCCGGCCAGTGCGGCCTCGATCTGGGCCAGCAGGGCGGGGTCTTCCACGGCCCATCCGGCGATGTGGCCGCCGCCCTGCATCAGCTCGCCCTCATACAGCTTTTTCAGCGCACTCTTGTGTTCGCCGATCGGCTCGATGAGGGTGCAGCCGGGGTCGTCGGCCAGCATCATGACATGGGGCGTCTCCAGCGCCGCCCCCCGGCGCACGGTCATACGGGGCGGGATGCGCTCGGCGACGGTGCGCTCGCTGGGCCGGATGGCCGGGCGGCTGCCCTTCTCGTAGCTGTAGGCCTCAAGGTCGATCTTACCCACAAGGCCCTGCCGCACCCGTCCGCTCTGCTCGGTGCGTTCGACGTAGACGAAACCGTCCACGGCGCGGGTCAGCACATCCCGGCTGTAGGCGTCCATCGCGGCGTGGATGCGCTCCACGCGCTGGGCCGCGTCCTTGTCCCCGAGGTAGACCTCCGGCAGGATGAGGCGCAGGGTGCTGGGGCAGCTGCCCACAGCAGCGTCTGCCCGCTCCCAGTAGGCGCGGTCGCTGGTAAACTGGTCACAGGCCACACAGCCCCACTTTTCCAGAGGGATGTCCTCTCTGGGCAGCAGGATGTGGGCCGGGCCAAAGCAGGATGCAGGTTTCATGGTTACATTCCTCACTCTCTATACGATCACCGGCAGCGAAACAGGCCGCGTGATCTTCTTACCGGAACAGCCCCGCAGCGTCGTCCCAGAACACGGTGTGCTCCACGCCGGAGGCTGCCAGAGCGTCGCTCAGCGCATTGCGGGCGGCTTCGTCCATCGTCTGCTTGGCGGGCACCTCGACGACGAGATTCTTAACGCCCAGTGCATCGGCCTTGCCGCCCACGGTGGCAGCACCGTCCGTCACCTGCGCCAGCGAGTAGCCGTACCACAGGGTAACGCTGCCGCTGAAGCGGGCGTCCCACAGGGCGATGTCCGCCGCCAGCTGGGCGCTGCGGTCGCGTCCGCCGGTGGAGCCGAAGTCCTGCTTGCCGTTCTGGGCCAGCGGGAACTGGACATTTTCCAGCAGGACATGGTCGAAGCCCATGCTCTGCACCTCGCCGATGAGGTCGCCGATGAACTGCACAGCCTCATCGGAATAGGGGTTCAGCCACGGGTTGCCGCCGGCCGAGGCCTTATTGTCCAGCCAGAGGTATTCCTGCCCGGTGTAGCCGATGGCCATGCCGCGGTTGGCGCGGGCGGCGGCGGGGTCGCGGAAGGCAGCCAGCTTGGCCACCGGCACAAGGCCGTTCTCCTTCAGCACCGAGGCGATGAGGGACGGGTCGAGGGATGCGCCCTCGATGCTGCCCGCCGCAGCGGGGAGGGCGGAGGGGTACAGGATCTGCCCGCTGCTGTCCTTCAGGGTCACGACGGCATACGCCGCACCTTGCCGAGCCAGCTCCTGCGCCGCAGCCCGCAGCGAAGCTTCATCCCGGGCCGCAGCGGTGTCCAGAACGCCCCAGCTGCCCTCAATGATGGCATTGGCGGGCGCGGCGGCGGGTTCCGACGAAGCAGGCTGCGTCTCCGAGGAGGCCGCGGACTCTGCCGCCGCCTCGGACGAAGCGGCCACGCTGGACGCTGCCGGCCCGGACGAGGCCGAGAGGTCGCGGTTGCGCACCACGGTATACCAGGTGTGGGTGGCCCAGTCCAGCACATGGGGCGCAGCCAGCCAGCCCACCACCAGCACCACGGCCACCAGCACCACGATACCGACGACCTTCTTGGCCCACATACCGGGGCTGTAAAAACTGCGATGATACCGCTTGACCTTTTTATACTTTGCCATGTTCGTCCCTTTCTCCTGCACTCCTTACAGGATCACCGAGTGGCCCGTAAAACCATAGATGGCCAGCGCCAGCACGCCGACATAGACCAGCGTGATGGGCAGGCCCCGGAACGCCTCCGGGATGGCCTCGCTGCGCAGGCGGTGGTCGGCCTCCGTCACCAGCATGACGGCCAGCAGATAGCCGAGGCCGCTGCCGAGGCCGAAGCCCATGCTCTGCTCCAGCGTAAAGCTCTGGGTGCGCTCCACCAGCACCGTGCCCAGCACACCGCTGTTGACTGCGGCAGCAGGCAGGATGCGGAGCAGCTGGCCGCCGTGGCGTCTGCCCCGCGCTGCCCAGAGCACAAGGAATTCAAACAGGCTCACCACCGCCACGCAGGCCAGATAGACCAGCGGGCGGAGCTGGGCGAAGTTGGGCTGGGCGGCCGCGAAGCCGCCTGCATAGAAAGCCAGCGGAGCCACCAGCACCTGCGTCACGCAGAGCAGCAGGGCGAACCACCCGCTGCTGGTGCGCTCGTCGCCCACCAGCTGGACCAGCCGGGAGACGCCCAGACCGCGGGTGAACACCGCATTCTGCGCAAAGATGGCCAGCACGGCGTAGCTGAAAAAGACGCCGACGGCCTGCATCACATCATTGCTCATCCTGAGGCTCCCCCTCTCTCTGGCGGTAGACTGCCATGAGGCCCCGGGCCTCCGATGTCAGATAATCTTTCTGCTTCTTGGCCAGCGCGCGCCAGACAGCGCACAGCACGCCCAGCACGATGAAGCCGCCTGCCGGCATCCCCGCCATCGGCAGGATGGGGCGGCTGAGCAGATGGCCGAACACCGTACCGGCGCTCAGCCACTCCCGCACGCAGCCCAGCAGCAGGAGCAGCAGGCTGTAGCCCACCGTGATGCGCACGCCCTTGGAGAGGGCCTTGCGGGGCGACTCCTGCACCCGGCCAAAGCGGTAGGTCAGCAGCGGCTCCACCACCAGCATGGGCAGGTAGATGCCCAGCACCAGCAGGCTCACCCCGAACAGGCGGTTCAGGATGGGGTAGGCTGCCAGATAGACCACCGCCGCGCTGCCCGAATAGAGGATGCTGCGGGGCAGCAGCTTCTTTTCCAGTTCTGCGTTGGACGGGTACTCCTCCCGCAGGGGGAACAGGCGGCTCAGCAGACAGGCCAGCAGACGGGAGGGCGTCAGCAGCAGCGCCACCGCCGCCGCCAGCATCAGAGCGTTCTGGCCGTTGGTGGCAAGGACCACCAGCGGCGCAAGGCCCATGCCCTGCATGACCACGGGATTGTTCAGGAAGACGCGGTCATGGTGGAAGAATCGCTCCGGGTCGCGGGCGATGAGTTCTGCACTTCTCCGCTTCATACGGCATCCCCCTTTCCGGTCTGCTTTTTCCAGCTGCTGTGGAGCAGCTCGTAGAGATGGACTTCGGTGCGGTCGAGCCAGCCGGAGATGCTGTTGACGGCCAGCAGCGCGAAGCAGACGCCCGTCTCATAGACGCCGAAGTAGCGGAAGCCCATCGTGAAGGCACCCACCATAATGCCGTAGAGGATGCGGCCCAGCCGGTGGTGGGCACAGGTATACGGCTCGTTGAGCAGGAAGACGGCACTGAAGATCATCGCGCCTGTCAGCAGTTCGTCGCGCACGCAGCGCAGACGGAACATAGCGCTGACGGCAAAGGACGCATCCTCGGTCAGGCCCAGCTGACGCGGGAAGAGGAAGACGATGACGCCCGCCGTGACGAGAAAGCTCAGGGCAGCGCTCAGCTTGATGTCCTTCTGCACCCAGAGGAAAAGCCCGCAGGCCGCCAGCACAAGGGCCGAGCCTGCACCCATCGGGGCGGCATACTCGCCCAGCGCCAGCGACAGACCGCTCAGGTTGATGAGGCCGCCGCTGCGCAGGGTATCCGAGATGGTGCTGGCCGTAGCCACGCCGGAGGCGTCCCACAGGGGGATGCTGGTGTAAGGGGTCGGATAGCGGAACACCTGCTCCGGCCACGACACCGCCGCCACCGCATAGCCCACGGCAGCCGGGTTGAAGGGGTAGCTGCCATAGCCGCCGAAGACCTCTTTGCCGATGAGGACACCGGCCACGATGGCGGCGGCGAGGACATACCAGTCCACCGTCGCAGGCATCAGCAGTGCGATGACGAGGGCGAAGCTCTCGTTGGAATAGTCCCCGGGCCGGTAGACGCGGCGGCGCAACAGCGAGATGAGCCGGTCGCACAGGTTGCCCATCAGCAGCGCAAAGCCGCAGAGCAGCAGCGGGCGCAGGCCGTAAAGGTAGCAGGAGACGAAGAGCAGCGGCACGCAGAGAAAGCAGATGTGCTTGTAATATCTGCCTGTGTGCTGCAGCTCTTCTTCCTGCTTCCGGATCAATGCTTCATCCATGGGCCGTTCCCTCTCAGAGCGCGGCCAGCGCGCGGACGGCGGCAGCGGGGTCGGCCGCACCATAGATGGCGCTGCCCGCCACCAGCACGTCTGCACCGGCGGCGACGCACTGCGGAGCAGTGGCGGCGTCCACGCCGCCGTCCACTTCCAGCAGGAAGCGCAGGCCCCGGCGCTCCTTTTCTGTCTTGAGCCAGCGGAGCTTGTCGAGGGCCGAGGGCATGAACTTCTGCCCGCCGAAGCCCGGCTCCACGCTCATGACCAGCACGAGATCCAGCTGGTCGAGATAATAGCCCAGCTCCTCCACCGGGGTGCCGGGCTTGATGGTCATGCCCACCTTGCAGCCCTGCGCCTTGATGGCGTCGATGGTCTCCTGAATGTCGTCATCGCACTCGAGGTGGAAGTTCAGCAGGCTGGCACCGGCCTTGGCAAAGGCCTCAGCGTACTGCTGCGGGTGGGTGATCATCAGATGGACGTCGTAGAACGCATCCGGCATGGCCTTGTGCAGGCTCTTGAGCACCGGGACGCCGAAGCTGATGTTCGGCACGAAGTGGCCGTCCATCACATCATAATGCAGCATTTTTGCGCCGGCATCCAGCACCATGCGGCAGTCTGCGCCGAGCTTGCTGAAGTCAGCCGAAAGGATCGAAGGACTGATCGTTGTCATTTTATTCTACTCCCTGTTGTTTCCAAGAGATTTTTTGTGTTTTTGCCCTGCCGCCGCCCCCTGTGGGGGACAGTCGGCATAGTTGTTTATAGTTTACATGAAAACGGTGAAAAAATCAAACCCGCCGCCGTGTTTTTCACGGAAAAGACGTAAACTCCGCCCGCACCCCTTCTTCTGCAATGCAAAAAGCAGCCAGACCGCTCCTCTGGGGAGCAGTCTGACCGCTGTGATTCAGTCTACCGGCTTCATGCTGGCCGGGTCTTCCACTGCGCCGGGAAGGCCGCTCTCGTCGGGCAGACGCTTCATGCCGCCGGGGTTCGGGGGCTGGACGGGCAGGGTGAACACGAATCTGCACCACTCGCCCTGCTGGCTCTCGACGCGGATCTGACCGCCGGAGAGGTTGACCAGCACCTTGCAGATGTTCAGGCCGAGGCCTGCGCCCCGGGCGTGGAGGCCCCGGGACTGGTCTTCCTTATAAAAGCGCTGGAAAACGTAGGGCAGCGCCTCGGGGCTGATGCCCTGACCGGAGTTCCAGATGGAGACCTCCACCTCCGGGCCGAGCTTTTCCACCCCGAAGCGGATGGTGCCGCCGGCGGGGGTGAACTTGATGGCATTGTCCAGCAGGTTATAGGCCACCTGATGGATGAGGTCGGGGTCGGCGTAGACCAGTACCTTCTCGTCCATCGTCAGGCCGTCGATGTCGATCATCCCGTCGTTGATGCGCTGTTCGGCCGAGAGAGCCACGCCGGTGAGGGTCTCCCAGATGTTGAACATCCGGGCATTCACCTGATATTCGCCGCTCTCCAGCTTGGACAGATCCAGCATATTCTGGATGAGGCGGGCCAGACGGCCCGTTTCCTCGCTGACCAGCTGCAAGTAGTGGTTCTGCATCTCGGGCGGGATGGTGCCGTCCAGAATGCCGTCGATGAAGCCCTTGATGGTCGTCATGGGGGTGCGCAGCTCATGGGCGATGTTGCCCATGAACTGGCCCCGGGAATTGTCGTTGGACTGGATGTTGTCTGCCATCTTATTGAAGGTGCGGGCAAGGTCGGCCACCTCGCCCTCGCCGTCCACACCCTCGACCCGGACGGACAGGTCGCCGCCGCCGAAGCGCTGGGCCGCGTCCGTCACCTTCTGGAGCGGGTCGGTGAGCTTGTGCATCATCACCTTCGTGAGCACGCTGGCCAGAAGCAGCATCAGGCAGGCCGAAAGGAAAAAGTTCGAGAAGAACTCTCTGCGGAACTCCGCCAGCCGCTCGCCGGACGAGCAGAGAAAGAGGTAGCCGGTGCACGCGCCGTCCTCGCTGCGCATCTCACGCACCGAGATGTAGCTTTTCTCCGCCAGCATACCGCCCAGTGTGTCGAAGAGATGGTAGTTCTCCTTGGCCTTGCCCGCCTTTTCCAGCACCTCAGCCTCCACCGTATCGCCGGTCAGCTTTTCCGGCACGGACGCCAGCATCACATTGCCGTCGCAGTCGGTGAAGAACAGATAGGCCTCCGCGCTCTCGCCGATGATCTCGAGCTTGGTGCTCAGAGCTTCCAGCTCTTCGCCCTCGGGCAGAGAGGCCTCCTGCACAAGATAGGACGCCGTCCGCTGGGCGACGTTGACCACCTCATCCAGCGTATCGTACCGCTCCTGCGCAAAATACCGGCTGAAGAGCACCAGCTCAGAGCCGCCCATGACCACCGTGCCGAAGATGAGCAGAGTGCTCATGAGCGAAAAGAACGCGACTGGGATACTTTTGCGCATTACTGACGCACCTCGAACTTATAGCCCACGCCCCAGACGGTCTTCAGCTCCCACTTGTCGGAGGCCCCGGCCAGCTTCTCGCGCAGGCGCTTGACATGGACGTCGATGGTGCGGCTGTCGCCGTAGTACTCGAAGCCCCACACCTCGTCCAGCAGCTGGTCGCGGGTGTAGACCCGGTTGGGGTGGGAGGCGAGGCAGTTCAGCAGCTCCAGCTCCTTCGGGGGAGCCTCCACCACCTTGCCCTTGACCCGCAGTTCGTAGCTGTTCATGTCGAGGCGGAGGTTGTCGAATTCGATGACGCCCTCGGTGCTCTCGGTCTGGGTGGTGGCGGCGGTGCAGCGGCGGAGCACCGCCTTGATGCGGGCCACCACTTCCTTGGTGTCGAAGGGCTTGACCATGTAATCGTCTGCGCCCAGCTCAAGGCCCAGCACCTTGTCGAAGGTCTCGCCCTTTGCCGTCAGCATCATGACCGGGGTATTGCCCAGCTTGCGGATGCGGCGGCAGACCTCGAGGCCGTCCATCTTGGGCATCATCACATCCAGCAGCACCATATCAGGCTTGAGCTGGTTGAATTTCTCAAGGCCCTCTTCGCCGTCGTTGGCGGTCGTGACCTGATAGCCCTCCTTGGTCAGGTAGAGCCGCAGCAGCTCGCAGATGTTGGTATCGTCGTCCACGACGAGGATCTTTTCGTTTGCCATGTGAGTGTTCCTCCTCTATCCAGTCAAAAGCCAGCCCCGCACGGGCACCGGCTGCGATCCCGAGTTTAACTCATATTCTATTATACGGGACAGTTATGACAAAATAAAGAAGGTTTTGTATGATTTTTTGAATCTTTGGCGGCCAAGGGCCGGAGAACACAAAAGGGGCCTCCTTTTCAGGAAGCCCCTTTTGCATCACACGGGCCGGTCAGAATGGGGGACGCAGCCCAGGTTCCGGTATTTTCAGGGAAATGCGCTCAAATCTTTTGATGGTCCTTACAGGATCGGGGTCTGGAGGTTGTCGTTGTTCTGGATGCCGTGCTTTTCGGCGTAGCCGGTCAGCATCAGGGTCAGAGCGCCGTCGCCGGTGACGTTGCAGGCGGTGCCGAAGCTGTCCTGCAGGGCGAAGATAGCGAGCATCAGAGCGGTGCCGGCATCGTCGAACATCAGAACGCCGGTGATGAGGCCCAGAGAAGCCATGACGGTGCCGCCGGGGACGCCGGGAGCGCCGATGGCGAAGATGCCGAGCAGGGCGCAGAAGAGGATCATGGTGCCGATGCTGGGCAGGTGGCCGTAGAGGATCTTGGAGATGGTCATGCAGAAGAAGACCTCAGTGAGGACAGAGCCGCACAGATGGATGTTGGCGAACAGGGGGATGCCGAAGCTGACCATGTCCTTGCGCAGGACCTTGCTCTTGCGGGCGCAGTCCAGAGCGACAGCCAGAGTGGCTGCGCTGGACATGGTGCCGACAGCGGTCAGGTAAGCGGGGCCGTAGTGGCGCAGGACCTCCCACGGATTCTTGCCGGAGTACGCGCCGGCCAGCAGGTACAGGACAGCCAGCCAGATATAGTGGCCAGCCATAACGATGATGATGATCTGGATGAAGGCGGGCAGCTGGTGGGTGATCATGCCCTCATAGCTCAGGTTGCAGAAGGTAGCAGCGATATAGAAGGGCAGCATGGGGATGATGATCTTACCGACGATGTCCAGCACGATGTTCTGGAACTCGCCGAGGA
>QWCY01003164.1_pt1 | contig 19469 bp, 14 predicted proteins | sample 1972631 | NCBI WGS metagenome assembly QWCY01 (sample SAMN09866696, study PRJNA288562) | Human gut metagenome isolate pre1_stool, whole genome shotgun sequencing... | isolation source: gut | host: Homo sapiens | place: USA: California
CGTAGGCGAGAAATAAAACTTCGGAAGAATCAAATGATATGTCCGAAGAAATGATCCTCGCCTACGTGGAGAATAAAAAATTGCCACGTGGAGAATTGAGAATTGCTACGTAGGGAACGAATTAGAGGTTAGATATTAGATATCAGAGGTTAGGTGGAGGACTCATCGGATGTGATCGGAGCTGTCGGAGTGATTGGAGACGTGTAACCCTGTGTAGGGATGCTCGACCTGAGCGTCCGTCCTCGTTAAAACCACGATGCTGTAACCTTTGATGCAACGGACGCCCTCTCGCTAGACACTAGCCGAGCGTCCCTACACAGGGTTACACGTCTTGCTTTGACACAACGGAATGATGACTGTGCGTCCCTACCTAGGGTTAATGGCGAGACTTGCGGAGTCTAAGCTCTACATTTGAGCTGGAACGAAGGCTTCGTGAAGAGATTTGGGAGGAATGTTTTTTATATGGTTTATCTCATTGTTTCTCTTGATGTTGTGAGCTTTTATGAGAGGTGGCTACTCTTGGCGCTGAAAGTTTTTTGCGGAAAAGGCTTGCAGGTTCCGAAAATTGTTGTACCTTTGCATCTGCAAACGGGGAGGAACGCTTCACTCTTGTGAGCGACCGTCTGTTTCACCTCTTTCGTTTGTCGTTTTTTTAAGGGTTTAGTTTTCATCGGCCGCGTAGCTCAACTGAATAGAGCATTTGACTACGGATCAAAAGGTTGCAGGTTTGAATCCTGCCGCGGTCACAAAAAGAGCCTCCCGAGAGGGAAGGCTCTTTTTGCGTGTATAGGTCTGATGTGACTATTGCAACAGTCTCCAGATCTGTGCGGTGAATTACTTCGTCGCTGCGAGGAGTATCGTGATAGCGCGCTCTATGAGGGCGTCTTGTTGTTGCGCTGTCGCCTCGTCGGTCTGCTCCTGGATGATGTGTGGCTCGATGCCTGCCTCGATGCCGTGTCGCTGAGCGTCGTACATACGAGAGGAGGAGTAGCGTAGCCACCAGCCGTTGGGCAGTTCGCTACTACGAGGTAGACCACCGCCACCACCCGTACGATCCCCCATAAAGAGGACATGGCGGGTCGTCCCCTTGACATAAGCCACGAGTGAGTTAGCTGCGCTGTAAGTGCCACGATCCACGAGGATCACCGTAGGGCGCTGCCAGCTGATGGAAGCGCGAGAGACTCGAATCTCTTTGAGTGGTCCGAAGTCTTGGTGTCCAGGACCGGTCTTGGTACTCATATAGCCGACGATCGTATCGGAGGGGATCAAGACGCTAGCCAGACGATCCGCATTGGTCAGCAGTCCACCGCCATTGTTGCGCATATCGATGATCAGACCACGACAGTGCGCTAGTCTTGTGAAGACAGCGTGTAGATGAGTCAAGGAGATAGACGAGGAGAAAGAGGGGATCACCATATAGCCTATCGAGTCAGCTGCATGTCCATTGTAAGTGATCGGCGTATAGTAGATCGATCCAGCACGACGCACATGAGGCTGCAGGTAAAGGTTGCGTATGCGACTATCTAGACAGTATCTAGATCCTTTGCGAATATCCCACCCTCCTACATCAAAGGGGGCGAAGAGATTGACATGTCCATCCTTGAGGTGACACATCAGCTCTACCATCAGGTCGAAGAACTCGTCCTCCGACTGGCATTGCTGTACCAGAGGTGTATAGATCTCTTTGAGGTCGCTCCAAGTGGTATCGCCTGCGGCTGGGAGCTTATCGTCAAAGAAGCAGTACCCCTCGTCTAGTATGGTCCAGAGTGCGGTGAAGTTGGTCTGATAGTCCCTCGTGTACAGCTGCTCCTCAGGCTCTTGTGTGCAGGCAAGCAGCAACGGTAGGAGTAGCAGGGTGACAAGTCCGCTATGTAGTTTCGTTAGATTCATAAGCTGATGGCAGTCGTGTGGTTTGCATTGTGCACCTCTTGATACCCTCTGAAGGGGCGGAAGTAAGTGGCTAGACCGACTCCTAGATAGTGTCCCGAGAAGCCTCGATAGATGGAGTGGATACGTCTTGCCGAGTTGGTGTAGTCGTAGGTCATACGCAGGGTCATAATGCGCCATATAGGTATGTCTAGAGCAAGTCCTACCTGGTAGTAATGCCGTCGACCGAAGGTGTGCAGGGCAAAGTGGTTGATGATCTTGTCGTAGTAGTAAGCCTGCAGGTAAGACTCATTATAATATGGTGCGAAGCCTAGACCGACCAGTGCTGAGGTCATCTGCAGGCGCAGGTCTGCGACGAACCACCCAATGCGAAGGCGGTAGGCTGCCAAAGCTTGTGCCGTCAGGTCGCCATTGAGTTGCTGATCAGCCGGGTTGTTTTGGTTGCGCCCGTTGTAAGAGGTTGCTCCCTCGATCATAACGCCAGGTCCTACGCCAACGACCATCCCAAAGGGCAGACGCCACTGATGCACGAAGCTCCACTTCGTGTCGAAAGCGAGGTGACTGGTAGCTCCAGTGCGTGCGGGGTTGAGCAGCTGTCCACCAGTGATCTGTGTGCTTTGCAAGAGGAGCCACTCAGGGTGAGCCTGTGTGAGTGGAGCCTCTGAGGAGAGTCGGTAGCTCAGCGAGTGACCACGGTAGTAGAGCGGTGAGAGGTACTCATTGTATAATGTGTTCCACCCGAAGCGAAACTCATGCGATAGGTAGAGCAATCGGTAGGGTGTAGTGGTAGTCGTATCTGCCTCCTGAGCAGAGAGCGAGTGGCTCGTACCCATCAGTGATAGCCCCACGCAAAGAGCTAGCAGTATCTGTCGTAATCGTTGTCTCATAGAGTGTGTCGCTTGGCTCATTCGTCGGTTAGCTCTTCTGCCTCTTCCTCCGTTTCGTCAGCTACGAGTTCAACCTTTGCAAAGCTGTCGAGAGGTAGTGCAGTGATCCGCTTGCCACGTGCGGAGATCTTCTTGAGTGGCTCGTACTCAGCCACGGAGATCTCTATCGTCGTAGCCTTCTTACGTCCTTGTGGCTTCGTGATCAGGGTAAACTGCGCCTCAGCCTCGTCGGTGAGTGCTAGTAGTTGCTCCTCGGGTTCTATAATCGGTTGTGGCTTCTTCCTATCGGGCATAGAGACACGCTTGATGTAGGTAACTCCCTCGGGTGTGGTGTAGATGACGCTCCAGACCTTGTCGGGGTCGTACTTCTCGATGATCTTGGGTGACTCAGAGAAGTGGTTGCTCTCGCCAAAGTCGGTCGTATAGACCTGCTCCGAAGGGAGAATGACGAGGATGCGGTCGCTAGACTCAAACTCGCCTAGGTAGTCCCCCTGATCGTTGTAGTTGATACGGTTCACATCTGGGTCAAACCACACCTTGCGTCCTCCGAGTGTTGAGCCGCCTTGCTCCTTAAGTGAGATACGCTCGATCGGAGCGCGGGTCACAATGTTGCCCTTGGCGGTGCGTCCCTTGATAGCTATGTCTGCAAAGTCTTTGTCAAAGAAGAGTATGCGTCGCGAGGTGCCTCCACGGAGCAACTTGATCGTCACACTCTCCGCCTCTCCATTGGAATTGGCAGAGAAGTAGAGTACCTTGCTGCCGGGAGTGCCCATAGTCAAGTCGTACTCACGGTCACGCACGCTAGACGATACGTGAAAGCGCTTGATAAACGAAGTCTTCGTCTTGCCATCTAGATAGATCGCATTGTAGATCGTGCGCTTGTCTCCTCGCACATACTTATTAATATGTAGTACACGCTCCTTGCCGAGGAACTTTTTCTCCTCGATCTTGGTAATCATATAGGTGCCGTCACGGAAGAAGACGATCATATCGTCTATCTCACTACAGTCGCACACATACTCTCCGCCCTTGATGCCAGTCCCTGCGAAGCCCATCTTGCGATCTATGTAGAGCTTGAGGTTCTCCTCGACCACCTTCGTAGCCTCGATCGTGCCGAAGTGTCCGATCTGAGTGCGTCGCTCCCAGCCAGCACCATACTCCTCTAGGAGCGAGTTGTAGTAGTGTATCGTGTAGTCGGTGAGGTGGTCTAGGTGGTGCTGTATCTGCGCCATCTCCTCGGTGAGGCGCAGGATGAGCTGCTCGTTTTTCTCCAGGTTAAATTTGAGGATCCGTGCCATCTTGATCTCTAGGAGATGCGCTAAGTCATCGTCCGTGATGGGTCGCAACAGGGAGTCGCCCACGATAGGCTCTAGAGCTTTGCGGATCACATCTAGAGCGGTCTGCTGGTCAGGAGCCTCCTCAAAGGTGCGTAACTTATAGATACGATGCTCGATGAAGATCCGCTCTAGCGAAGCGCCCATATACTCCTCCTGGCGGTCGTGGAGCTGTAAGCGCAGATCCTCCTCTAGCAATCCACGTGTATGCTCTACCGAGTGACGTAGCAGGTCGCTCACGCCGAGAAAGCGTGGCCTATCGTCCTCGATGACACACGCATTGGGCGAGATAGAGACCTCGCAATCGGTGAAGGCGTAGAGTCCATCGATCGTCTTGTCGGCGGAGACACCTACGGGCAGATAGATGCGTATGTCGGCCGTTTCGGCGGTCATATCGTCTATGCGCTTGATCTTGATCAGCCCCTTATCATTTGCCTTTAGGATTGAGTCAATGAGCGTCGAGGTGGTCTTGCCAAAGGGCAGGTCACGCACACTCAGCACACGATCCTCGATACGCTCGATGCGTGCGCGGCTCTTGACCTGTCCGCCCCGCTTGCCATCGTTGTAGCGGTCTACGTCGATGATACCTCCCGTGGAGAAGTCTGGGTAGAGGGTAAAAGGCTCTCCACGCAGGTAAGCGCAGGCTGCCTCGATGAGCTCCTTGGGATTGTGCGGTAGGATCTTGCAGGAGAGACCCACGGCGATGCCCTCGGCACCTTGCGCTAGCAGTAGCGGGAAGCGAGTGGGCAGGTAAACTGGCTCGCGCGACTTGCCGTCGTAGCTCTTCATCCAGGGGGTGATCTTGTCGCCAAAGAGTATCTCGAGGGCAAAGTTGGAGAGCTTAGCCTCGATGTATCGCCCAGCGGCCGCCTCATCGCCTGTGAGTATGTTACCCCAGTTACCCTGCGTGTCTATGAGATAGCCTTTCTGACCGAGCTGTACCAAAGCATCATTGATCGAGGCGTCACCATGTGGGTGGTATGCCATCGTAGCACCTACGATCTTGGCAACCTTGTGGAGGGTGCCGTTTTCCATCAGGTGCATCGTGTAGAGCACACGACGCTGCACTGGCTTGAGTCCGTCCTCAATGTGAGGCACGGCACGCTCGAGGATTACGTATGATGCGTAGTCGAGGAACCAGTGGCGGTACATCCCGCCGAGGGTATGCAGGCGTCCCTCGCCCTCCTCCTCTTCGGGAGCCACGTAGCTCTCATCGCTCGGGTCGGTGCTGGACGATGCTGCATCTATATCTGTCGGAGTGGTCTCCTCCATCTCCTGCTCTTGCTCTATGTCGTGATTGTCTTGATCCATATCTGTTCGGTTGGTGCCGTTACGAAGGTACGACTTTTCTGCAAAAGGTGATAAATCCTCCTCGCAGTGCGTTCGATGATAGGCACCTTCTCTAACTTCTAATCTCTAACCATTATAATGTGGAGTCGTGTGTTTCTATTTTGTACCTTTGCGACTAGATTATCTCAACCAATCTGGTATAGACATGAAGAAACTCTTACTGATATCCAACTCTGCGTCTCAGGGGCAGCCCTATTTGGGTTATGCTGCCGAGGAGATCGGTCGCTTCCTAGGTCCAGTGGCTCAGGATGTACTCTTTGTCCCTTATGCCGCTATCACCTATAGCTGGGATGAGTATGTGGCCAAGGTTAATAATGCACTCGGTGGCTACGGGGTTAATGTGACAGGACTACACACCTACGAGAAGCCACTACAAGCTATCGCCTCTGCTCAGGCTATTATGGTAGGTGGTGGCAATACGTGGGCACTCCTCAAGCAACTACAAGATATGGGTGCTATGAAGCTGATTCGCGAGCGTGTCCTCGAGGATGGTATCCCCTACGTGGGCTGGAGCGCTGGCTCTAATCTCGCCTGCCCAACGATTATGACGACAAACGATATGCCCATCTGCAATCCCGATACGACGCAGGCGCTGGGACTGATCTCCTTCCAGATTAACCCGCACTACCTCGATGCGCATCCTGAGGGACATGGCGGTGAGACGCGCGAGCAGCGTATCCGTGAGTTTGTTAAGTACAATCCCAACTGCGACGTACTTGGTCTGCGAGAGGGAAGTATGCTTCACATCACAGGCGACAAGATCACGCTGTGGGGAGAGCGTACGGCTCGCCTCTTTAACTATCCTACCTTCTACGATAACCCACTAGAGATAGAGCCTGGAGTACTCGAGTATAGCGAGAAAAAGTAACTTACGTGACCTGAAGTAATGAAGGATATCCCAAGCTTTACCATAGATCACGAGCGTCTCAAGCGTGGTGTCTATGTCTCTCGTCGTGACCTCGTGGGGGATCGGGTGGTGACCACCTTCGACGTACGTATGAAGGCTCCCAATCGTGAGCCAGTCCTCGACTTGAGTGCGCTGCATACGATAGAGCATCTCGTAGCGACCTATCTGCGTAACGACCCCGAGTGGGGCAATCGTATCATCTACTGGGGACCGATGGGTTGCTTGACGGGTAACTACCTAATTATGGTAGGAGACCTTAATCCGCTTGATATAGCAGACCTGCTCCGTCGTGCCTTTGACTTTGTAGCGCACTATGAGGGTGCCGTGCCTGGTGTGGCTCCTCGTGATTGTGGCAACTACAAGCTGCACAACCTAGAGCTGGCACGTGAGGAGTCACGGCGCTATCTCGAAGAGGTGCTAGAGCATCTAGACGACTCAAATACACACTATCCTCAATAATAGAAAAAGGAGTATGCTCTTCTCATAGAGAGGCGCTCCCTACACACACTTAACAACTAACGATCGAATGAAACCTACACTAGTCATTATGGCTGCTGGCATGGGCAGTCGCTATGGCGGACTCAAGCAGCTAGACAAGTTGGGCCCGGCGGGCGAGAGTATTATGGACTACTCCGTCTTTGATGCGATCCGAGCCGGCTTTGGCAAGGTGGTCTTTGTCATACGTCACGCTTTTGCAGAGCAATTTAAAGAGCAGGTGCTACAGAAGTACCAAAACGCTATCGACACGGCGGTCGTCTATCAGGAGATAGACTCTCTGCCCGAAGACTTTACCGCTCCTGATGAGCGCACTAAGCCGTGGGGTACTAATCATGCGCTCATGATGGCTGCTCCTGAGATCGATGGCCCTTTTGCAGTGATCAATGCTGACGACTTCTATGGTCGTGAGGCTTTTCAGACGATGAGTGACTACCTCTCCCAGCTGCCCGCTGATAGTCGTGGTGCCTACTGTATGGTTGCTTACGACATCGAGAGTACACTCACGGCTGAGGGTAGTGTGAGCCGTGGCGTATGTAAGGCTTCACCCGAGGGCTACCTGATGCACATCACCGAGCATAAGAACATTCACGAGAACGAGAATCACGAGATAGTCAGTATGCACGACGGCAAGAAGCTCTCCATAGCACGTGGTACACTCGTATCGATGAATCTCTGGGGCTTTACGCCAGACTACTTGGAGCACTCGGAGAGGCTCTTTGCAGACTTCCTCAAGGAGCATGGCAATGAGCCTACGTCTGAGTTTTTTATCCCGACAGTTGTCGACACGCTCATCCGTCAGGGACTAGCGCAGGTACAGGTCTTGAGCACCGATGCCCGCTGGTTTGGCGCGACCTATGCCTCTGACCGTGATATGGTCATAGAGCATCTAGCGAAGTTGACCGACGCAGGAGAGTATCCCTCACCTCTACTCTAGGGCAGGCTCTCCCTCTACTAATGAATCATTTTGAAATCGAACAATCGAATATGAACAATCGCAAACTACTAGTTGCTGCTCTATGCGCAGCATCTATTACGTTCTCTGCTTGTAACAAAAAGCAGGAGACTCAAACCAATGAGGAGATCGTCCCAGCTATCAATCTAGCTGATATGGACACCCTCGTGCGTCCACAGGATGACTTCTACCACTATGTCAATGGTGGCTGGATCAAGGCTAATCCACTGAAGCCGGCTTACAGTCGCTTCGGGACCTTTGACGTGCTACGTGATCGCTCACTCGAGCAGATCCACGGCATCGTTGATGAACTAGCTCAGGGTAACTACAAGGCTGGTACCAATGAGTATCGTGTCTCTGTACTATACAAGCAGGCTATAGACAGTGTCAAGCGCAACGAGCTAGGTGCTCAGCCTATCCTAGACGAGCTCAAGGCTATCGAGGCGATTGACTCTAGGGAGGCACTCGTAGACTTCGCAGCTCAGCAGGACAACAAGGGAGATGCTACCTTCTTCGGCACCTACGTTATGGCCGATGCTGAGAATAGCGATATGAACATCTTCAACCTCAATCAGACAGGTCTGGCTCTGGGCAACAAGGAGTACTACACAGACCCAAAGAATGCAGATATCATCAAGGCATACAACCAGTACATCGAGCGCATCGCTCAGCTCGCTGGCTACTCTGCCGAGGACGCACAGCGCATTGCGAAAAACAATATCGCTATCAGCAACATACTAGCTGATATGTGCTACTCGCAGACACAGCTTCGTGATGTAGAGCGCAACTTCAACAAGGTTAAGGTCATGCAGTTTGTCGATGACAACCCTGGCTTCGACTGGGTTCGCTACATCGAGGGTCGCAAGCTTCAGAATCTAGAGTCTTGGAATGCTGGTCAGCTAGACTTCTTCAAGAAGTTTAGCAAGTGGTTCCCCACGGCAGACCTACAGGCACTCAAGGACTATGTCCTAGCACAGACCATCGACGGCTATGCTAACTATCTCTCGGATGACTTTGTACAGGCTAGCTTCGACTTCTACTCTACGACGCTCTCAGGTGTCAAGGAGATGCACCCACGCTGGCGTCGTGCTGTCAACCTCCTCAATGGCACGCTTGGTGAGGCACTCGGCGAGGTCTATGTCAAGAAGTACTTCCCCGCAGAGGCTAAGGAGCGTATGGAGACGATGATTAGCAACCTACAGGCTGCGCTCAAGGATCGTATCTCTCAGCTCGAGTGGATGTCTGGCGATACGAAGCAGAAGGCTATCGAGAAGCTCTCTAACTTCACCGTCAAGATCGGTTACCCTGACAAGTGGAAGGACTACTCTAAGCTCAACATCTCAGAGGACAAGAGCTTTGTGGAGAACCTCCGCAGTGCTATCCAGTTCGAGCACGACTTCAATATGTCTGAGCTAGGTCAGCCAGTCGATCGCTCTCGTTGGCTCATGAATCCTCAGGATGTCAACGCTTACTACATGCCTACGACGAATGAGATCTGCTTCCCAGCTGGTATCCTACAGCCTCCCTTCTTCAACATCAACGCTGATGACGCTGTCAACTACGGTGCTATCGGTGTGGTCATCGGTCATGAGATGACGCACGGATTTGATGATCAGGGTAGTGCCTTTGACGCTGTCGGTAACATGAACAACTGGTGGACTGAGGCTGACAAGAAGAACTTCAAGAACTCTACAGAGCGTCTCGCTCAGCAGTTCAGCCAGATCAAGATCAATGACAACCTCAACGCTGACGGTCACCTGACGCTCGGTGAGAATATCGCTGACCAGGGCGGTCTCCTAGTCTCTTACCTAGCACTCCAGAAGCAGCTCGAGGGCAAGAAGGTCGAGAAAATCGACGGCTTCACACCAGCACAGCGCTTCTTCATCGGTTACGCTCGTGTATGGGGACAAAACATCACTCCCGAGGAGGAGATACGTCTGACGAAGATCGACCCCCACAGCTTGGGCATCAACCGTGTCAATCAGGCACTGAAGAACGTTGATGCCTTCTATGAGGCATTCAACGTCCAGCCTGGCGACCCCATGTACATTGCTCCTGAGGAGCGTGTCGTGGTCTGGTAATCTAGACACTATATCAACGTAAAGCGACGCTTTCGTAGAGACAGTAGACTCTATGGGAGCGTCGCTTCCTTTTTTATTTGAAATGACCAGCTCCATCTTCCTAGACTTCCGTGGGTTCGTGCTATTCTTTCTGCTGTTCTGTGGTTCGCACCACTTAGTAGCGCAGCAGAGGTTTACCATTGTCTCATACAATGTGGAGAACCTCTTTGACACCATCCCCAGCACCCGCTGGGATGATCGCGAGTACCTCCCCACAGCCCGCAAAGGGTGGACGGCAGAGCGTATGAAGCGCAAGTGTCATCAGCTAGCCGAGGTGATCTCTTATGCGACCGCTTGGGATATACCCGCCCTCATAGCACTACAAGAGGTCGAGAGTGTAGAGGCTCTCGAGCAGCTGGCGCACCACACGCTCTTACGAGGGGGCAACTACAAGACCATCTGCGCCACAGGCTCCGACCGCCGTGGTTCTCACGTGGCACTGCTCTATGACGCAGATCGCTTTGCCATAGAGCAGACCGAGGAGTGGCCCCTCCGCATCACGCCCGACAGCATCTACCCGACACGCAACCTGCTCTTCGTCTCCGGTCGTCTTCCCTCCGCAGCGCCGCTCTCGCTCATCGTCTGCCACCTCCCTTCACGCCGAGGAGGTGCTACCGCCGAGGCTGCTCGTGCTGCGCTTATCGAGATGCTCCGCACGCGTACTGATAGCCTCTTGAGGGTTAATCCTGAGCAAAGCATCGTCATCGTGGGCGACTTCAACGCTACCCCAGAAGATGGCTTGACCGACAACTGGGCTGCCTCCTACCACGCCTACCTATCTCAAAGCGATTCGTTAGCGATGGTAGACCTCACACCACCATTCACCGACGAGCAACTCAAGACGATGCCCCCAGGGAGCTACTATTACCGAGGCTACTGGGAGCGCATCGACCGACTCTTCGTCTCCCGCACGCTCCTTGCCGATATGCGCTACCCGCGTCTAGAGCTAGAGACGGCACGCATAGCCCTGCCCCCACAGAAGTACATGCACGAGAGCCCAGCCCCGTGGGGCCGCCCGCGACGAACGTACGGCGGCGACAGCTACCTCGCTGGTCCCAGCGACCACCTCCCGCTCGTCGCCACCCTCCTCTACTGAGGCTGTTGCAACAGTCTCACGATGCGTCACCCCTAGCTGGGCAAATTAGACGCCGGCTTGTTACAATAATTTAGACCCAACTACATATCGATACGGAGCTGTGTCGGTGAAAAGTGATCTCCACCTGGATATTTCGAAATACCCACGTGGAGAATTTTTATTTTCCTCGTGGGGGAGAAAAAATTCTTCGGAGGAATCAAATGAAACTTCGGAGGAATTGAATGACGCCCACGAGGAAAATAAAAAATATCCACGTGGAGATTTGAGATTTTCCACGTGGATATTCGAGAAAGGAGGGTAATTAGAGATTAGAGATTAGAGATTAGAGGGTAGGGGTTAGAGGTTAGAGGTTAGAGATCCGATCACTCTGATAGCTCCGATGGTTCCGATAGCTAACAGCCAATAGCTAACAGCCAACAGCCCCTCTCTTTCGCGCTCTAGTTCGGGCGGATTCCTCTTCTAACTATCGGACGATTATATTATTGAATAGTGTTACCTTTGTGAGGCGAGGGCGGGGAGGGACGACTGCTATTGCGCTTCAGTAGGATGTACCCCCTTCCTCTTTGCCTTGCGCAACGATTGAAAGTGTCATAGAGAGATAGAGTAAGAGATGCAGTACCCATTATTGTCGGAGTATGTCAGTGCGATCACGCATGCGAGTGAAAATCTAGACCAATTGAAGCATCTAGAGGTGGTGCAGGACGAACACGGGGAGCCGTACCGCAGTAGCGGAGCCTTTGCCGTGGTCTTTAAGATGCGCGATCCTCGCACGGGGCAGCTTTATGCGCTCAAATGCTTTACCGAGGAGCAGGAGGGACGTGCAGAGGCTTATCGCAAGCTCGAGGAGGAGCTGGAGGTGGCTGGCACGACCTACTTCACCTCGATGCGCTACTACGAGCGGGAGCTCTTTGTTGATAGCAGCGTGAGTAGCGAGTCGGAGTTCCCTGTGCTGCTGATGGATTGGGTCGAGGGGAGCACGATGGAGCTGTACATCCGTGAGCATTATCGTGACTCGTACGCTATGGAGATGCTCTGCTACCGCTTCTGCCGACTAGCAGCTTACCTGCGCAGTCAGCCCTTCGCTCATGGCGATGTGAAGCCGGACAATATTATGGTCTCCGACACGGGTACGCTCACGCTGATTGACTACGATGGGATGTTTGTGCCCAGCATGCAGGGCGAGAGCTCGCCAACGCTAGGTACGGAGGAGTTTCGTCATCCGCTTCGCACCCCCGAACTGTTTGACGCTACGATCGATGACTTTGCGTTAGCCTCCATTGCGCTCTCGCTACGAGCCATCGCCTTAGACTCGCAGTTGCTCGACCTGTACGGCGCTCCCGACCGTCTCCTCTTCAGTGCCAGCGACTACCGCGACTTAGCACAGAGCAAGGTGATGCAAGCGATCTGGCGACTCGTTGGGGATAAGGATCTCTGCAAACTTGTGGGGCTCTTCGCCTTAGCGCACGCAGAGCAAAGCCTCGCTGCCAGCTCCTTCCAGCTCTTCTCCACAACCCGCCCCGAGAAGCCCGTCGTCGTGCCACTCTCCACCAAAGTCACAGACGAAGACCTCGCCGAAGCCTACATCGATGAGTATGGCGTCATGTTCAGTCCTGACCGCAAGCGCCTACTAAGTGCCCCTAGAAATCTAGTCTCCTATACGATACCAAGTACTGTCACGGCAATCTGTGATGGAGCGTTTTATTGGTGCCTCCGTCTCTCCTCGTTAACGATTCCCAACTCAGTCACAACAATTGGAAACAGAGCGTTTTCAAGGAACCGTCATTTTACTTCGTTGACGATTCCTAACTCAGTCACCTCCATTGGAGATAGTGCATTTGAGTCTTGCTCCAGCCTTACTTCGTTGACGATTCCTAACTCTGTCACCTCCATTGGAAACGCAGCGTTCTGGGGTTGTTCTAGTCTCACCTTGTTAACGATTTCCGACTCTGTCACCTCCATTGGAAACAGCGCATTCTCTTGCTGCGAGAGTCTTACCACACTGACGATTCCCGCATCTGTTACAACGATTGGGGCTAATCCATTCTCAAAGCTAAATCTTCAGCTAGACAATCGATCTCCACATTTTTATGTGAAAGATAATGTCCTCTTCACAGCAGATAAGAAGAAACTCATAGCTTATTGCTCTACCCAAACTTCTTATAGCATTTCCGACTCTGTCACCTCCATTGGAGACAAAGCATTTTGTGGTTGCGATAGTCTTACCTCGTTGACGATTCCCAACTCTGTCACCTCCATTGGTAATTCGGCATTCTCTTGGTGCGAGCGTCTTACCTCGTTGACGATACCCAACTCTGTCACCTCCATTGGCAGCGGTGCATTCTCTTGGTGCTCTAGTCTTACTTCGTTGACGATTCCCAACTCTGTCACTTCTATTGGAGAATGGGCGTTCTCTAGGTGCTTGAGTCTTACCTCGTTGACGATTCCCAACTCTGTCACCTCCATTAGCAACAGTGCATTCGAGGATTGCTCTAGTATTACCTCGTTGACGATTCCCGAATCTATCACCTCCATTAGCAATAGTGCATTCTCAGGTTGCTCTAGTCTTACCTCGTTGACGATTCCCAACTCTGTCACCTCTATTGAAGAATGGGCATTCTCTGGGTGCGAGTGTCTTACCTCGTTGACAATTCCCAACTCTGTAACCTCCATTGGCAAGGGAGCTTTTGGGGATTGCTCTAGTCTTACCTCGTTGGCGATTCCTGACTCTGTCACCTTCATTGGAGATTGTGCATTCTATAAATGCAAAAGTCTTACAGCGTTGACGATTTCCGCTTCCGTCACAACAATTGGTGACAGCACTTTCTCAGGTTGCTCGAGTCTTACCTCGTTGACGATTCCCAACTCTGTTACCACTATTGGAGACGAAGCATTCTCTGGGTGCAAAGGTCTTACTTCGTTGACGATTCCCGACTCTGTCACCTCCATTGGAAATAGTGCATTTGAGTATTGCAAGAGTCTTACCTCGTTGACGATTCCAAACTCTGTTACCTCTATGGGGCAAGGAACTTTGTATGGATGCGATAATCTAAATCAGTCCACTAGAGAGGAACTAGAGGATAGATTTGGAAAACGAATCTTTGAACGGTACTAACCAACGAATTGCAGCGACATGATCATTGTAGCGAATAGGCGCAGGAAGAGAAATTATTACAAGTCTAGAAGCATATGAGTGTTGATTTAAGCTTAATACTACCGAACGAGTGCTACAACATAGATGATAATAAGCTAGCTCTCGAGGTGTTTAACCAAACTATAGATAGAGTCATCAGTTACTTCGGAGGTCGGAAGCAGTTTGTCTCTAAGATCTCTGTCCATAACTCGGACTCGGACGATTGGGGTGAGTATGAAGATCTAGAGGATGAGTATCCTGCGTATAGCTTTGACATACCATTGCTTAATGCATCTTGTCGTATGAGGCAAGGCTTTTGGGATATTTGGATCAACGCTAGATACAGAGATTACTTCTGTCCTATGGAGTTTGATAAGCATGGCTATCCCTACTTATGGGCTCGCGACGATGCCTTTGATGCGGCTAGGATATTTGGTTTTACTGAGGGATGGGTCTGCGATGAGTTTCACTCGTGGAATAGTGAACTAGTTGATCGTGAGGACAGAAGCTTCGCTTCTTGGCTGACATTCGGGACGGACGAAGAGGATGCTAAGGTTCATGAGTTTGACATCAGCATGTTCGGAGGAAAGGCTGATTTAGCAGATTATGAGACTAAGTATCACGATTCATTCAAAGAGTGCTTTGCTCTGGTTGAAGAGTTTGAGCAGCGGTTCCCTCAGTACAAGCTCCTTATGCTGGGACGTCCCAGCACCCCTTGGAATCTAGTCGCAAAGGGCGAAGAGCTATTTGTAGTTAATCGAGCGACAGGTCAAAGTCTTACAGACTTCCCGATAGACAATTGTGAGGCTTGCTATAATGGTGCTGGCTTTACCATATTCAAGGGAGAGGCTAGTGCCTTCTTTAGTCCATCAGGAGAGCAGCTGACAGACTACCGAGTAGGGCCCTTCGAGTGGAGCTGGAGCGAAGTGACGCTCTTCAGACAGGTTATTACGGATGTGGCATCAGGCGCACAGTTTTACAATGATGGCACTAAGGCTGACGAAGAGCCGCAATCTTGACAAGAAATAGAAGAATTGGAGTAGTATGAGTAAGCAAACGAAGAGTCAGCGGCTCGGTGTCATCGCCGACTTGCTGAGAACCCACGAAGTAACAGACCAAGCGATGCTCCTCGAGCTATTGCGAGGACGTAACATCTCCATCACGCAGGGAACGCTCTCGACCTACCTCTCTGAGCTGGGTGCCACCAAGGGAGTGCGCCCGGGCTCCTTCAAGTCGTGCTATCAGCTCCCCCTGATGCCGCAGGCTGACGCTGTCACGACGCAACCCACGGGACTGATCTCTCCGACGGTCGGCTTCCGCTCGTATGCCCTCTCGGGGCAGATGCTGGTGATCCGCACGGAGCCTGGCTTTGCGCAGTCTATAGCGACCATCCTGGACAGCTCCTTGTCGTCACTCACGCTCGGTAGCGTGGCTGGGTACGACACTATCATCGTAGCCCTCGCTGAGGAGGCGACCGATGGCGAGGTGATCGACTGGCTGCACCAGATCATCCCCGAGTCTATCCTCGCGATAGGGAGGGGAAGGCGTGGTTGACTTGACAAAATCGTTCTTTCTTATGACATATTCCACCAGCAGACCTCTTCTTTAGCGTAGAAACACTACATTTGTTGCGAATATCAGATAGTATCAATGAGTATGGATACAGAATCTACAGGTACAGCACAGAAGTCCCGTGGGGTGCTTCGCTGGTTTTACTACCTTTATCGTGACGGACTGCGGAGTCAAAGCCGCACGAGCCGTCTGCTGTGGATTATTGTAGCCATCAAGCTCTTTATCATGTTTGCCATCTTGCGTCCTATCTTCTTCCCGCGGGTGATCGCCCAGCAGGGAGACCGGGAGGCGCAGATAGAGTTCGTACAGCATCAGCTTACGGCACCTGTCACCGATACACTCCATCAAGACAATCACTAACTTAACTATATAGCATAATGAATGTAGATGCTTTACTCCTCTGGTCTAGATTGCAATTTGCTCTGACCGCATGCTATCACTGGCTCTTTGTGCCGCTCACACTCGGACTGGGTGTGATTATGTCAATAGCCGAGACTAAGTACTATCGCACCAATCGCCCCGAGTGGAAGCGATGGGCGATGTTTTGGCAAAAGCTCTTTGGTATCAACTTTGCCATCGGCGTCGCCACGGGACTCATCCTCGAGTTTGAGTTCGGTACCAATTGGTCTAACTACAGCTGGCTCGTGGGTGATATCTTCGGAGCTCCGCTAGCTATCGAGGGTATCCTCGCTTTCTTTATGGAGGCGACCTTCATCGCTGTCATGTTCTTCGGGTGGAACAAGGTGAGCCGTGGCTTCCACCTAGCCTCTACTTGGCTGACCGTCATCGGTGCGACCATTTCGGCCGTTTGGATTCTTGTTGCCAATGCTTGGATGCAAGACCCCGTCGGTATGACCTTCAACCCCGCTACCGTACGTAGCGAGATGACCGACTTCTGGGCCGTGGCGCTCTCCAGCACGGCGGTCAATAAGTTCTGGCATACGACTATCTCCTCCTGGACGCTCGGCTCTGTCTTTGCGCTAGGTATCTGCGCCATCTACATCCTTCGTGGCAAGCACAAGGAGTTTGCCTTGGCTAATAGTCGTATCATCGCTCCCTTCGGACTCATCGCTGCTTTGCTCACCGCCTTCACAGGAGACACCTCTGGCTACAACGTGGCTCAGCGTCAGCCTATGAAGCTCGCTGCTATGGAGGCGCTCTATGATGCTGGCGAAAGCACACCCGATGGTAAGACTGCTGACGGCAAGGGCCTAGGGCTCAGTGCTATCGGTCTGCTCGACTGTGACAAGCTCACACCACTGGCTGAGGAGAACCAAGACCCATTTGTTTTCAATATCAAGATGCCCTCGATGCTTTCATGGCTGGGTACACGCTCTACTAATGGCTACGTGCCAGGTATCAACAATATCCTAGAGGGTGGTTACTACGACCAGGACGGCAACCAAGCACTCTCTGCTGATGAGCGTATGCGTCGTGGTAAGATCGCTATCGAGGCACTCGCTGCTTATGGCGAAGCGCAGAAGGCTGGTGACGCTGCCGAGATGGAGCGTCAGAATGCGATCATACAGGAGAACTTTGACCACTTTGGCTATGGTTATGTCCAGGACAAGGCGGACCTCGTGCCCAATGTACCGCTCATGTACTACGCCTTCCGTATTATGGTCGGTTGTGGCTTCCTTTTTATTCTTGTCCTCCTCCTCATCTGGATCTTGCAGCGTAAGAAGAGTGCTGAGGAGTTTGCACGTTATCGCTGGCTACACATCATCACGGTCATCTGCATCCCGCTAGCGTGGATCGCCAGTCAGGCCGGATGGGTCGTCGCCGAGATGGGTCGTCAGCCATGGGCTATCCAGGATATGCTCCCGCTGAATGCCGCAGTCTCTAAGCTGGCACCCGCCAACGTGATGACCACGTTCATCATCTTTGCCGTACTCTTTACGATCCTCCTCATCGCAGAGGTGAGCATCATGGTCAAGGCGATCAAGCATGGCCCTGAGTCTCATCTAAATGATGTAGAGCAACTCTTTAGCAAGCGTGAGAGTAAGTAATCACTAACCCCATAGACACACTATCATAATGGACTACGCATTTCTACAGCAATACTGGTGGTTTCTAGTCTCACTGCTGGGAGCCCTACTTGTCTTCCTGCTCTTTGTGCAGGGCGGACAGACCTTTATCTTTGCAGCGCGTCGTGACGAGCCACTGCAGCGTATGATTGTCAATTCGACGGGTCGTAAGTGGGAGTTTACACTCACGACGCTGGTCACCTTCGGAGGAGCTTTCTTTGCCTCCTTCCCGCTCTTCTACTCGACCAGCTTCGGTGGAGCTTACTGGGTATGGATCTTGATCTGCTTGACCTTCGTCATACAGGCTGTCTCGTACGAGTATCAGTCTAAGCATGGCAACGTATGGGGCAAGAAGACCTTCCAGACCTTCCTCTTTATCAACGGTGTCTTGGCTCCAGTACTCCTAGGAGCTGCGGTCTCGACGCTCTTCACGGGAGGTAACTTCATCGTGGACAAGGGTGCTATCTACGACCTCGGAGCCTCGATGCAGACCATCTCCGTCTGGCAGCCCGACCCTCTCACAGGGCTACAGCTACACGGACTGGAGGCTATCTTCAACCCCTGGAATGTGGTACTCGGTGTGACGCTTCTCTTCCTCGCACGCACCACGGCGCTCCTATACTTCATCAACAATATAGACGATGAGGTTGCCTACGAGCATGCCCGCAAGAGCCTGCTACCCAATGCGGCTATCTTCGTCGTTCTCTTCGTCGCTTATGTGGTCTTCCTCATGGTAACCAAGGGGTATGATGTCGATCCCACCACAGGTGCCGTGAGCCTAGTACAGTACAAGTATCTGCACAACTTCCTCGCTATGCCCGTGATCCTCGTCCTCTTCCTCGTGGGCGTGGTACTCGTCCTAGCGGGCGTAATCCTCACGCTGGTCAAGAAAGGCTTCCGCAAGGGTATCTGGCTCGAGGGTGTCGGTGTCGTCCTCGCTGTCCTGGGCTTGCTCCTTATCCTCGGGTACAACAACACCGCTTACTACCCCTCGATAGCAGATATCAATAGTTCGCTGACAATCCAAAACAGTAGCTCTAGCCCCTACACGCTGAAGGCTATGAGCATCGTCTCGCTACTGATCCCGTTTGTCCTCGCCTACATCTTCTACGCATGGCGTGCCATCGACCGCAAGAAGATCACCCGTCACGAGATGGGTCAAAACGAGGAGATCAAGTACTAGTCATGGTGACTGATCCCGCTCAGTAGGGTCAGCAAACTAACCTTAATAAAGGGGGCGGCACTTAGACCAAGGAGTCTGGGTGTCGCCCCCTCATCTTTGTGTAAATCTTACGCTGTAGTACAGCGAGACGTGTAGCCCCTACGGAGATCGGGGTTACAGCGTTTGATGAGTGGAATTGTCGTGCTGAGGTAGCTTGTGTAGGGGCGGACCTGCGTGTCCGCCCGCAGAATAGACTGCGCTCAGGTGAGGACGGGCGGACACACAGGTCCGCCCCTACGGTGGAAGCCTCCATCCCGCCGAGCGGTTCACCCGAAGAGCAGTCGACCGAGCTTCCGAAACGAGAAAAACTTCGCATTTTACTTGCATGTGAACTTAGAAAGCGGAGATCGGGGTTACAGCGTTTGATGAGTGGAATTGTCGTGCTGAGGTAGCTTGTGTAGGGGGCTGTGTCAAAAGTCTCTCCCCAACGGAAGGAGGAAGTCAGAGGATCTTGCATCTTTCGGTGTTTATTTCTAGAGCTAAACTC
>QWCY01003168.1_pt1 | contig 19461 bp, 18 predicted proteins | sample 1972631 | NCBI WGS metagenome assembly QWCY01 (sample SAMN09866696, study PRJNA288562) | Human gut metagenome isolate pre1_stool, whole genome shotgun sequencing... | isolation source: gut | host: Homo sapiens | place: USA: California
ATTTTATCCGAATGAGGGCGGCGTAGCGGGCTACGGCAACCGAATAAGGGTAAAATATACCGCAAAGTGGGGCTTGCAGATTGCGGAAATGATTTTTCAGACACGCTCTAGGGTGGATTAGGAATTTTCACCCATTAGAAACGTGCGCCGCAAGGCGAACATGGAAAAGCGATATGCCAATTCCTACCATTGCATACCGCTTCTTTTTTATCCCCGTTTTGTAGACCACGCAGAACAATCCCACACGCTGGTCGCCAGTCCTTCATAGAATTCCGGTTCGTGGCAGACCATCAGGATACTGCCTTTGTAGTCTTTGAGTGCACGTTTTAACTCTGCCTTTGCATCCGCATCCAGATGGTTGGTCGGCTCGTCGAGAACCAGAAGATTTGTCTCCCGGTTAATGAGTTTACACAGCCGCACTTTCGCCTGTTCTCCACCACTCAGCACACGCACCTGGCTCTCGATATGTTTGGTCGTCAGACCGCATTTTGCCAGAGCGGAACGTACTTCGTACTGCGTATAGGAAGGAAATTCTTCCCAGATCTCTTCGATACAGGTCTTTGTATTATCCTGTGAGGATTCCTGTTCAAAATATCCGATGTACAGATAATCTCCCAGCTGGGCAAATCCATCCAGCGGTTTGATCATTCCCAGAATACTCTTTAACAGCGTTGTCTTACCGATACCATTGGCTCCGGTCAGTACGACTTTCTCCCCGCGCTCCATCTCCAGATTCAGTGGCGAAGACAATGGTTCGTCATATCCGATCACCAGATCTTTCGTACAAAACAGCTGTTTTCCGGCAGTTCTCGCTTCTTTAAACAAAAACTGTGGTTTCGGGCGCTCCTGCATCAACTCGATTTTTTCCATCTTATCCAGTTTTTTCTGGCGGGACATCGCCATATTTCTGGTCGACACTCTGGCTTTGTTTCTCGCCACGAAGTCTTTCAGTTCACTGATCTCCTGCTGCTGTCTCTTATAGGCCGCCTCCAACTGCGCTTTCTTCACCGCATAGACCTCTTCAAAATGATGATAATCCCCCACATAGCGATCCAGCTTCTGGTTTTCCATATGATAAATGATATTTACCACACTGTTCAAAAACGGAATATCATGTGAGATTAGGATAAATGCATTCTCGTACTCGTTCAGATACCGTTTCAGCCACTCGATATGCTGCACATCGAGATAGTTGGTCGGCTCGTCCAAAAGCAGGATGTCCGGTTTTTCCAGCAGGAGTTTTCCGAGAAGGATCTTGGTACGCTGTCCACCGGACAGTTCCGTCACATCACTCTCCAGTCCCAGATCCAGCAGTCCCAGCGCCCGTGCTACCTCTTCGACTTTCGCGTCAATGATGTAAAAATTGTGCATCGTCAGAAGATCCTGGATCGTTCCCAGTTCTTCCATCATCTGTTCCATCTCTTCCGGGGAAGCCTCTCCCATCTGATCGCAGATGGTGTTCATCTTCTCTTCCAGTTCATACAGCCAGGAAAACGCAGAAGACAGCACTTCCCGGATGGTCATTCCCTTTTTCAGTTCCGCATGCTGATCCAGATAACCCACACGCACATTTTTTGCCCACTCAATTTTTCCCTCGTCCGGCATCATCCGGTCGGTGACGATCTTAAAAAACGTGGATTTTCCTTCTCCATTGGCTCCTACCAGTCCGATATGCTCCCCCTTCAATAAGCGGAAAGACACATCCTGAAAAATGGCTCTGTCACCGAATCCATGGGACAGGTGTTCTACGTTTAATATACTCATAAATGTTTATTCTCCTGTTCATTAGCATAAAAAGTGCCCCGCCATCTTGCGCAGCGGGACACCCTCTTAACAACTGCAAAATAAATTATATCCGATGATCATCAGGGCTGCTGCAATCAATACCGTCCACACACAGGTGGGAATCAGCAGCTGGATCAGCATACCCACGCCGACCCAAAAAAATACAAACCCCAGGACTCTCGTGATTACTCACCCTGCTTTTTCTCTTCTTGATTCAGTATATGCTCGATATCGTCAGAGGTATTCGCATCGTCCTTGTCTTTTCCTGTAAATTTATCTGCCAGATCCGGAACCATGTCGAGGATCTTGGTGATGGCATCCTGATTCTTTACATTGACCAGTTTGGTTCCGTTTTTATTGATGACCAGAACAGCTGACGGAGAAATCTTTCCGCCCATACCGCCGGCTCCGTTGTTTTTATTGCCTTCTGCAAATGCTCCGGCTCCCACACCAAAAGATACATCTACCAGCGGTAAAATAATCGTATCGCCTACGGTGATCGCATCTCCGACAACGGTTTTTGTAGTGATAAAGTTGTCCATTCCTTTAAAAAGTGCTTCTACTGTATTCTGAAAACTGTTTTCTGCCATAGCAAAAACCTCCTTTTATCTGATCTTTTTCAAAGTCTTTCGTACATCCGGATTGCGGTAGATCTTCCATGCCTGCCACAGCAGACAGGCTGCCACGATCCGTCCTCTCATCCGAAGGTTACCCTCCAGAATCTTCTCCTCAAATCTAGGATACACTGCCACGCCTTTCCCGTACAGCGGATAGGCGATCGCCACTGCACCGAGTATCTGTCCGGTCAGTGCCGGATCCTCACATCCGAAGGTAATGGATCCCCTGATCTTTCGGGGCAGTACATGGCGAATCAGTTTTCTTCCCTTTTCTGTCAGAAAATGGAGCGCCGCCTGTGTACTCTCTTCTTTCCACAGCGTTCGCCATTGCTTTATTTTATCACAGAATCCCCGGAATGTTAACCGGATATTTGTAAGCTTTTTCTTTAGTTTTCCCGGAAATCCAAGAATCGAACCGATGATTTTTTTGCATCTGTTCCAAAACCGTGACAGTTTTTCGGAGATTGTTTCTTTTTTCGGAGTATTCTCCGTCTTTTCCGGCTCTGTCTTTGTAAGTTCTGTTTCTTTCGACTTGTCCGTGTCCTGTTTTTCCGTTATTGTCGCGTCCGTTTTCCTTGTTTCGGACTCTGCTGTTTTTGCTTCTTTCGCTTCTGGCTCAGTCGTCTTCGATCTCTCTGATTCTATCTGTTTTTCTTCCACTCTGTGCTCTTTCTCAGCCGTCCGCGCCTTTTCTTCTATCTGTAGCGGCTTTTCTTTCTCTCTTCTCTCCACAGCCGCCTTCTGTGCCTGTGCAGCCTTCTGCGCCGCCTGTTTTCTCTGTTCCTTACGTCTCTGTGCTTTTTTCCTTCTTCTCTTCTTTTTCCATCTTTTCAGAGCCGCTCCGGCTTTCTTCAGTGGCACACCAAAAAGATAACACTCCCAGTCCAGTTCTTTCTCCCGGTACTGTATCCGCAGATGAATCAGATGCAGCAGCCAGGAAACCCGGATTTTTCCGTTTGCCTCACTCCATCCGGGGGATGGTTTTTCTCCTTCCAGCTGATATCTTACCGGAACAAACAGCACCGAAAGTACAATCGCCAGAAGCAGTCCCAGGATAACCAGCAGGAGGATTCCCAGAATCTTTAAAATTGTCAGTATTACGTGCATGCTTCATCCTCCTGCTGGCCGCTGAGATAGTGGCGGATGTCTCCGTTTTTCTGCTTTCTGTATGTAGCCTCGGCAAGCTGCCGGACCAGTTCCAGCGCCTCTTCATAACCGCATGCGATTCCGATGATCTCCGGGCATCTTCGATAAACAGTTTTCTGTAATAACCGGTTTGCCTCTGTGATCTCCAGCTGGTTTTTCGGATTCTGCGCCAGGGTGATCAGATAAACCTCATACTGTGGTCTTCGATGCTCCACACGCCAGCGAATCCGCGTTGCCTTTTTCTTTGCCTGTTCTCCGTAATATAAGTTCTTAGACCATTTCAGCATCCTGTCTTCAAAAACACCCCTTTCTTATGCGGAAAAGGGAGGGATCTTTTATCCCTCCCCATTTTTCACCATGTATCCGTTTTAAAAATACTTGCGGTTTCCCCAGAGATTGGATTTTCGCAAATCCAGATACTCATTGTACGCCATCTCAAGAATCTGGCGTTCATTGGAAAATTTCAGCAGATGGTAAGCCTCGTGAAATTTGTAATAACCGGAATCCACAAAATACTCTTCCCGTTGCGGTTTGCTGTGATAGCTGTTCGCCGACATCAAAAACCAGTGCACGTCCTTTTCCACCACATCATCCTGAATACTGAAGCTGTACTGGCTTTTTCCCACGTATTTTACAATGGAAGCCTGTACACCTGCTTCTTCTTTTACCTCGCGGAGAGCCGTCTCGTGATATTCCTCTCCTTCTTCCACAGTTCCCTTTGGCAGAACCCATCCTTCATACCTGTTTTTATAGCTTTTGTATAAAGTCAGGATTTTTCCCCGATATATTACCACTCCGCCACAGCTCGTTGCCTCAATCATTTGCAAATCCTCCTGTAATGCGTTGTGTATCTTTTTGCTGCTGTACTTAACGATCGTTTTGCAGCATTTTCACTGCCTCAAGTATACCTCTTTTCTGAAAACTCTGCAACCTTTTAGTTATTGTAATACGCATCAAAGATTTTCTGTGCGATCGGCACTGCCACTTCGCTTCCGGAACCGGATTCCTCTGCGATCACGCTGACGACGATATCCGGATCTTCCACATTGGAAAATCCTACAAACCATGCATGCGGTGTCGTGCTGCTGGCATCTCCGTGCTCTGCGGTTCCGGTCTTTCCTGCTGCTGTGTAACCTCTTCCGGAAAGTGCAGATCCGGTTCCTTTTTCCACAACACCGGTCATCAGTTCTGTCAGTTTGGATGCTTCCTGTGTGGTCATCAGTTTTTTATAAATCTTTGGTGTATAGGATTTTACTGTCGTTCCGGTATAGCTCTCGATCTTTTCCACCAGATACGGTGTCATCAGGTTACCGCCGTTTGCCACAGCGCTTGTAAGCATCGCCATATACATCGGAGATACCAGGGTATCGCCCTGTCCGATCGCTGTCTGCATCGTCAGTGCATCTGCGCTGTTCGCTTCCAGGCCAAAATTACATTTGCGATAGGGAAGATCAATAGGAAGCTGACTGTTGAATAACAGCCCTTTTACCGTATCCACATACTCACTCCGATCCAGATCTACTCCGATCTGTGCAAATGCCGAGTTACAGGAATGGGCAAATGCACTCGCAAAATCCTCATGTCCATGAACCGTATTGTGATAACAGTGGATCGTATAACCGCCATTTTCCACCTCACCGACACAGTCAAAGGAGAAGTTATCAAACGTATTGTTCTGTCTCCAGTAGGCAAGTGCCGTGACGATCTTAAAGGTAGATCCCGGCGGGTACTGTCCCTGTGTTGCACGGTTTACCAGAATCGAACTGCCAGCATCCGCATTGATCTGATCCCAGTCATCTGAGATCGTATTCGGGTTAAAGTCCGGTTTGCTGACCATTGCAAGGATCTTACCGGTATCCGGCTCCATCACCACAACCGCACCTTTTCGATCGCCGAGCGCATCGAACGCTGTCTGCTGCAGCTTTGTATCCAGTGTCGTATAGACATTATCCCCGACATTTTTCTCATTCTGAAACTCTTTCTGCACCTGTTCCGCCACATTCGCATGGGAGGTCAGAAGCTGTGAGTTCATTACCTGTTCCAGACCGCTGGTACCCTTGTCCGAATATCCTACCACATGGGCAAACACATTCTTATAAGGATACTGCCGGTACTCATTTCCCTCTGAATCTTTTTCCGTACTGGCAAGAATATCTCCGTCCGAAGCCAGGATCTTCCCTTTGGTTACCCGCTCCTGATACGTTCCCTGTCGTTTGCTGTTGTACGGACTGTTGGCGTACTCATCCCGCAGTTCCACATTAAAGTAAACCAGATAACCGATCAGGGCAAGGAAAATTCCCACAAAGCAGTAGGCAATGATTGTGTATTCCTTACCAGTTGAGGCTTTTTTCTGTTTGCTCCTGGATTTTTTCTTCGAGTGTTTTCTCCCGGTATCCAGATCCTCCTGAAACTCCATTTCCTCCAGGCGGGTTCTGTTTTGGTGGTTTCTTTGATTTTTTACGTTTCTCTTTTCTCTTTCTTTCAAGTTCTTCACCTTCGTCTTCTCTGAGAATATACAGTCCCTGGATGATGGCAAACATCAGAATCGTACAGATCACCGAGCTTCCGCCATAACTTACCAGTGGAAGGGTAATTCCTGTCATAGGAATAAATTTGCTGGTTCCGCCGACTGTCAGAAATACCTGGAACGCATATTCCGCGCCCAGTCCCATCGCGATCAGCTTATAAAATGGTTTGCTCATCCGCATGGAAACATTGACAATCATCAGATAGCAGCTCATGCAGACCAGAAGCATGCAGATTGCAAAGATCGCTCCCAGTTCCTCACAGATCGCTGCAAATATAAAATCCTTGTCCACAACAGGGATGATATTCGGCATTCCTTTTCCAAGTCCCATACCGAACCATCCGCCGGCACTGATACCGAACAGTCCCTGTGCAACCTGATATCCCCCTCCGACTTTATCATATACCGCAATCGGATCCTGCCATACAATCACACGCTGCCGTACATGATTAAACAGAAAATACGCCGCAACCGCAGCCACTGCACCACCGGCAAGTCCCGCCAGTGCATACCGGGCTTTCTTTGTTGCCACATACAGCATGACAATATATGCCACGAAGAATACGACCGCACTTCCCAGGTCCTTTGACACCACTAGGATCAGCACATGAGCCGCCGCCACAATAGTCGTGACCACGACCCGTTTAAAACTGGTATCTTCTCTCAGCATACCTGCCACAAAGAATACAAAGGTGATCTTTACCAGTTCCGAAAACTGGAAGGTGACACCACCGATCTCAATCGATAACTTGGCTCCGCCAGAGATTGCCGCCATGGCAAGTACCACCATCAAAAGAGCAAGTCCCACGATTCCATACAGCCAGGTCAAATCCTTTAAGATTTTTACCTTTCTTACGATCACCGGTACGATAAATGAAAGCACCATACCGATCACTACGATTTCAAACTGCTTAACTGCCTTGTCAAAACTCAGTCTGCTCAGGATCAGAAAACCGATACTCAAAAGCATACACATATTATTGACAATCAGCAGATTTCCTTTCCTGTAGATTACGCGGTACAGAATCTGTACCACGACGATAAACAGGAACACCGCTCCGTACATCATCAGTATCTTCATATCATTGTTCTGTAAAAACAGAACCGTATATGCTACCAGATTCATAAACAGCATCAGTACGATCTGTCTGCGCAGCACATTTCTCTGATCTTCAATATCCCGTTTCCGAAATACGGTAAAACAGGAAAATGTATAGATCATCATCAGAAGAATGATGAGATATTTGGATACTTCTGTGATTACATTTTCCACTGCATCTCCTCCACTTTCTGTCTATTCCACGCCCCGCTGGAAATGTCCTTTGGTTGTCTCTTCTGTCTGCATCCATCCGTCCGGCTTCTGCCCTCTCAGATAAACCTCCACAAACGCCCGGGCAATCTTCTCTGTTTCTTTCTCCGTTTCTGTCGTGAAGGACAGACGATATGCTTCCACGCCCAGTTTTTCTGCCTTTTCCTTTTCTTTCAGCAGGGAAGTCGGCAGCGCGTTGTAGATTGTATTGTAACAGAACTCACAGCTGCATACACCGTGAAATTCTTTCTGATACCGGTCTTTGAGCGTATACTGTGCACAGGCATGATTGCAACGATCCATCGTTTTCTGGACACACTGTACGGAAACCATCATCGGCGTATATCCGTACACGATCAGTTCACTGTTTTTATTGTTTCTGTGCGCCAGTTCTTTTGCATTCAGTTCCAGCGGAACTGTATCGCCAAGAATTCCTTTTTCTATCCAGAACGATTCCGCCCGGTTATTCATGGTATAAATATTGGCGTCCAGAACGATCCGGGAAGTAAGTCCCATAGCATCCAGGATCCCGTAACTTTCCATATTTTGAACCAAAAAACCGCCAAGCCCTTTCTGTACCAGTTCGGTAAATGTTTCTTTCCTTCCGTCCAGTTCCCGGTCACGGACGATCCGCGGCAATGTCAGAAACAGTTCTTTTCCCGCTGTCTGAAGTCTGTTTATCCACGCTTCCACATCCTGTGCAAAGTCTTTCACCGGGAAAATTCCGCAGTCCGCATAGATTCTGCGGATTCCGTCTGTCTGTGCCACAGCCGCAAGCTGTTCTTTTGTTTGTACTGCTGCGCTGAGCGTTCCCGGAGCTGTCTGTTTTTTGACATCCGGAACATCTTTCGGATCACGTTCCTTCGCTTTTCTCTGTTTCCACGGACGAAGCATCTCCTTTTGAAGTGCTTCGAGTGCCTGTCGTCTCAGATGGTTTAACTGCTGCATCGGGAGAAAAATATCATCTCCCATGAAAATATCCAGCTTCTCAAAAGCAAATCCGGATCCTCCGGTTTTTTCCATCTGTCTACGGATTCTGTCCTCTCCCAACGGACAGTTCGTCGCAGCCTGCACGGTTTCTCCTTCCACCGTCACACTGACACCCCCCGCCTGTACTTCCAGAATTGCCGGACATCCGGTATATACGGTCAGCGTTCCCTGTACCGGAACCGGTGTCTTTTTCTCCATATATTCTTTCCGTATTCTGGAAAATAATTCCTCGTTTCGAATCGTGCCGCCGCTTTTTTCATTTTCCAGTGCCATCATCGATCTTCCGTTTCGCTGCTTATAATAGCTTTGATGAAATCCGTCCCGGTTATAGATATCCCACAGGATCTTCCGATCTTCTTCTGTAACCACCGGTCGTTTTTCCCCTGCAAGATAGCGGTCCAGATATTTCCGGTAAACAGATACCACACCCGCGGTATATTCCGGTTTCTTCATTCTTCCTTCGATCTTCAGTGAATAAACACCCGCCTCGATGATCTCCGGCAGGATCTCCACCGTGCACATATCTTTCGGGCTGAGCGCATACGCGGTCTGCTCATTGTTCAGGCGTTTTCCGTCCCTGTATACCTGATACGGCAGACGGCAGGGCTGTGCACATCTTCCCCGGTTGCCGCTTCTTCCGCCGATCATACTGCTCATCAGACACTGACCGGAATAGCAGTAACAGAGTGCCCCGTGAACAAAGCTCTCAATCTCCATATGTGTCGCATCGTAAATCTTTTTAATTTCTTCCAGTAACAGCTCCCTCGCAGTCACCACACGGGTTGCCCCGGCTTTCTTTAAAAGTTTTGCACTCTCCACACCGGTGATCGTCATCTGCGTGCTTGCATGGATGTGCAGCTTTGGAAAATATGTTTTAATAAATTCCATCACCCCGAGATCCTGAACGATGACTGCGTCCAGTCCCGCCTCGTAGAGTGGTGCCAGATACGCATATAGTTCTTCTTCCAGTTCCCGGTTTTTTAACAGCGTATTGATGGTCAGATACAGCTGCTTTCCCTTCAAATGTGCCAGATCGATCGCCCGGATCAACTGTTCCTGATCCAGATTGTCCGCATACGCGCGGGCACCGAACTTCTGACCTCCCAGATAGACAGCATCCGCCCCGGCTTCAAATGCAGCTTCCAGAGCCTCATAGGAACCGGCGGGCGCCAGTAATTCTACCTTCATATACTCCTCCTTACAAAAAAGGCTATCGCAGATGCTGCGACAGTCTTCTTTTTTATTTCAGCAGATTTTCCATATCTTCTTCCAGTTTCTTCATCTGCTGTTCCAGTTCTTCTTTTTCCTTCTTCAGATTCTCAACCTCGATCTGTGCTTCGATCAGATCGTGTTTCAGATCATACATTTCCTTATCTTTCAGCTGGGAATCCTCTTCAAAAACTTCTGCCTGATGCTTTGCCTTGAAATAATCATCTGCAATGTTCAGGCTGAGCAGCGTGTTTTTTGTTTCCACCGGCTGTCGGTTGTATCCCGGCAGTTCGGAAAGCTGGGCAAGTTTATGGTTCATATAAGAAGCCACATTTTGCAGATATTCTTCACTTTCATATCCACTTAATGTGATGATCTTTCCTCCGATTAATACCTTAATTGTATTTTTTGCTGGCATTACGGCATTTCCTCCATTTTATGTATGCTCTGCAAAAACAGTGTGCGATTTTGCAGACAGTCCACAATTTTTTGAAACATTACCAAAATGTTCCGCTGTCAGGACTCTCTTCTATTATAAACAAAATCCCCCAAAAAACAACCCCTTAGATTCCCAAATGATGATATGCCAGCTCCGTAGCCACCCGTCCTCTCGGCGTGCGGTTTAAAAATCCGTACTGAATCAGGTACGGTTCATACACATCTTCGATGGTTCCTGCATCTTCTCCGATGGCTGCCGCCAGGGTATCCAGCCCTACCGGTCCGCCGTTAAACTTCTGAATGATCATCTCCAGTATCTTGCGGTCCGTCTGATCCAGACCATACCGGTCAACTTCCAGAAGTTCCAGTGCAAAATCAGCTACTTCTTTCGTGATCTTTCCATCGTATTTGACCTGTGCAAAATCACGCACCCGCTTTAACAGGCGGTTTGCCAGACGCGGGGTCCCTCTCGAACGCTTTGCCATCTCCCTTGCACCGTCCGCATCAATCTCCACACCCAGTACCTTTGCCGAGTGCTGGATGATCGTCTGTAATTCTTCCTCTGTGTAAAATTCCAGATGATGAATCACTCCAAAACGATCCCGCAGCGGCGCTGTCAGAAGTCCCGCTCTAGTGGTTGCCCCGACCAGTGTAAAATGCGGCAGATCCAGCCGGATCGAACGCGCAGTTGCACCTTTTCCGATCATGATATCGATCGCATAATCTTCCATTGCCGGATAGAGTACCTCCTCCACCTGACGGTTCAGACGGTGGATCTCATCCACAAAAAGGACATCCCCTTCCTGCAAATTGTTTAAGATGGCTGCCATCTCGCCCGGTTTTTCGATCGCCGGACCGGAGGTTACTTTCATATGCACACCCATCTCATTGGCGATAATCCCTGCCAGTGTGGTCTTTCCAAGTCCCGGCGGGCCATAGAACAATACGTGATCCAGCGCATCGTTCCGCTGTTTCGCAGCTTCTATATAAATCTTCAGATTTTTCTTTGCTTTCTCCTGACCGATATAATCATCCAGACACTGGGGACGAAGGCTGCCCTCGATGCGGATGTCTTCTTCCATCATATCGGTTGTGATAATACGTCTTTCCATACTCTATTTTTTCTCCATATACATAGCCTACAGCATCTTCTTCAACGCGGCTTTCAGCAGGGTTTCCACATCCATCGTCTCCGCACCCTCTACTTTTTTCACCGCGCGCAGTGCATCGGTGTTCGGATAGCCAAGTGCTACCAGTGCCTGTACTGCTTCCTGCAGCTGGCTGTCTCCTGCCGTCTCCGTTGTGTCTGCGGCTGCCTGGTTGGCTAATTTCTGTTCGAAGGCATCTTCCAGATCCAGTTTGTCTTTCAGTTCCAGAATCAGTTTCTGCGCTGTCTTTTTACCGATTCCCGGTGCTTTGGCGATAGCTGCCGCATCGTCTGCCAGAACCGCAAACCGCAGATCATCCGCTGACAGTGCCGAAAGAATCCCAAGCCCTGCCTTCGGTCCGATGCCGTTGACACCTAATAACAGTTTGAACACCCTCAGATCGTCTCTTGTCGCAAAGCCATATAACTGCATGGCATCTTCTTTTACATTCAGATATGTATATACTTTTACTTCCTGACCAATCGGAATCGCGCCAGAAAAAACGGAACCGGGTACGAAGATTCGATAGCCGATTCCGTGATTATCTACAATAATACACTGGTCGTCCGCTTCCTCCAGTATGCCTTTCACGTATCCTATCATACTAAACTCCTTTTTTCGGGAACTGCCCCAAACAACAGTTCCCTTAGTCTACGTTCTATCATACCACAAGGTGGCCGACCTTTCAATTTTTAATTTGCAGATACCAGGTTTCCAAAGCGAAACGCTTTTCGTGTTTGCATGAGAAAGCTTTTTGCCTTGGAAACCACCAGACATGAGAAAGTAGCGATTTACGAAATAAATCAGCGGATTTCGAATGGCTGGAGGATTGTGGGAGCAGCTTTGCTGCGGAACAATCCGTAAGTATCAAATAATACAGTGTCTCGGACAGTTTTCTTTACACAGTCCGCAATTGGTGCATTTTTCATAATCGATATGTGCCACATTGTCTGTAACCGTAATCGCCTGTACCGGGCAGTTCTTTTCGCATTTTTTACAGCCGATACAACCTTTGTCACAGGCGTTCATCGTAGCCTTGCCTTTATCCTGAGAGCTGCAGCTTACTTTTACTGTCTGCTCATACGGGATCAGCTCGATCAGGTGATGTGGACAGACAGCCACACACTGACCGCAGGCTTTACATTTTTCTTTATCTATATGGGCGATGCCATTGATGACACGGATTGCATTAAAGTTACATGCCTTTACGCAGGTTCCGTAACCGAGACATCCATGGTGACATTTTTTCTCTCCGCCACCCGGGATAAATGCCATGACCGCGCAGTCTTCCACGCCGTCATACACATAATTGTTTCTGGCACTTTCACAGTCACCCGCACATTTTACAAATGCTGTCATGCGGCGTCCCTCTGTGATCTCCTCTCCCATAATGGCTGCGATGGCTTTTGCCACTTCGTTACCGCCTACCGGACATCCATTTACCGGTGCTTTTCCGGCTGCGATTGCAGCTGCCAATCCATCGCATCCCGGATATCCACAGCCACCGCAGTTATTGCCCGGAAGCTGTTCTCTGACGGCGATCTCTTTTTCATTAACTTCCACTGCAAATTTCTTTCCGGCTACCCCAAGGAGCAGTCCGATCACCAGTCCTGTGCCGCCTACCAAAACTGCAGCAATAAGTATTCCTGTAATCATAAAACTCCCTCCTTAAATCATTCCGGAAAATCCAAAGAATGCGATAGACATCAGACCTGCGGTCAGAAGTACGATCGGCATTCCCCGGAAAGGTTTCGGTATATCGTTATATTCGATTTTCTCACGAAGTCCTGCCATCAGCACGATGGAAATGGTAAATCCGACTGCGGTTGCAAAACCGTTGACCGTACCTTCCAGGATTCCGTAATTATTCTGTACATTTAACAGTGCCACACCAAGTACTGCACAGTTGGTGGTGATCAGAGGAAGATACACACCCAGACTCTTGTACAGTGCCGGCATCGTCTTTTTCAGGAACATCTCAACCAACTGTACAAGGGCGGCAATCACCAGAATAAATACGATGGTCTGCATATATTCCATTCCTGTAGTCACCAGCACAAATTTATAAATCAGACTAGTACAGAATGAAGAAATCGTCAGCACGAAGATTACTGCCGCGCCCATACCTGCTGCCGTATCCATTTTCTTAGATACACCAAGGAAAGGACAAAGACCCAGGAACTGGCTCAAGACCACGTTATTCACCAATGCCGAACCAACGGCGATCATTAACAATTCTCTCATGACTGGGTTCCTCCTTTCTCAGCGCTCTTCTTACTTGCACACATATGATTGGTGCAGCCCGCACAGAGGCTCTCGTCGCATGCTTTCGGAGCTGCGGCAGGATCTTTTTTCATTTTCACACGGTTCTGCAGTGCCACCAGCATCGCCAGGACAAAGAAAGCTCCCGGTGCCAGAATAAAGATGGTAGCTCCTCCGTTAAAAACAGTCATACCAAAGATCTTACCGGAACCGATCAATTCGCGGACGATACCGATGCTGGTGAGTCCAACGGTAAATCCAAGTCCCATGCCGATTCCGTCAAACAGAGAACTAACTGGCCCATTCTTGGATGCATAAGCCTCTGCACGTCCCAGAATGATACAGTTTACTACGATCAGCGGAATATAGATTCCCAGAGAATCGTAAAGACTCGGGATAAATCCCTGTAATAAGAACTGTACGATAGTTACAAACGATGCAACGACTACGATATAAGCCGGCATACGCACACTGTCCGGAATCATTTTCCGAAGCATCGAGATCATCAGGTTGGATAGGGCAAGAATCACCATTGTCGTCATACCCATACCAAAACCATTTTTTGCAGATGTGGTAACTGCCAGTGTAGGACACATACCAAGCATCAGCACAAAGGTGGGATTCTCCTTGATGATACCATTATACAAACGTTCCAGAGGTGAATTTGCTTTCATCACTGATCTCCCCCTTCCATCACACGAAATGCACAAAGACCGGCGTTGACACCGTTTGTCATGGCATTGGTCGTAACTGTGGCACCACTGATGGCATTGATCTCGTCATCCTGTGTTGCGCCGTTTTTTGTATACTGTAATTGTTCTACCTGTTTTCCGACAAACTGATCTTTGAATGCAGGAGTATCCGCATTCATACCAAGTCCGGCGGTCTCCCCGATCGACAGGATCGAGATGCCGTTCAGCGTACCGTCGTTTTGTACACCCATGGAAAACTGGATATCTCCGCCATATCCTTCCGAAGTCACAACGGTAAATGCATAACCGAGCATCTCTCCGCTCTGATCTTCTGCACGCATGATTTCTTCTATGGACTGCGCTTTATAACCTTCCTGATCCAGCTGATCCCGGATCGTCTGTATCAATGTATCATCCATCTTTACCTCTTCAAAAGCTGCAGCATCTGTAAATACCTGTTCATAAGCCTCTGCTTTCGCCTGCGCTTCCTGTCTGGCAATCGGATCTTTTGTGATCTCATATACACCACCAAGGGCCACGCCCGCCACCAGAGTGATCAGTGTAAGGGCAAGGGCATCTTTGATAATCTTATTTTTCATGCTTCACCCCTCCTTTTCCAAATGCTGTCGGTACAGTCAGCCGTTCGATAACCGGAATCAGCAGGTTGCCGAAGATGATGGCATAGGATACGCCCTCTGCGGAGGCTCCGAAGATACGAAACAGTCCTGTCAGACATCCCAGGATCACGCCATATACCAGCTGTCCTTGTTTGGTGATCGGTGTCGTTACATAATCGGTGGCCATAAACCATGCACCAAGCATCAGTCCACCACCCAGAAGCTGTTCTAACAGATAATAACCGTCTGCTCCATGTCCGCCGAACAAAATTACGAAAATAGCAAAACTTCCGATATATGTACACGGGATTCTCCAGTCAATAACTTTGAGAATCAATAAGAATACCGCTCCGATCAGGATCGCCAGTGCAGAAGTCTCACCGATAGTTCCCTGCGTATTACCAAGAAACAGGCTTAACAGATCTACTTTTTCTCCTGCTTTTACTGCTGCCAGAGGTGTGGCACCGGATACGGTATCCACCAGTTTAACAAGACCGCCACCTGCAGTAAAGTTGGTCATCTGACCGGTAAAAGATAACAGCAGGAAACATCTTGCCGCCAGTGCCGGGTTCATAATATTCTGTCCCAGACCACCAAACAGCTGTTTTACGATCAGAATGGCAAAAACACCACCGATCACCGGAATCCACCAGGGAGCAGATGCCGGAAGGTTCAGACCCAGTAACAGCCCAGTGATCACTGCGCTTCCATCCCGGATTGTCAACGGTTTATGCATCAGCGTTTCATAGATTCCCTCTGTCGCCACACAGGTTGCCACTGACAGACAGACCAGCAGCAGTGCCTTCCATCCAAAGAAACACACACCTGCCACTGTTGCCGGCATCAGAGCCACGATTACCATTTTCATAAGATAATCTGTGGTCACTTTTGAACGGATATGCGGCGATGAGGATACATGTAATAACTCTCCCATATTTCACATCTCCCTCTTATTTTTTCTTTCTATTGGCCATAACCATTTTTCTCATGGAACGGATCTCCTGTACCAGCGGTCGTTTTGCCGGACAGACATAGCTGCAACAGCCACATTCGCAGCACTCCATACCATTATACTTGACAAAGGCTTCTTCTTTTCTGTGTTCCGCAAAGGTTGCAAGCTTCGTCGGAAGTAGATGCTCCGGACATTCACTGACACACCTTCCACAGTTGATGCAGGCGGTAGCCCGGGAACGGCTGACCTCATCTTTTGTCAGTACCAAGAGCGCGGATGTGGTTTTGGTTACCGGTACATGATAATCAAACATGGCAAATCCCATCATCGGACCACCGGAGATCACTTTCTCCACTGTGCCCTTCAGACCACCTGCCGCATCCAGAAGTTCCTGAAAATCCATACCCACCGGTGCCCGGAAGTTCGATGGTGTATTCACACCGTCTCCGGTAACGGTAACAATCCGCTGCATCAACGGTTTTCCTTCCGCTACCGCCTCATAGACAGACACTACCGTATCCACGTTATCCACGATACATCCCGCATCTGCCGGAAGCATGGAAGAATTGATTGTCTCTCCGGTCACTGCATAGATCAGCATACGCTCTGCACCCTGTGGATATTTTGTCTTTAATGACTGTACTTCGATATTTGCTTCGCCTTCTACCAGCTCCTGCAGTTTTGCGATGCCCTCCGGTTTGTTGTCCTCAATACAGATATATCCTTTTGCACCATCAAAAAGCTGCAGCATCACTTTCAGTCCGCCGACCAGTTTTTCCGGCTGTTCCAGCATGATCCGGTAGTCGGAAGTCAGATATGGCTCACATTCCGCACCATTGACCAGAATGTATTTGATCTTTTCCGGTTCTTTCGGTGTGAGTTTTACATGTGTAGGAAATCCTGCGCCACCCATACCTACGATACCGGCTTTCTGTATCTTCCCACGGATCTCGTCTTTGGAAAGTTTCGTAATATCTTTTGTCTCTTCAAAAGCTACGGATTCGTAGGCTTCATCATTTTCCACAATAATTGCATCACAGTAGCCTCCGGTTGCTGTCAGTCGTTTTTCAATTCCCTTTACTACACCAGATACTGATGCGTAAACCGGAGCGGATACAAAACCACCTGCTTCCGCGATCATCTGTCCTGCCAGAACCCGATCGCCTTTTTTCACAACAGGTTTTGCAGGTGCTCCGATATGCTGGGATACAAGATAGGCCAGTTCTTTTCCCGGACGGATATCCTGGATTGCCCGGTCTCTCGACAGATCCTTTCCGTCATACGGGTGGATACCTCCTCTAAATGTTCCAGACCCCATACACTAGTCCTCCCTTTTCATTTTTTTGCGCGCCTTCATCAGCTTTTACGCACTTTTTTTGTCCTGTTTACTTTTGTCCTGTTTACGTTTCTTTTTCAGAGCCAGTCTCCGGCGCCGTTCAAAACTGCTGACCATATTCGGATAAGCGCGGAGATGTCTTCTTGAAATGTAACGGATGCTCTTTTTCACATCCCCATATTTCTGTACAAATTCTTCGTATTTGCCCAGAATGTTTTCCTTTGTTTCCAGAAGTTTGCTGTCGTTCGCACTGTAACGTTCCACCATCTCGCTGAATACTTTCTTACGTTCTTCTATCAGATCATTCCACTTGCCAATCGGAAGTTCCATCCGGTAAACTTCCGCTTTCGCACGGGCTTCCTCTGCCACCTCATACAGTTTGGTATCCCGCAGATTCTCCTGGAATTCGTCCCAGACAACATCCAGTTTCTTCATCTTGCTTCGCAGATCGAAAGCTGCTGCTGCGGAAAATGCAAAATCCACGGTATATCCTGCCAGCCATACATAAACCAGTACGATTCCTGTTTTTCTCGGAACCATTTCCACCAGATTTCCCACGAACGGCTGAAATATATAAAACAGAATCAATGTGAAAAATCCCCATGCTACAGAACTGCCCAGGCAGATCTTTCCCTGAAAGTTAAACTTTTTGTTGCTGTAATCCCACCAGTTGGCGTGAAAAACAGCTTCCATCAGCACACCTGTCACATATTCCAGAATCGTGGCAACTGCCACCCCTGCAAAATAGAGTTCCAGAATGTTTCCTGCTACCGGACGTAAGATCACGTAGACGGTCACCGCCCCAACTCCATAGATTGTTACAAACGGTCCGGACACAAATCCCCTGTTTACCCATTTTTTGCTTTTGGCTGATACGTAACAGCTTTCCCAGATCCATCCCATAAAGCTGTATACAATAAACCAACTGAGAATATGATACAGGTCAACTCCCAGAATCTCAAAACCCAATTCCTCTTCCTCCTTCTTTTTATTTATGATAAAATTCTCATATCACTGTTATCATTATAGCTTATTATTTCTAAAAAAAATACTGTTTTTTTTATTTTTTTGTGTATAATATTAGAAACAGGGTATATTTTAGCCATTATTTTTGGTACATTTTGACATTTTATTAACATACTTACAGAAAGGATACTATATGCTGCAAAAAGATTATCCGGTGGTATTTCCGGATTACATACTGACACAGGAAGAACTTTCTCCGGATAAATGTCTGTTCTTTGATATCGAAACCACAGGATTATCCTGGAAGACCTCTCATCTTTATCTTCTCGGGGCGGTATTTTATGAAAATAGAACCTGGATTCACAGGCAGTGGTTCTGCCAGAAACCCATTGAAGAAAAAGATGTACTTCTCGCTTTTTCCGAACTGCTCTCCACCAGAAAACTGTTGCTCCACTACAACGGAACCAACTTTGATGTGCCTTACCTGATGCACAAATACACCTTCTATCAGCTTCCTTCCCCCTGGGAGGGAACCCGGCAGATGGATCTGTACCAGCTGTTTTCCCCATTAAAAAAACTCCTGCATCTGGATCATATGCGTCAGAAAGATCTGGAACAGGCGATTGGACTTTTCCGGAAAGATCGGTACAGTGGCGGGAAACTCATTGAAGTGTATAAAAAATATCTGCTGAGCGGGGATGAAGATCTGCTTGAGATGCTTCGTCTGCATAACAAAGAAGATGTGGATGGGATGCTGCATCTTCTGCCACTCTTTTCGATCCGTGCTTTATGGACCGGAAATTGTCAGGAATTTATCACATGCAATCACACGCCGGAGAACAATTTAATCCTTTCTGTGCAGCCGAAATATCCGTTTCCGGTCCGTTTTGAAAAGGAATTGCCACATGCTGTACTCCGTGTAACTCCCGATCAGCTCCTCTTAGAGATTCATCCGGAGGCAGGATGCAAAAAATTCTTTTATCCCAATTATAAAGATTACTACTATCTCCCCATGGAAGACGAGGCGATTCATAAGAGTGTGGGGGCTTATGTAGATAAAGATCACCGTGAGAAGGCGACCGCCGACAACTGTTACAAAAAAGTAAGTGGATGCTTTTATCCTCAGTATGAGGATCTTTTCACTCCGGCTTTCCGGGATGAACGCAAGGAGAAAAACAGCTGGTTTCTTTTGCCGGGAGATTTTGATGAAGATCAGGAACAACTTCTAAAATACTTAAACCATCTGCTTTCTCATGTGCTACAATAAACATTTTTGAATGATTAATTATAATATAGAAAAAATCCGCGATTGTCACACACGCAATCACGGATTTTGTTTTGTCATATGCACAAAAGCCACCCGACATACTGTTTTGCATATCGAGTGGCTTATCTTTTGCTTACATAAATTTATGATCTGTCAGATCTCTTTGCCCGGCTACAGATTACTCTTCCTCTGCTGCTTCT
>QWCY01003183.1_pt1 | contig 19390 bp, 19 predicted proteins | sample 1972631 | NCBI WGS metagenome assembly QWCY01 (sample SAMN09866696, study PRJNA288562) | Human gut metagenome isolate pre1_stool, whole genome shotgun sequencing... | isolation source: gut | host: Homo sapiens | place: USA: California
CATCCGGTTTTCAAAGCATCCGCCGAATTCATCCACACGCTTATTGGTGCGTGGGGACATAAAAGTGCTTACCAGATATCCATGCGCCATGTGGATCTCTACAGCATCCACACCGGCTTCCATTGCTCTTCTTGCTGCTTCTCCGTAACCTTTTACCAGCTCATACACTTCTCCGGTAGATAATTCTCTCGGAATATCTCTTCCGCAGGCTGTCGGGATACTGGTAGCTGCTGTGATCGGTGCTCCTGCATTTTTTGCATTTCCTTCCGGACCTGCATTCTGCAGCTGAACGGAAACCTTTGCACCTTCTGCATGACAGGCATCTACCACCTTTTTAAAGCTTTCGATGGTAGAATCATCATACAGACATGGTTTTCTCGGGCCACCTTTGGCTCCTTTATGTACAACAGTTGCTTCGATGGTGATCAGTCCGAATCCACCTTTTGCACGTTCCCTGTAGTAAGCAACAGACTGTTCACTCATGGTTCCGTCGGTGTTGGCAAAGTTATTGCCCATCGGAGGAACTACAAAACGGTTTTTAACCGTTACCGGTCCGATCTGAATCGGCTGAAACATTGCATCAAATTTCATATCTGTTCTCCTTTTCTTAGTTCAGTACTTCCGGCCACGCCTCTTCCAGTACTTTCTTTGTATTTTCATAAGTATGTTTTGCCGCATACTCGATTCCTTTTTCCATATTTGCATCGCTGATTACCTCTACACCAATAGCGTTTGGCTCGATACCTTTTTCACGGATCATCTTTACAAATGCCGCTGTACATCCGATACCGGTTCCCGGTGCCAGACGGTCATGCATGGATTCGTCCCTTAAAATCGTAGTTGCATACGGTCTTTCCCATACATCGTTGATCTGGATGGACACGACTTTGTCTGCCGGAACATCTGTCAGTACGGAAATATCTACCGGCTGGTTTGCTCTTACCCAGTGCCAGGTATCCAGTATCAGTTTGGCATTTTCACAGTCTGCCGCCTTTACAACAGCCCATCCTTTTTTCACATCCGGGATACCACTGTATGGCATTGGTTCTACACCGATAATATATTTTCCTGCTCTCCGGCACAGCTCACGCAGTTTCTGTGCAGTGTATTCCACAGAATAGTTTTCCATCAGACCACAGTTGATCTGTTTTACGTTAAATAATTCACACATATGGAAGCACAGCTGCTCTTTGTATTTCTGCTCATAAGAACGATGCTCTTCTGCCCACTGTACGATGTACTCCACTTCTGTGACTTTCATATCATATTTGTCCAGAATATTCAGGATATCCTGATCGAACAGTCCCTCATTTAAGGCGTCTACATAGGTTTCAGCACGAAGACCGATACCTTCGTATCCGGCATTCTTTGCCGCTGCAACACGCTCTTCAAAAGTACACTGATCTCCCAGTGTCCAGGAACTGATAGTAATTGGAAATCTCTTTGACATGATATTTTTCCTCCTGAAAGAATCCATTTTTTGTCTTTTGTTACTTCTGATTATATAACTTTGTTAAATTCAAGACAAATTGATTGTATTTGAGTATTCATAGATTTTGTCAATATATCGTGATATACTATAGAAGATAACTTGTAACTGTATGCAGTACAGACGGTTAATTCTGGCTTGCGGAGGATACTTTTTATTAGGAGGTTACCTGTTTATGAATCTTTATCATTTACGATACTTTGTGACACTGGCACATATGGAACATTATACCCGGGCCGCTGACCTTCTGGCAATCACCCAGCCAAGTCTAAGCCATGCGATTTCATCTCTGGAATCTGAACTGGGTGTCAAATTATTTAAAAAGAACGGAAGAAATGTCACTCTTACCAAATATGGAAAATCCTTTCTTACGGATGCTGAGGATGTTCTGCAAAAGCTGGATGCTTCCGTGGGCAGTTTACAGCTTGCCGGAAAAGGAGAGGGGCACATTGATATTGCCTTTCTGAGAACTCTGGGAAGTGACTTTGTTCCCCGGATCCTGCGTCGCTTTCTGGATGAAAATCAGGGAAAACAGATCGACTTTGCTTTGCACTGCGATAAAGTGATCACAAATGAGATTCTGAAAGGCATAAAAGAACAAAAATATGATATCGGCTTCTGTTCCAAAATCAATGATGAACCACTGATTGAATTTATCCCGGTCGCCAAACAGGATCTTGTAGTCATCGTGCCACCGGATCATCCGCTTGCTTCCAAATCGGAGATCCATCTGGAGGAGACACTCGAGTACAAGCAGATCATCTATAAGAGTGGAAGCGGTCTTCGCCATATCATCGATCATTTATTCGATCAGATTGGTGCTTATCCGGATGTTTCCTATGAGATTGCGGAAGATCACGTGGTTGCCGGTTTTGTCGCTAACGGTTTCGGAATTGCTGTGGCGCCGGATATACCGATCATTCATTCGCTGAATCTGAAAGTTCTGCCCCTGGTTTCCCCGACCTGGCAAAGAAACTTTTATATGGCTACCTTAAAAGATGCCTATCATCCGCCGGTGGTGGATATCTTCAAACAGTTTGTCATTGACCAGACACGAGGGGAACTCGATTACCGGACGATCTGATTCTACCCGGTATCTGTTATCATTGGAACACGAACTTTGGCTCTTTGCTCGCGTAACCAAAAAAGGTCAACCGGACCTTTTTATCGTATGCTTGGCAACGCAAAAAAGCTGCAGAAACAATGTTTTTCCATTGCTTCTGCAGCTTTTTATGTGCTTTTTATAAATTATTTGTTATCCATCTGACGCAGTCTGTGGATCAGTTCTTCGCAAATCTGCAGCTCATCTTTTCCATCGGTCTCGATGACGATATCGGCAGCTGCCTCGTATTTTTCTCTACGTTTTTCCATCAGTTCCGCGATGAATGGTACCGTCTTGTTGTTTTCGATCAGTGGACGGTCATGGCTGTCTTTGACACGATCCAGAATCGTCTCCGGTTTTGCGGTCAGTAATACGACACGACCATTTTTCTTCATCTCCACAACATTGCACTCTCTCATCGGAGTACCACCACCACAGGAGATAACCACATTGGTTCTCGACTGCATCTCGATCAGCAGATTGGTTTCCAGATCGCGGAAATACTGCTCACCATACACTTCGAAGATATCGGAGATACTCATGCCTTCTCTCTCGGCGATGATCTGATCCATCTCGATCACATCCATCGCAAATGCGGTTTTCAGAAATTCAGAAATCGTACTCTTACCGGCTCCCATGAAGCCGATCAGGACGATATTATAGTTGAACAGTTTTCTTGCCTGAATTCTTTTACTGTTCTGGGTAATGCTTCCAAAGACATCTTCCACTTCTGCTTTATGGCGTCTGTCTGCCATCCGGCGCTCCAGCCATTCTTTCTGTTTTGCTTCCTGTTCCGGCTGCAGGATCGGGATATCATTTGCCTCTTTATATGCCATGATATCTTCTACAATACGGTTACGCATAAGCAGTGCATCCAGAATAATTTCATCGCACTGTCCAAGACTTTCTCTTAATATTTCCAACTGATTCATTCTTCTTACCTTCCTTTTTCAAGTTCAAGACTTTAACATCTTTTCGTTATTATAACAGGTGTTTTTAGTTATCACAATACGATTTAATGTTTTTTCACTTTAAATTGCTAAATTTCAGAAAATTCTGTTCCCGGCGCGCCCGATTTTCCCTTTTGCGTTGTTGACAGTCCCTTACTCGGGCTTTATAATTAGTTTATATTGCTCTGTCAGACGCATACTGCAGTTACACATTATTTACAGAGCACAAAGGAGAGTTTTTATGAAGCAAATTATTTTAACCGGCGACCGTCCAACCGGTCGTCTTCATGTGGGTCATTATGTCGGATCCCTGAAAGAAAGAGTAAAATTACAGAACTCCGGCAACTATGACGAAATCTATATTATGATCGCCGATGCGCAGGCATTGACCGATAACGCAGAACACCCGGAGAAAGTTCGTCAGAACATCATGCAGGTAGCACTCGATTATCTTGCCTGTGGTCTGGACCCGGAGAAATCCACGATTTTCATCCAGTCCATGATCCCGGAACTGACTGAGCTGACTTTCTACTATATGAATCTGGTTACCGTATCCCGTGTACAGCGTAACCCTACTGTAAAAGCTGAGATCCAGATGAGAAACTTCGAAGCCAGCATCCCGGTTGGATTCTTCTGTTATCCGATCAGCCAGGCCGCTGACATCACCGCTTTCCGTGCCACAAGTGTACCGGTAGGTGAAGACCAGATGCCGATGATCGAACAGTGTAAAGAAATCGTACACAAGTTCAACAGCGTATACGGCGAAACCCTGACTGAGCCAAAGATCGTCCTGCCAAGCAACCAGGCCTGCCTGCGTCTGCCGGGTATCGACGGTAAGGCAAAAATGAGCAAATCCCTTGGCAACTGCATCTACCTGTCCGACGAATCGGAAGATATCAGAACCAAGATCATGTCCATGTTCACTGATCCGAACCACATCCGTGTGCAGGATCCCGGAAAAGTGGAAGGCAACCCGGTATTCATCTATCTGGACGCATTCTGTCGCCCGGAACACTTTGAAGAATTCCTGCCGGACTACAACAACCTGGATGAACTGAAAGCCCACTATCAGCGCGGTGGCCTGGGCGATGTAAAAGTAAAGAAATTCCTGAATAACGTTATTCAGTCCGAACTTGAGCCGATCCGTAACCGCCGTAAAATGTGGGAGAAAAACCTGCCGGACGTATACGACATCCTGAAAAAAGGCAGCGCCGCAGCCAGAGAAACCGCCGCCAAAACATTGGACGATGTTCGTCACTCCATGCGCATCGACTACTTCACAGATGACAATCTGTTGAAATAAGGTAAAACATATCAGCATGTCGCTGACTGTAATATAGAAAAAAGCTACTGTATCATGGGTATTCTTCTTACCATATGATACGGTAGCTTTTTCTTTTCTATGAAAGAACATTTCCATCATACTACGCGCTTCTATCTCTTCCACCTTATAGCACCAACAAGTCCAAAACCGAAGAAGTAACACATGCTACTCCCCTTTCGCCTTGAAAAGTCAGCAAGCCCGGAGTCGGAGATGGGAGATGGACAACACTTTGTAGGCGGTTAGAGCAAGCTTTAAGATCCAGTCCTTAGAAGAACTTGACAGTGAGCGACTCTCCGCGAACTGGCATTTAGTTCTTCTTTGGACTTAGCTTAAAGTTGCTCTGCCCACGTTGTCCATCCCCCATCTCCGGCTTCGGGCTTGCGTCCCCTTTTCAATTACTCTTCAAACTTAGAACTATGATCCCGACAAGGAACCGGCAATTTCAGAATATCCAGCTTCATCTGATCTGCATCCTCAACCGAGAAAAATCTCTGCTCCTCCAGAACATCAATCGCCTTGAAAATCTTATCAATATAATCCCGTCTCGTAGGATACAATTTTTTCAGCTTCTCTTCAGAGAAATACACACAACAACTGTCCTGATCGTTCTTCTTTGTTCCGCTGCAGTAAGTAGCTACCGGCACATCCAGCTGTGGAAAACGGAAACCACCCTTACAGTTATTGTTTTCATCCAGAACCTCAATATTATTCTCATCCACCTCAATCAGACCCTGTGCATGCGGAGCCGGAATCCCCTCTCTCACCCACAGATCCAGATTCGTCAGAGCCTGACGCATAAATGCCTCTAACGGCAGAGCTGTGATATCAGTATGCGGAAGACCGGTTGTCTTCTGAATCTGGTCAATCTCTGCATATCCCGGACGATAAAACGCACCGGAGAAAGAGTTATGCGCCTGTCCTGCCAGCTCATACAGACGGAAACGATCCCCCTCTGCATCACTGTCCGCTCTTCTCAGATTGATATGACCTGTGAAATCCTTAAAATCCCACTGTGTCACACACCGAATAACCGGAACCGGACAATTTCTTGTTTTCTGAATCTCGTCTGTCACATCGGCCGGAGACTCTTCCTGATTCAGAGCCACCATACGGCATCCGGAATATGTCAGATACCCATCATAAGGAACCTCAACCGGTGATACTCTGTCTGTCTCATGGAATACATTGATATAAGTAGATAACTGCATGGAAGACTGCGAACAACTGATCGCATAAATCTTCTCCACTTCTTTTCCTGCAATCTGTGTACCCTGCCCGGACTTGAACAGATTTCCCAGTTGTGTCAGCATATCCCATAACAGACCGTCCTCGCAGTCTTCCAGACAATGCTGCCACAGTAAAATATCGTGGTTGACCGGCCCCGGATTCGGATTTGGATTCTTCCAGGACAATTTCTCATACCGTTTTGTATCGTACTGTTTTAACGTCTTTGTACAGATCGCACGTACCGTCACACCAACATAGATGTCTCCCTCATGAAGCATTTTCTGCCACAGCAGGCACCACATCGGGCTTACATCCCAGCTGTTTGTGGAATTCAGCAGCTCTACAACGACATTTCCGCTGAATTTGTTCGGATCTTTCGGTTTGCGGATGATAAAACGGTTGGTATACGGTGCATTTGACAGTTTTACCTGCGCCTGTCCATCCTTTAATGTATAAACATCAGCTTCTCCGGAATACAGATACTCTTCTTCCTCATATCCATATTTTTCCAGATACGTCGGAACCAGCTGACGATCTGCTGCTCCCCACGGGAAAGAATCCTCTGTACGAGGAAGTAAAATTGCCTGTGGAATTCTTTTTTCCATAACAAATGTTCTCCTTTCGCTTCGTTCCATTTTCTTTTTATACAGACAGAGGCTGTCGCATCAAACCCTTGATTGCCACAGCCTCCGCTATTTTCATGAATCGCTGTGAGTATTATTCACAGTTTTTATTTATATCAGTCCGGCAAACATTCCGCTTCCAACAGGAATTAAGATTGCTGCACAGATCACGATCATAACTGCACAGAAAGCCACACTGTATTTTGCTGTTCCTTTGTATTCAATACCGATATCCGAATAAATGATTCCCATCAGCGGGCATGCGCTCAGCGTACAGATTGCAGTACCACAGATAGCGATAACGGCACATCCGAAAGCCAGAACCTGTGCCTGGTTGATTCCAGGAACGGACATCAGAGCCGGGATACAGCTGGAGCATACGATAACACCAGATACGGTATTGGAACAGAAGTTGGTTGCCAGACTGGCAACGATCAGTCCGATAACGATGGTTACGATTACCGGCAGTTTTGCTACAACCGGTCCCAGGATATTCTGCAGACACAAAGTGATACCGTAATCTTCTCCGCCTACTGCTCCTGCATAGAACATGATGGCACCCAGGAATACGATCATTCCCCACGGTACTTTTGCTGCTGCTTTACCGAAGTCCATAACCGGTTTTCCGTCAACAGTGATCACACACAGCAGTGCACACACCAAAGTTACCGGTGCTGCGATCGTAATGCCACTGAAGTAGGTAGCAACCGGTCCCAGAAATTCCATAGAAGCCAGGATGTAGCACAGCAGGATCACGCCCATACCAGCCAGAGCGATTTTACCTCTTTTGCTGATCGGAGTTTTCTTCAGTTCTTCACGCATTGCTGCGTCATCAAAACTCTTGAACTTTGATACATCCGGCCGCATCCACAGTTTTACCATCAGGATTGCCACGACAACTGCAAATAACAGATACAGACCTGCAAACTTGAAGTACGTTGCCGCGCTGAAGTTTCCAAATCCCAGACCTGCTACAATTGCAACCATGGTCAGGATGTACGGTCTTCCCCAGATCAGAGTACCATCACATAACTGAGAGATCCAGCCGATCAGCAGACCCTGTGATTTGTAGAAGCTGTCTTCTTTTGTATATCCGATAGAAGTTGTTACATCTTCCAGCAGTTTGAAGAACAGTACGGCTACTACCTGTGGTGCGGTAAAGATAGAGATAATGATCATGGCCAGTGTAAACATGATCATAAACAGTGTTGGTCTTCCATGAATGAACTTTCTGGAAATGATCCATTTTACGATCCATTCAAATGCACCGCTCTCTTCCAGAACGGTTGCAACCATCATAAATGGAATAATGGCAGCACACACTACGTTACCCCATAAGGTTCCGTATGCATTTGCACCTGCATAGGTTCCGAGAAGAACTGCTACGGTAACACTCAGAAGAGAGGTCCAGCTTGTTCCACAGGTCAGCCACAGATAAATCGTTGGCAGGAACACGGACAGCATAGCGATGCCTGCTTTTGTCAGTCCGTTTGCTTCCGGCAGAAGAAAATACAGTAATACGCCTGCCAGAACAGCAATGAGAAAGTGTTTCTGTTGCTTTTTCATAAGTGATCTCCTTTTCAGTTAATTTTCGATGATGTCTGGTACCTGACGTTTTCATAACTGCAAGGGTAGGATCTTTTCCATTCAGTTATTTTTTTAACACGCCCAATCCAATGCTATTTTGTAAAAACCAAATATTTTTCCGGCTTTTTCTAAATCACATTCGTCACATTCACCATAATTTTATTATAATGGTTAGTTAAAGCAAAAACAAATAGATGCTATTTTCTGATCAATAGATTTTTTTTATATTTTTTGATATTTTTTCTACTATTTGGCAAACCTATAAAAAAATCGGTAAATGTCGTGATTTTCTGTGATATTTTCTATAGAATCACATAAAATCTGTTCAGACATTACCGATCTTTTTTATTGTTTCGGTTTGCTCCTGTTTCTTATTCTCCGGTAGCTTCCCGGTAGGCTTCGCTTCCCACCTCACTCCAGGATGTTTTTTCCCCTGAAATCACTTCCCCGGTTGTCTTATTCACTGCATAGAATCCGAGCAGCTGGGTATCTTTTCCTGTTTCCACCCTCTCATAGACAAACAACTCGCATTCTCCATTCTTTGATGTCCGGTCATAGACCAGGCGATTGTCCCAGCTGTTGCCATTCTCTTCACCGCTTTCAAAAATGGCATAAAAGTTTCCTTTTGCATTACAACTTGCAGTCACTTGGGAGACATCTCCGTCATCTGCTATCTCACCATGTTCTTTCATGTATGTATAGACTGCCCGTGCCTGAGACATCAGCGGATCTTCTTCGGTTCCGCTATCGTTCTGTGTTTCCCCATCGGATGCATGCGCTGTCGAATCGTCTTCCAGTGTTTCCTCGGAGATTCCATATTCGATAATCTCATCCAGTGTCAGCGTTCGGCGGAAAAACAGTCCGGTAGCTTTGTTATAATAATACTCCGGCGGATCCAGCCAGTTTTCATGCTTTATCTCGATCACACCATTCGGCTGTACCTCTACCTCCGCATCACTTCCAAAAATCTGAGCCACCTGCATCAGGCTATTTCCCAAAAAGAGACAGATCCAGAGAATCACCAGAAGGATCTTCTGCACAGTCTTTGCACCCTTTCCTTTTTCCGTCTGTTTTCCGATCAGCCGGAACAGTTTGACCAGCCAGTACAGCGTGAGCACTGTCCACCCAAAGAAAAGAACGAAAAAGGAAACATACACAACCCAGTCTCTGTAATGATACCGCCATGACAGTAACCCATTGACACTGTAATAGACTCCGGTATACAAAATCAGAATCGCAGCCAGTGTCGTAACCACCGGCAAGGAAGCTTTCTGCTCCTCCCATTCACTCACAGCAAGCACCAGTTTGTCCGGATTGCTCTCCGGTAAAAACAGGCTTTCGATTTCCTCCTGTGATAACTGTTGCGGTTTTTGCGGAATCGCATAGCAGCTGGATAATGCTTCTTTCCAGCTTTCCTGTGCATCCAGATAGGCGGCTGCTGCCTGATAAAAGTAAAAACTGCGAAGCTGTGCTACATTTAACTTTTCCCTTTTCACCAGTTCCAGTGCCTGCAGTGCCATCTGCGGACGGTGCAGTTCAATCTGCTGCCTTGCCATCTGAATCAGGGTAATGGATCGAAGTTTTTCATTCTTTTTATATAAGGTACGATACATGGCGTAATTGTAATCATGCCGCTCCTGCACTTCCCGTTTTCTCATCCGTACGACATCGATCCGATTGCGTGCAACCAGTAACAGTGCCAGAAACACTGCCACAGAACAAAACAGCAGAACGATGGCTTTTAACATATCATTCGTATAATCGTCTCTTTTCAGTGTCAGATACAGCAGAATATAGGTAAGAATCGCTGCCAGAGCGATCAGGATACGATAGATCCGCTGTCTCCGAAGCCGCCACAACCCCAGCCGGTATCCACGGGTTGGCGGTGTGGACGGGGTGGAAAGGTCATAATAATTCATTGCGTATTCACCTCACATCAGGATAATATGCCTGTTTTCTTTCTCTCATCCCGTTTATCTTATCTTTCTTACCGCAGATACGCAAGACTAATTTTCTTACGTTTTCTTTTCATTCAATCACACACGCTCAACTGCTCCATGATTCATGCAACCGTCATTTCTTCATACAGGCACATGCTTTTCCTTCTTTTCTTCTATAACCCAATAAAAGCGGTGAAACTCCAGATTTCTCTGATTTTCCACCGCTTTTTTGTTATTTACTGTTTCTCATGATTTCATGAACCATTTTCCATCCGTTTATTCTCCGGAAAGATCCATCTCTTTTTCCGGTACGCCCTGTGATTTGATGACAAATCCATCTCTCGCATCAAACCGGATCACATACTCATATTCGCTTTCCTGTCCTTCTTTTGCTGCCTCGGCATCCGCATAATAAGTCAGCCGGATATGATAAACATTCTTCTTTTCCTTCCAGGATTCATCCCCGACAAGCCAGTCATTTTCCAGCTGTTTTTCATTTTTCAACAGTGTTTCTGCATACTGCTGCGCACTGCTCCACACACCGCTGTCGCCTTTTTGTCTCTGTATCGTTCCCTGATACTGCCAGAGTGTCGCACATAAAAGTACGCCCATGATCAGAGAAAACAGCACTGTTTTATAGCGTTTCACTTTTTTCTGTCTCTGATGCCGGATCGCACGGAAGGTTCCCATCATAAGCATGGCAATCACAAACAGATACCATACCGTCCAGAAAATTTCCTGCTGCGTGTCGATTTCTCCGGGCAGAAGTTTGCCAAGCTGTTCGCCCCAGACATACTGCATCAGCGCCAGCAAAAATCCAACCGAAAGAATCGCCGCAACGCCATAGATTTTCCGACTCTCTGCATCGTCGATATTCTGGAAGAAATACCAGAGCGACACAAATACAGTCGCAGCTATCCCGCCAACCACCAGTGCTCCGCCAAAACTTGCCAGTTTTGTCATCCATACGATGATGGTGATCGCAGCCAGCACGATCCCGGCGATCACATTGGCATCTCGATCCTGTTTTTTCTGCTGTCTGGAAATATCCCCTGCATTCTGTAACATTTCAGCCACCTCGCCCTGTGTATAGCGGAATTCTTCCGGCTGCTGGTCCTGCTTTTCCGTTTCCTGTCTTTCGGAACGCATCAGTTCCAGAACGGAGATTCCAAGTGCCTGCGCCAGCGGCTCCAGTGTCTGAATATCCGGAAAGCCCAACCCCCGCTCCCAACGGCTGATGGCTTTATCTGTCACATGAATCTTCCCGGCAAGTTCTGCCTGTGTCATTTTTTTCTCTTTTCGTATCCCGGCGATAAACTGCCCGAATTTTTTTGCTTCCATGTTCTGTCGCTTCCTCCCCTGCTGTTCTATGTATTCTCCAAAACTGCCTGTCTGCCCTCCGTCAGGCATGTTTTTACAGTAACAGCATAGGCGAATCTGAGGGATTTTGTCAATCTACGAATCATTTACCCTGATGTTTACTGAGGCAATCACGGATTGTCCGCACATACGCGTCTACTTTCAGGACTGTAGAAAGATGTCCTCCCGATACATATTGTATTTCCGGGTTATGCATCAGCTGAATCAGATTTTTCTGCATTTCTCCCGAGAAGAAATCCTGATCTGGAAGTATCAGTAAAATGTTTCCTTTCAGCTGTGCAAAATCATCCGCAGTCACCGGCTTCTGATTCATCAGATCAGCCAGCAGGCTGGAAATGTGGACATCTTTTTCCTGTTTGTAATCTTTAAAAATTGTTTCGAACATATCCTGTGCATACGCAATCTCTTCTTTACTTTCATTTCGAATATGGCTCATGCCGGCTTTGATCAGTTTTGGTTTCATTTTTTTATAATTGCCATGTTTCATAATAAACAGCATAACCGGTGCAAGGAAATATTTTTTCTTAAGGCTTTTGAGTGTGTTCTAATCCATCCCGCCTGTCGAGATCAGAACCAGTCCTCCGACCTCGCCGTGATACATCTGTGTGAAATCTGTGCAACCATACCTCCGTCGCTCGCTCCGACAAAGACCGGCTGTGTAATTCCAAGTTCCTGAAAGAATGCGTGCATTCCCCTGACCAGTTCCTGATTGGTTTTCAGTTCCTGCGGATAATCAAAAAGTAAAACCTGATAGTCGGAAGATAGGGGCATCGACATACCCCATCCACATCTCCATCGTGTTCCTTCCTCCGTTTAACAGTACCAGCGTTTTTCCATCTTCCCACTTAATACATAATGAAACGTGCTTCCCTCGACGATCTTTGTCTCATAGGTATGTGTCGCTCTGAACGCTTTCAGCTCCTCTGAATATGTCATCGTATTCTCTCCTCTCCCGGTCAATAGTTAGACTTTTCTAACTTTTATTTTAGCACATATTCTTTATATTTCCAGTCATTCACTGAAAAACTTTTCCTTACTCACCAAACCAAAATGGAGCAGTGCGGCTTTTTATCACCACACTGCTCCTGTTCTCTTATCTGTCTTTTTGTACCTGTTGTTCTTTTATGCTCATGATCAGCATCTGCAGACGATTCTCCAGATTGGCAAAACTGACATCCGGGTCATAATCTATGGAGAGGATCTGTGCATCCGGATACATTTCCCGGAGTTTTTTTACGATTTCTCTTCCGACTACATGGTTTGGCAGGCATCCGAACGGCTGCAAGATGACAAATAATAACTCCGGATACTCCGGACACAGAATTTCCTCTTCACTCAAATGCAGTCTCTCCGTAAATACTCAGATCAGTGTCGGGTTAAATGTCAGTGGTCCACCCTCAAATACAACCGGCGATTTGATCGTAAGTCCCTGCGCCAGTCCTCCGATGGTCTGCTTTGCAATCGCATGAAAAGAGGAAAGTGCCAGATCCGCTTTGGTACATCCCTGATTTAAAAGCGGCTGAATATCTGTTTTTGCCTACACACCGCAGCGCCCGAAATATCATAAACGGTAGTTCCCTTTTCTGCCAGACTTTTCGCCCCGGAACCGGTCATTGCCACATGAAAATATGCATCCGGAAATTGCTCGTGAGCTATCTCAAGCGCACATTTTACACTGTCAAGCTGTTTGGAGTGATGTCTCGTATAATCAGCGAGTAATACTTCGTCCTGTTCTCCAAGAACAAGCAACCCATTTTTCTCCGGGACAGGGAACGGATCTACACTGCCAGTACCGAATCCAGACACAATATAAGCGCATATTCATATGCATTGCCGCCCCAGTTTCTCTCATCGTATCTGTCAACCTCGGCAAGACTGTCCGCTGTATATAATATCATTCCCCAGGTCGCATCCCTGAACGCTGCACAGGCGGCAAGTGCTGAACATTCCATTTCTACTACTGAGCATCCCTCTGCCTTCCTGTATGCAACCTTTTCTTTTGTTTCACGAAAAAATCCATCGGTTGACCAGGTGATCACTTCCTGATATTTCATCCCATGTTCCAGTATCGTCTTTTCGATCGCTTTTCTTGCCCTTTTATTAATTTCCATAAATCTCGAAGGCGCAGCATAATGGTATGAGGTTCCTTCATCACGCAAAGCTTTCTCCGGTATCAGAAAAGTTCCTTCTGCAAATTTCTCCAACGCTCCGCAACTGCCCGCGGAAATAATTTCACGCACTCCATATCCAATCAGCCAGTCCAGAATCTGTGTCGCAGCCGCCGCACCCACCGGTGCCTGGCAAAGCACAATTTTTTCACCTTTATATGTTGTTATATAAACAGGATATTCTTTGGTCATACTGATAAAATACGATACAATCTGCGCTCCGGTCTTCTCCGCATATTCATCAATGTATTCGCCAAGAAAGGCAAATACACATTTTTTCGGAAGAACCAGATTCAGGTTCTCATGCACTGGGCTGATCACTGCCGTTTGTTCTGTATCAAATTCCAATATTGGTATTTCATTTTTTATAATACTCATACTATTCCTTTCCCCTTTATAATTTTTTAATAACTAGTATCATATAATACTTTCACTACAAAAACAATACTATTTTAAAATTCACAGAAAATTTCCGCATCTAAAGGCAATTTTCGATGAATTATTTGATATTGTAGAATATTAATATATAGAAAAGCAGCAGGAACTGCATTTTACCTCGTTCCTGCTGCTTTTCTCTTTCAATCTTTATTTCACTGCTTTGCGATACGTTTCCTCATCCACCGCTTCACACCATTCCGTATGAATATCTTCTCCCGGAACGCTGATTGCCAGGTGGGAGAACCAGCTGTCTGCTGCTGCGCCGTGCCAGTGTTTGACACCTGCGGGATGTTGATGACATCTCCGGCGGTCATGCAGATGGCTTCTTTTCCTTCTTCCTGATAAAATCCTCTTCCTGCCACGCAGAATTTTTCTCTGATGATCTCAATGCCCTGACACTGCCGCAGTTCCAGCATCGTATCATCGAAGATTCCTGCAACGACATCGATATTCTGTCCCAGATTTGCCAGACTGTTCTGCTCTGGCTACCGATTCTTTGCAATACTGGATCACGTATTTCGCATCCTTATACATCGAAGCTCCCGCCGGTGTCACTTGCAATCCCCGGTGGCTCCGGTCAAACAACTGTAATCCCAGGCTGCTCTCCAGCGAATGATCTGCTTGATCACCGCCGGTGGAGAAATATATAATTTTTCTGCCGCTTTACTGAAACTCCCTGCCTCCACAACACACAGAAAGGTTTCAAGCTGGGGATTGTACATCATAGGCTCTGTCCTCCTTACTGCTGCATACTGCTCACCGCCGCCCCGGTTGCCGCTTCTTCTTCACATTCTGCCAGCACCAGTTTCGCGCCAAACATTTCTTCTACGATCTCACAGAGAACCGGATTCTTTCGCAAGCCGTTTCCGGAACCGATCATGCGTTTTATTTTCATTCCGGTTCCGTTTTGAATCGTCTGATACATCTGATAGAGTTCTCTGCTCATTCCCTCGAGCGTCCCATAAACAAATGCTGCCGGTGTGAAATTCTCCGCGCAGAGATTGGTAATACTTCCGCTTTGTTCCGGATGTACTCTGGTTCCGTCAAATGTTGTCTCTATCTGAAGTCTCTGCTTTTCCTCTTTTCCCACACAGGATGCTTTTCCGTCTCTTGCCAGTTTCTCTAATGTTTTATACAGCGGTTCCTCCTGCCCGGTTGCCGCTTTCATAAATTCTCTGAAGAATTTTTCCAGCAGTGCATAGGCTTTTCCTCCGCACAGAGAGGATCCTGCAAGCAGGTAAGCACCCTGTAAGAAAGGTCTTGCTTCGATTCCCTCCGCCGTAAAATACTGATCGGAGAGCACCGAGATCTGTCCGCCGGTTCCCATATTTACCAGCAATGTATTTTTTTCATTTCCTGCTGCTCCGAGAAAGCTCGCCTGATTGTCGCCGATCGCCACAGTCACAATGCGTTCTCTGTAACTTCCCAGTGCTTCGATTCCGATGCAGACTTCCGGAAGCCACGGTTCTTCCACACCCATTTTGGCAAGTTTTCCTGTCATAAAAGCATTTTTCTGTGCATCAAAGAATCCAAAACTTGCAGCATTACTTGCATGTACCAGTGCTTCTTTTCTTCCTGTCAGCTGCATCCCGAAGTAATCCATGATCGTACAGAAACTCACTGCCGTATCCGGGATCAGATCGTGTCTCAGATTATAGATATGTGTGACCATTCCATAACCGGAAGCTGCCTGTACCTTACATGTCTGCTGAATCTCTTCCGCCAGGGAACCGTGATTCCCCTCACAGAGACTTCCTCGCGCATCCTGCCAGGTATACAGCGGACTGACGCAGGTTCCTTCTTTATCAATATACACGATTCCATGCATCTGTCCGGTAAGTCCGATTATTTCCACTTCCGGATATCTCTCCAGAAAATCATCCAGCATCTGTCTGCTCTTCTTTACGATATTTTCTGCATCCTGGATTCTTTCCCAGTCATTTGCCGTTGTGAGAAAGCTTCCATTTTCTATTGTTTTTACCTCAAGAATCCGGGCTTTTTGTGTTCCGTTTTTTTCCAGAACCACACCGCTGATGGTTGTTGTTCCGATATCAATTCCTATTGTTCTCATAGATTTTTTGCTCCATTTATTACAATTAAAATAATTATATTTTTCCCTCTGTGTCTTTTAGTGTCATATATAACAGCGGATACGAATTTCCTTCTTCATCGCAGTCCGCCCGTTTGTATGTTTCAAATCCCAGATGCATGTAAAATACGACTGCCTGTGGGTTCTGTTCATTCACGGTCAGTTCCCGGATGCCATACTGTTCCATGCCATATTGCAGCATCTGCTTTCCGATTCCTTTTCCACATTCTTTAGGCGAAAGAAACAGCATTTCCAGACGGTTGTTTTCCGTTCCCATAAAACCGATCGATTCACCGGATTCATTTTGTGCAACAAGCAGATGGGACACATTTTGTAACGCCTGTGGAACATATTCCCGGATCTGTTCGATCTCTGTGTCCGACAGAAAATGATGCGTCGCCCGTACAGAATCTTCCCAGATTGTTAAAAGAACAGGCAGCAACGTGGTTCGCTCCTGTAGTTCGTATATTTTCATGGTTTTTCCTCCACGAATGTCATTTGATATATTTGTTTCTATTATTATAACAAATACTCTTCCCCTTTTCACATATCTTTTGACTTTTCCTGTAATCTGTGATAATTTGGTTAGTATAAGCTAACATTTATTTTTGTCAGGAGGAAATTTCTTTATGACACCGGAAGAATATAAAAAGCTCTCGATCAAAGAATTTACCCAGGCAGCCAAAATCTATGACAGCGGGCATGCCGGGATCTATGAGATGTGCAAGGACGATTACCCGCCGATCTTAGCGGAACTGGAAAAAGAGGATTTTCACGATGTGCTTGACTGCGGCTGCGGAACCGGACCGATGCTCGAACTGCTGCATCAAAAATACCCGGGCAAACACTATGTCGGGCTTGACCTCACACCGGAGATGATCCATGTTGCGCAGGCAAAACAGCTCTCCAACACCGAATTTCTCATCGGAGACAGCGAAAACCTGCCTTTTGCAGAAGGTTCTTTCGACGCGATCATCTGTGCCAACAGTTTCCATCATTATCCGAATCCTCAGGATTTCTTCAACAGCGCCTACCGTGTTCTGCGAAAAGGCGGCCGCCTGATCCTGCGGGACTATACTTCGTCCAATGTTATTGTCTGGCTGATGAATCATCTGGAGATGCCTCTGGCAAATCTGGTCGGACACGGCGATGTAAAGGTTCACAAACCGGCAGAATTCACCGCGATGGCAGAAAAAGCAGGATTTACGGTATTGAAAATGGAAAAGCAGAAAGGTTTCCGCGCGCATCTGGTTGCACGGAAACTATGAGAAAAACGCCTGTACGATGTAATCATCTGTTACAGGCGTTTTATTTACGCGAGCAACGCGTCAAAGTCCGTTCTTGCACGAGACCTTAACAACTGCCGCGATAACAAGTACCTCTTCCACTTATGCTTCTTTTCCCCCAGCCATGTCAGCCACTCTGCCTTCCAGCCTGGGGGCTCTTGAGGCCTGTTCTGTCCGAATTTTATTAATTGCTGCTTCCAGCATACTCGCCGCATAATCAACGTCTTCTTCCGTATTGTCCATTCCGAGAGAAATCCTGATACTATTTCCGGCCAACTGCTTTTCTATTCCCAGTGAAACCAGAACATGAGATGCTTCCTGTGAAGCTGCGGAGCATGCTGATCCTGAGCTGATACAGATGCCATAAGTATTCATCTCATTCACGAGCAGCACACTATGTGCTATTCCTTCAACTACATACGAACAAAGACCGGGAAGTCTTTTTTCCGGATCACCAGTCTTTAATACGCCCGGGATATTCAGGACTTTTTCGTCCATTCTTTTGGAAAGTGCATACAGATATTCCATATTGGACTGCATCCTTTCTGTCTGCTCCTCGAGAGCCCTGGTCATCCCTACAATGCCTGGAACATTTTCGGTTCCTGAACGCCCTTCTTTTTCCTGTCCGCCACCTGTCAGGTATGCCGGAAGTCTCGTCGGAATTCTGCAGTAAAGAACTCCTACTCCTTTAGGTCCATTAAATTTATGTGCTGATACTGACAAAAAATCAACACCGAGTTTATGTACTTCTATTGGGATATGACCTACTGCCTGTACTGCATCCGTATGAAACAGTATTCTGTGTTTTCTTGCAACTGCTTCCAGAGACTGAATATCAAGAATCGTTCCAACTACATTATTTGCCATCATAATACTTATCAACACAGTGTCATCTCTTATAGCCGCTTCCAGCTGCTCTGCCGTAATCTGTCCCGTCTGATCCGGTTTCAGGAATGTAACCTCGTATCCATCTTCCATTAACTGTTCCAGTGTTTTTCTTACGGCATTATGCTCTATTTCTGTTGAAATAATATGTTTTCCCTTATTTTTCCGTAACCGACAGGCACTTCTGATCGCCCAGTTATCACTTTCTGTCCCGCCGGATGTGAAATATATCTCCGTTTTAAACGCTCCAATACATTTTGCAATTCTTTCCCTGCATTTTTCAATTGCATTTTTTCCTGTCTGACCATAGCTGTATACCGCAGATGGATTTCCATATTCTTCTGCAAAATAAGGTAACATTTCCTCGAGTGCCGTTTTTGACATAGCTGTTGTTGCCGCATGATCCATATAAATTGTTTTCATAAATATTCCCCCGTCTTTTGTTCCCTGTACAGGTTATCTGTTTCCATATAAATGAACTTTCTTCTCCACAAGCTTATCGCCTTCATATCTCAATTTCAGCGAGAAAAAGCGTTCTTCCCCGGAAAGGAGCATTTCAAGAAATACCCTGTCGCCCTCCCAGGTTGGCAGTTTTAGCACCTCCATTTTCTATCGGTCAGTTGTTTTACATGCTCATGTTAATCAATCTGCTTCCGATTTGGAAGATATTAGTAAATTTATAAGTCACTACTACTTTTCATAGTTTGGCAAAGATGAAAAGTCCTTACATTGACTGCACTGCAACGCCGGATCTACTGTCTTTCTGCTAAAATTGCTCACTGCCAGCATATCATGGATACTCCGTGACATGCTCCCACCACTTAAATCATAGATTTTGAAGTGGGGGCTTCTTGCTCAATGGCTCTACTGAGCCAAGTATCTACAAGCTATCCTCGCGTGCC
>QWCY01004131.1_pt1 | contig 19331 bp, 11 predicted proteins | sample 1972631 | NCBI WGS metagenome assembly QWCY01 (sample SAMN09866696, study PRJNA288562) | Human gut metagenome isolate pre1_stool, whole genome shotgun sequencing... | isolation source: gut | host: Homo sapiens | place: USA: California
TGTACTACTTCTCTGTCTATGTAAATCTTTCAAAGAACAACTTTTAAACGCAAACGCAAAATTTATTGCGAAAGCGAGTGCAAAGGTATAACAAAATATCATACGCTCCAAACTTTTTAGGGAAATTATTTCATTTTTTTCATGACAAGGCGGCTAAATTGATTTAAATCAACCATAGGGGGGAAATAACACCTTATTATATAAGTGACTTACTGAAGAAAGGACAACAAAACAGGAGAGAAACGGGGCAGCTACAAAAACTCTCCTCGCAATCACAATTCAATGTATTTTGAAAAACACATAGCTGACACATCTATGTAGGGAATTAGCAGAAATTCCCAATATAAAGGTATAAATAACATATCACACCGACAAACACTTAGTTAGAAATTCGCAGATTATCCCAAAGATACTTTTACGAAGAGAGTGTCAATGCCATCAAGGCACAAAACTGGGACAACTTGATTGCCAATCTCCTTCTGATGGTCATTCAGAAGCGTTCCAAACACTCACGGAGTTTCTCAGAATTGACTACAATAGTAAGAATCAGCTTATATGATGCGGCTACTACACATTCCTTGATGAACCTGAAAAAGATTGAGCAAAAATGATTCAAGAGTCTAAAGAAGCACCTCATGCAGCAAGTCTGTTTGATTAGATGAGGCCATAGATTTAAGAAAACAAACTCGAAGTCCCATTATAGAGGACTTTGGGTGGAATATTTATACCCATCAGCGTTTTAGTGGATAGCAATAATCATGAATGTTTACATTTTCCTCCACTTCACTCATTCCCCACAACAAGAGCTGAGGCAGGAGCGACAATGAGACTGTGAAACGACACGTTTGACATTATGACACAGTAAAGATGTTAAACAAATTCAAAACAACCAATTTTTTAAGAAAAAAAATAATAGTATCCTTAGAATGATTTTGTGGAAGCCCCATGCAAGGTTGCGCCAAACTCTCCTCCTCCACTTTTTTGAAGAGTATTTAGGACACTACTGTCCCAATCTACCCCTTTCATCGCAACGAATCTGTCAGTCAACACCGTCTAAAAAAGTTGGCACACGCTTTGCAAGTTATAGCTAATGGGGGCTATGGCTCCACACATTTGAAATAACGAACAAACAACTACAAAGTATTATTTAAATTATGAAATTCAACGATTATTCAAGAATTGCAGACGATCGAAACCGTGAACTGGAGCTAACCCGCGCCTTTCCGATGCTCATGCGCAAGGTTTACACGTGGATGACTATGGCTTTAGCCATAACTGGCATCGTGGCATACGGCGTCAGCACGTCGCAGTCGATGATGGCGATGCTCTATGGCGGAATCGCCCCACTCCTCATCGCTGTGGCAGTAGAATTCGGCATTGTCATCTATCTGTCGGCAAGAATACAGAAGCTGTCACTCGTAGCCGCCACCAGCTGGTTCATTGTATTCTCGGCCATCAACGGCCTGACAATGGGCTGGATATTCGCCGCATTCACTATCGCCTCCATCGCCAAAACTTTCTTCATCACGGCTGGCACTTTCGGCGCAATGGCACTGATAGGCTCCACCACGAAGAAGGACATGACAAAGATGGGTGGCATATTGTTGATGGCATTGATTGGGCTTATCATTGCAGGTGTGGTGAATATGTTCCTCCACAGCTCAATGATGGATATGATTGTCAGCGCTCTCGGAATATTGATTTTTACAGGTCTCACAGCTTGGGACGCGCAGATGATTAAACGAATGCTCATGCAAGCCCCCGATGCAGGAGAAAGTGCGCAGAAGATTGCCTTACTGGGATCGCTCAATCTCTATCTCGACTTCATCAACCTCTTCCTCTACCTGCTTCGCTTCTTCGGCAGCAGCAGAGAATAAGAGCCTACAGACACATACAGGAAAGATGCAAATCCACTGCGACTTGCATCTTTTTTCCTTACTTCGTCATTGTGTCACCCAAAAATCCTCATCAAATAGTTTAGCTATTGCCATCAGCATAGTTTGTGTATAAACCTCCCTGTTCAGAGGTAGTTTGATTTTTATTGTTGTCTGTTGGTATATCCGTATTGGTGGGATATCCCTTTACGCCGTCCCTTTGGAGTCGTCGGCAACACGGTCATAGTTGATGGCGACTTTAAGTCGCATCCTTTGATATGAATATTGCTGACATTGGACAGAACACGGCGTACTTCTTCACGCTCTCAGTCACACGCCTCATTCGCTGTTCATCCAAACCCATGTCCTTTAACCCCAAAATACATAGCCTTTGACACCCAAAGTCAATACGATTGGCAAACAAGGGCAACGCAACTATTATTGTTCTCGCAGCTGTGCGGGTGTCTGCCCACAGCGTGCCTTACAGAAAGCCCGCATGTTCTGCACCGTAGAGAAATGCAGCTCATCGGCAATCTCCTGCTCAGTGTGCGCCGTGTTGCGCAGCAGGTCACGCATTCGTTTCATACGGTTCTTCGACAACCATTCCTGTGGTGTGTCCTTGAACACCTTGCGGAAGTGGCGGATAAATGCCGGGTAGCTCATGTTCAGCTGCGAGGCCATCTCGTTCACCGACAGATAATCGCCAGCAAGCTTCATCACGTCATTGTAGAACCGTGCGTTCGGGTCGTAGATAGGGGCGATGAATGGCAACAAATCCGATGGGCGGTAATAGGCTTGCAGCACCGCAGCCAACTCTTGCTGCTTCATGGCATGCACGTCACAGCACATCAACCCGTCGGTGATGTAGCCCGTCATTTGTCGCATAATGGCTTGTATCTCGGGTATCATGGACAACACCTTGCCCTGTCCGCCTTTTAGTTCAATTCGGTTCAGCAACAAGTCCGAATTGACAATGCGGTGACAAAAATCCAGTCCGTCGCCCTGGATGTACAGCCTCACGCACACACTATCTTCCATGGCGGTGGCATACGCCTCCTCTGTAAACACGGCAGCAACCATCTCACCGGCATTGACAACCATCTCGACATTCTTCTTGAACCAAAGTTGTACCTTGCCACTCATCACAAATATTATCACAGGCACGGGGAGAATGTCGCCCACACGCTCACCACACATGCCAGTAATCAGAGCAAACCCCATGGCTTTAGACCCAATGTAATTGGGACACTGGCGGTGCTTGTTTAAATTGTAAAATCTCATGCGCTAAATGTTTGCAAATCTGTAGCAAAACTGCAAACAGACTTTATTTTTGTAAATATATAATAATTACAACATGTTTAACACGAAAATAAACACAAATTAATACTACTCCCGTTCTCTTAATAATTATTAACAATATGGGGGGGGGTAAAGATAGATATATTCACCGTTTTGATATTTTATCATGCATTTACGCCATTTGTAATGATTACTTTTGTATTGTTCAAAATACGAGCTTTTTGTAACTATCAGGTGATGAGACGCTCATGTCATTCCACCTTATTATATATATAATGCACAAAGCATAGAAATGGAACACCCATGACACCTATATGCGAAATAGGCTGACGGTAATGCAGAACAGACAACCCAATGTACGACAGATACTTCGGGCGATTGTTCGGCTCTAACCATTCGTAAAAGATGAAGAATGTGCCAGATGTATTTGGCAGCAAGATATAGAAAACTTATTTATTTATAAAAACAAAAATTTGAATATGGCAAAAAAAACGTATGTAAGTCCAGGAATTTTGCTACTGCAAGCAGGAGGAGATCCTGGAACAGGACCTATCTTCAAAACGTCAGAGCATAAAGACGAGTTGGCAAAGCCAGGTCAGCTCGACGACTTCGAGGATTTTAATGACGACGAATTTACCTCGCAATTGTAAGCCGAATGGTCGCGATGCCTCCCTATGCCCAACAAAGGGCGCAGGTGGCACACGGCAAGCAAGTAGAAAACAAAAAAGAAAACTAAAATCAAAAACAACATGAAACATTTATTACCAACCCGGCATCTGCTGACGCTGCTCCTCACGTGCTTCATGGCACTGGGTGCACAGGCAGATCCGTTGGAGTATTACGTATCGGCCAAGACAGGTAACGACGGGCGTAACGGTACTTCGTGGAACTCGGCCTTCAAGACTATCAAGGCTGCGTTGCAAGCGGCAGAAAGCAATGCGAAGCTGTGGCTCATGGGTGGATATCCCACGCCAGGCTCACAAACGCTGCCTCATGATACATGTAACAGCAACCCTCAACGGCATGTGACAAAATTTGTATCGAAGGATAAAATAACAACATCCGTATTCCGTACCAACAACCACAATCAGGCGTTGATAATGCACGGTATTACGTTCGATTCAAATAACTTTATAGGTAGTACTGTTAATGGCGCATTGATTACCTTTGATAACAATGGGTTTGATAATCCATATTTTGAGATGGTGGATTGTTCGATTCGTTATTACAAGTCGTCATTCTGCGGAGCTATTTATTTCTTCGGTACGATGAAAAATCCCAAGATTAAGATAGAACGTGTAGAGATATTGCAAGGCGACCGCGTGGCTGCAACAGGTGGTGGTTTCTTGGTGTTCAACCACCAAACAATCTATAAGCCGACGAACATTCAAATTGACATGAAATATGTTACGTTTCATGACATCAACCACTTAGGATCAGACCAAAAATATGCGGTCATCGGTGCGAGAAACTACAAACCTGCCGATGGAGAAGACAATTCGTATGTCAATATGGATCATGTGCAGGTGAACCGCAACCTGGGTGGTACGGCTGCGCAGCAAATCACAACCATCTCTTTGCAAAGCTTCAAGAAAGTGAGCGTCACCAATTCTATCTTCCGCAATACAACATCGGGTATTGGTGGAGCTTTCAGAATTCAGTCATGCCATGAGGTAGTGTTCAAGAACAATCAGTTCCACAACTGTAAATCAGGTGATGCGGGTGGTGCTGTTTCCGTTCAGAGAGGAGGAACAGACTACATACCAGCAGGAACAGGTCGCCGCACAATCACCTTCATCAACAATGAGTTCGAGAACAATATTAGTAAAAATGCCGGTGGTGCGCTTCAGATTCAAGATGAAGATGCATCAGCTCCGGTGGATGTAACAATAAACAACTGTAACTTTAAAGGCAATACATCGCAGGATCAAGGTGGTGCACTCTATATCGCAAACCAAGACGGCAATATCAAGGTTACCAACACTGTGTTCTGTAACAACAGTGGTAATAATTACGGTGGTGCCTTCCGTATAGCGAACAATGCAAAAAGCTTGTTGGTGGAAGGCTGTTATTTCGAGAACAACAGTTGCGACGCACAAGCCAATGCCTTGTCTATTGGTATACAGAAGGGCAAGTTCGACGTGAAGAACTGTATGTTCATCCACAATCAAACCACAAGTACCGCTGGTAGCGACAACGGTGGTGCTGTGAATGTGGAAAGTGGCTATGGTGACTTCACCAACTGTAAGTTTGTGGGCAACACAAGTTCAAAGCAGGGTGGTGCCGTATTCCTCGCTGGTTCTACCTACAAAGCAACAAATGGTATCTTTAATTTTACCAACTGTCTGTTCGAAAACAATAAAGCTGAAAACGGTGGTGCCATCGCACAGGTTGGCGCTGACTACCCGGTATTTGTCAATAATTGTATCTTCAACAAGAACTCAGCCTCTGGCTGGGATGGCGGTGGTGCCATTTTTGTAAACAACATTTGCGTTGGTACCGACGTAAAGAATAGCATTTTCAATGGCAACACTGCCAATGGTATGGGTGGAGCCATCTATAACTTTAACAATGCTTATCTGAAGTCAGCCAACAACCAATATTATGGCAACAAAGCCGTAGAGGGTGGTGCTATCCGTATCAAAGACGATGATGTTATAAGTTCTGCGGGTGGATTTTGGTCTACTGGTGATGTGTTCTATCAAAACACAGCAACAACAGGTGATTTCAGTGGCAACAACAATGGTTGTGGTGGCGCATTGTTCATCCATATATCACAGCCCAAGACATGTGAGATTGTCAACACTAAGTTTGTAGGCAACTCTGCCGACAGGAAACAGAAAGTCGGAAGCGGTGGTGCTATTTATTACTTAACAAGTTCAGGAGGACTGTCGAAAACAGTAATAGATAAGTTGGACAACTGTATATTCTTTGGCAACAAAGGCATGAATACCAGCAACATCATGAGTGCCACCGATTGGGGTGCTGATATTGCCGACCCAGCTAAAGGTTACTCTACAATTACCCCTACTAATTGTAGGTTCCAATTAGCAATAGGAGCGTATACCTCTAATTTGAAATTTACGGATAACGGTGGCAATACCTATTCAAATACTACCGATCCTCAACTTCCCACCGAGCCAACCGTAGAAACTGGACAAGGTTATACCTACCCCACCGATGCTGAGATAGGTGAACAAGGCGAGGGCGTGAAGGTAGATTGTAAGGCGATTGTAGAGCGCCCAGAGGTAGATGTGTTGAAACCTCATGCCGACATCACTACTAATGACAGTGATGATCCAAATGTGAGCAAGTCATTTGCTACATACTGTGTCAGTGAAAAAGAGTATTGGGCGAAGTTCCAGAGTGTTGGTGGCGAAGGTCCGTTCACCTTTACCTACGATGTATGGAAACAAAAAGGTCGCGACATCACCAAGATTGTGAGTGATGCTGTAGCGGAAACGTCTAAGGATAAAATAGAAGTTGAAAGAGAAGTACCCAACTGGGAGCCTGTTTACGACAAAGACGGAAATATCACCGACTATGTACAGAAAGGTACCAAGATAATCAAAACCGATGAGTACCCTGACAATGTCACAATAAAGGGCGACAAACTCTTCCCATCTAACAAGGTTGAAGAGGGTTATCTCTACACCATCATCGTGAAGAGCATGACCGATGGCGACAAGACTGAGTATACATACGATTGCGTGGGTGCCTATGACAAGACACGCCAGTTCGCACAGAACACTGGTGCACAGATATTCTTCGAACCATGCGAAGTAACTCCTGGCGACCTCGACTGGGACGACGATGGCATATTGAACACTGTAGAGTGTGAAGACATTGCTGAACCCAACCTCACAAAGACTGACAATACACTCACACCTACGAACGGCAAGTGGGTACGCTATCGTGACGGTATCAAGACGCAAAAGCTCTTTGCAGACATTGTGAACAACAAGAACTATCTAAACAACAACCCAGAGACAGGCCGCGTTATCACGCTGTTGCCATCCGTAATGGGAGTAGGTTCTGGTAGTAGCGACTCATATACGGTAGACCTTTCCGAGAAGTTTGGATATCCTGCCGATAGCAAGGCGGTAGTGGTTACAGTTCATAACTTTGCTATTGACAACGACCATTTCATGACCATGAATGCCAATGGCAAGACCATTACTACCTGGGAGGTTAGTGGAACCATGCAACCATACGTGTTGATGCAAAGCACACCGGTATCGCTATTCCACAAGGACAGCCAATTTGGCATCAATGTCCTGACCAATGAGCATGCCTTGTCGCAGACCGAGTTGTATACCAAGATGGACGACGACCGCTATACGGTATTCGAAGATCAAGGCACAAAGAAAGTGCTGGTGGACAACGTAGATGTGAATCTCAAAGGACAAGTTGCACTGTCGTACCTGAATACCGATCCAGGAAAGAAGTATTTTGCCTTTACACAAACTGCAGACGTGGACGGACAGGTGAACACAGTGGTAACGCTGATGCTGCCATGCGATGACGATATGGACGGTATACCCAACTACTTTGATCTTGATAGCGACAAAGACGGATGTCCTGATGCTGTAGAAGGTGATGGCAACATCACTGAAGATATGGTTGAAGGCGGTGTTATCAAGGGTGACGTAGATGCAAACGGTGTACCTGTGGCTGCCAATGGCGGACAGGGACCCGGCTCTGCTTACGATGCTAATGTGAATGCCTGTGGCAACAACTATTGGACAGGTGACGTAGACAACAACTTCAACAACGTAGACAACTGGACAGCAAATAAAGTTCCTACCGAAGGACAGAACATCATCTTTGCCAACAACCAATCCGACATCAAGGGTGATAAGAAGGTGGCTGTACGTGACCTGCACTTGCCAGCTGGTAAGTTTATCTCTGCAAACAAGTTGGAGAACAATGCTCCAAACGAGAAGTTCGAGAAGGATGCTACTACCAAGACCGCTGGTCACCCAGCTGTGGTAGTTCCCGCTGATGGTGGTTTGACCGTGAAGAGCGTGGAAGGTTTCGGCACAGACGCTGACAAGGACAAACTCGTGATGAAGACATCCGACAACGGCACAACCGTGGGTACGTTCATCTTGAACAACACCGACCCATGCGCTTCTACTGTATTTGCTACTGTTGAGTTCAAGCCGCTGGGTGATTATGTCGCTGGACGTACAACAACTGATAACAAGGACAACACCTCTCCTGACTTTGGCAAAGAAGTTTCTGCCGAGTTTGATTGGCAGTATATTGGTTTGCCAGTAGTAGAGACTACCAAGAATCCGACATTCGAAGGAATGTGGGTTCGAGCATACGATGAGAAGCTGAACGATGCTAACCACTACTACAGGAAGTGGACAGCAGTGAAGAACACTGACAAGATGAAAGCTTTCATGGGCTACGAAGTAGCTCCGGTAAAAGAAGGCAGTAAGGGTGTTCATAAGATTCAAGGTAAACTGAATCTTTGCGAGCAAACCATTGAGTTGACACGTCAGGCATCTGTCGTTGCTGCAGTCAAGGGTGCAAATGATAATGCCAAGCGTTACGGATTAGGTTACAACATTGTTGGCAACTCGTTCATGGCTGGTGTGGACATCAAGAGCATCAAGTTAGCATCTGGTGAAGATGGTGTTAAGATGGACAACACGGTTTACATCTACACCACAGGTAGCTGGGATGACTGGAAGAACCAAAATGGACAGTCTGTAAAAGTAAAGGGTGGCTATGAAGCCGTGCCTATTGACAAGGCTGGTGAGAATGGTGTTACCAGTACACTGGCACCTATGCAAGGCTTTATGGTGAAATACAACAACCCTGTGTACAGCGAGAAGACAGGTACACTCACCATTCCTTACACGGGATTGAAGTCTGAGGCTGAACCATTGCGCGCCAAGTCATTTGTTATGGATGGTGACTTTAACCGCGGTAGTGTTATGGTAACAATGGATAACGGCAAGGTGGTAGATAAGTTCTGGACGTACCAAGAAGAGGATGCCACACCAGCTTACGACTCTCAATTGGAGGGTGAGAAGCTGAACATGGGCGAACCTTCTGTATTTGCCACAACCTCTGACGGTAAGAATGTACAGATATCCAGTTTGCCTTCGTTGATAGGAAGCACGTTTAGCGTTGAGACCGCTAAGGATGAAACCTACAACATGGAGCTGAACACATGGAGTCTGAACTATCAAAACTTGAAGTTGGTTGACTTGAAGACGAAAACTGTGATTCCGTTCAACAACGGTAAGGCACGTTACTTCTTCACAGCAACGGTTGACGGCATCGAGCATAACCGCTTCATGTTCGCAGACACGCCAGAGACTGACTTTGAGAAGGTGATGGGTGCTGTGACAGGTATTGACAACGTTTCTATCACCCTGACTAAGGGCAAGGCTGAGCTCTTCAACCTCTCTGGTGCTAAGATGGGTACCTTCAGCTTGCCACTCGATGCGCAGAAGCTGAAAGGACATGTTCCTGCAGGTGTGTACCTCATCAAGGCTACCGACGGCACGAATGTAAAGACGTCAAAGATTGTCATTGAGTAAGCTCAATTAAACAAACATATATTACTTTGCTCCCGCAGACTTCACGTGAAGTTCTGCGGGAGCAGTGTTTTTGTTTAGTTGACAAGTTCATGAGTTGATAGCTCAAAGCTGTTGTTTCCTTGGGACACAAAACACGGTTTATCAATTAGTTGTAAAACACCTATTTTTTTGAGTGGCGAAGTCAGGAGCCTACAGACACATACAGGAAAGATGCAAATCAACCGTGACTTGCATCTTTTTTTATTTGATAACAGCCAAACTGCCAAAGCTTTGAGAAAGCACTACAGAATTGGAAGGGGATGGAATGAAAAGGAGCCAATGCCACAAGCACATCCAATGCTGGATCTCAGAAGGAGTAGCCCCTCGCAAAAAGACGGATATAACGATGGTGAATATCACTATCCATTTTCAGTCAATGAGTGATGAGGCTGCGAAAGGTCATCTATCGCAATGCAAAAGCTAACCTTTTGTGAAGTGAAAGCTAAGGTATCGGGGCTATATGCTTATCATCCTAATTTTCAAACGATTACAAAGGCGTCTGTCAGAGACATGCCGCAATCGTGTCAAGCTCTCAAAAAGAGATGCTTGAAAACCTTGAAACAACCATCTTACAACTATTGATATATATGAGAAAGACTCGGCAAAAACTCACTTATTCTACCAAAAGACGAGTTAAAACTCCCGAATAGCTATTAAATTCATACAATTAATATTATTTTAATTATTTATAATCATCTTTTCACCCGTAAAATTTGTATATTAAGAATTGATTGTATAAATTTGCATTTACCAATCGGATAAATATTCAAGACCATGAAAGTTAAAACCAGTAGATTAGAAACATTGAAAATGATCATCTCCAGCATGGAACTAAGCACTCAGGAAGAAGTCATCAGAGAGCTGAAGAAAGAAGGCTACAAGCTGACGCAGGCTACTTTGAGTCGAGACCTCAAACAGCTGAAAGTTGCAAAGGCATCGTCGATGAATGGCAAATACGTCTATGTATTGCCCAATGAGACGATGTATAAACGCGTCACTGCACCGAGAAAAGCAGGTGAAATGCTTCAAAATAGCGGTTATATCTCCATCAATTTCTCCGGCCAGCTGGCAGTCATGAAGACCCGTCCAGGGTACGCAAGCGCAATCGCCTACAACCTGGACAGTAGCGATCTGCCAGGAGTGCTCGGTACTATTGCGGGAGACGACACCATATTCATAGCAACCAGAGAGGGATGCTCGCGCAAAGACATCCTCAACTCTCTGTCATACATCATCCCTGAAATATCAGAATCATGAGTTTCGAAACAAAAAGACGGCTGACACGCTCAACCAAAGATGCAATATTCGCCGGAGTCTGCGGTGGTATTGCCGAATACATGGAACTTGACTCCACTGCTATCCGTGTTCTGTATGCGGCATTGACTGTATTCAGTGCAGCCTTTCCAGGAGTATTGCTCTACATTATCCTTTGGGCCATCATGCCAAAGGCCGATAATAACAATCAACTGACTGATATTTGATTGAGCTTCAGAAGCGAAAGGAAAACCGTACATGAGAATAGCAATCATCGGAGTTGGCGCAATGGGTGGTGCGCTGGCTGAAGGACTGTTGAAAGGAAATATCTTCCTGCCAAAAGACGTTACCATAGCCAACCCACACGAAGACAAACTGAAACGCTTTGCTGAAATAGGGGCGAGCATTACGACCGAGAATCAAGCTGCCATCATCGGAGCAGACATCGTAGTTATCGCAGTGAAGCCCCAGACAGTGCGCCAGGTACTGGAGGAAATCAAGCCCTCGTTCGACCCCGAAGGCCAAATGCTCGTCAACATGGCAGCCAACATCGGCAGTACGCAGATACAACAGTGGTTGGAAAACGACCATCTTACCATCTTCCAGGTGATACCCAACACGGCGATAGCACAAAGATGCTCGATGACATTCATTGCGCCAATAGGCGCCACGGCAGAGCAAACAGCCATGATGGAGCAGATTTTCGACGACCTCGGCAAGACTTACATCACCGACGAGGCGCACCTTGGAGCCGGCACAGTTCTGGCAAGCTGCGGCATAGCCTATGCCATGCGATACATACGGGCCGCAGCTGAAGGCGGAGTTGAGTTGGGGTTCAGCGCCGATGTGGCAAAAGACATCGTGCTGCAGACCGTGAAAGGCGCCATCGCCCTTCTGCAGGCAAGCGGCAATCATCCCGAAGCGGAAATCGACAAGGTGACAACTGCGGGCGGAACGACCATTAAAGGATTGAACGAGATGGAGCATGCAGGCTTCACTTCGGCAGTAATCCGCGGATTAAAGGCCGCCTCTGAATAGACGGCAAAAATTGAATGTCTGCGCTATCTGTCTTTTTAAGGGCATATTATTATTGTTCATCGCCCAAAACACACTCCCCAATCAGACTATAAAGTAGGATTGGGGGTATAACTTTTCGCATCGTCCAACCTAATAGACACACCCAAAATATATCTATCTCTCACCTCCGGAAAATATTCTGATAACTTAATTCTATCTCATTCGTGATTCTCATGCCACAAAGAAATGCGCAGAGCAAAAACAGAATCATTGACTACTCGCAACAAACATTTACACCCGTGAGCCCCGATCAACACTCCTCTTTGAAAAGCAGAGATTGCATTCACGCATGCTAAGCAAGATTATCATCTTTTTTCTCTGAATAAATTTGGAAGTTAAATTAGGATTCTATATATTTGCGCTATCACTTTTTATCATTTTTCAACAGAAACAAGCTGATGAATAATGAAATAAAAGCGAGTTGAACAAATTACTATATCTAACAATCATCTAAAACAAAAGTCATTATGAAAGCGTATGCAATGCTTGGCCTCAACAAGGCCGGATGGATTGAGAAGGAAAGACCCGCATGTGGTCCAATGGATGCAATTGTAAAGCCTTTGGCAGTTGCGCCTTGTACATCTGACGTTCACACCGTATGGGAGGGAGCCATTGGCGACCGTAAGGACATGATTCTCGGCCACGAAGCTACGGGTGAGGTAGTGGAAGTGGGTTCGATGGTAAAAGATTTCAAACCTGGCGACCGTGTTATCGTTCCTGCAATTACACCAGACTGGAACTCACTCGAAGCACAGAACGGTTTTTCCATGCACTCTGGCGGAATGCTGGCAGGCTGGAAGTTCTCCAACTTCAAGGATGGTGTCTTTGCAGAGTATTTCCACGTTAATGATGCCGACGGTAACTTGGCACTCATTCCTGAAGGCATGGATCCGGTTGCTGCAACAATGCTCTCCGACATGGTTCCTACTGGCTTCCATGGGGTTGAACTCGCAGACGTGAAATTTGGTGACGAAGTGCTTGTTATTGGTATCGGTCCGGTTGGTTTGATGGCAGTTGCCGGAACAGCCCTCAGAGGTGCATCCAACATCTATGCTGTAGGTAGCCGACCTGTTTGTGCAGCTGCTGCAAAGGCTTACGGTGCAACAGAAATCATCGACTACCACAATGGTCCTATTGCCCAACAAGTTATGGAACGCACCAACGGTAAGGGCGTTGACCGCGTTGTTATCGCCGGTGGTACTGTTGATACATTTGCAGAGGCAGTCACTGTGTTGAAGCCAGGCGGTGTCATCGGAAATGTGAACTACCTTGGCAGCGGTGAGTTTGTAAAGATTCCACGCGTTGAATGGGGTGTAGGTATGGGCCACAAGACCATCAGAGGCGGTTTGATGCCCGGTGGAAGACTACGTATGGAGAAATTGGCAAAGCTCGTTACTTCAGGACGCCTTGATCTTAAGCACCTCATTACCCACCGTTTCAACGGTTTCGAGCACATGGAAGAGGCCCTCTTGCTGATGAAGGATAAACCAAAGGATTTGATTAAGCCAGTAGTGGTTCTCGCAGAAGATCTCTATTAAGGATTAATCAGTGGACGACTGCTGTTCGTCAGCAACGCTCAATCTATACGATAAGCAATGGCAAGCACAGTGTAGTTACTGCACATGCTTGCCATTTTTCTGGTACTGGCCTATAAAAGTGTGTAAGTTTCATTTTTTCTTTTTTATAGTTTCAAATACAAAGATAAGAAAAAAGGAGCTTACACACTTTTATAGGCCAGTACCAAAATTCAGCATTGATAATCCTTCCTTGTTTTCTGAATATATTATAATCTCTTCGAGTTTTGCGTAAGAGGGGGCGAAAGTGGTTGGGACTTGCAAGTTTCAGGTTATGGGAAACTTAATAAAGCAAGACCAGTCCTGCCACGGCGGCATAGCATATCATGCGGATGGGGTTTATCTTCAGCCACATTGTACCGGCGAATGTGGAAAGGAATAGGACGATGCTGATGCAGAAATGCCATAGGCTGATGTCTGGTGATGAAAAGTTCTCGCTGTTGCAGAGTAATAACGTCGCGGCAGCAAGTAAGCCAACGACTACCGGGCGCAGACCGGAAAATATCGATTGCACAATTGGCGAGTTCATGTACTTCAGGAACATCTTGCTTATGAGCAGCATCAAGATAAGAGAGGGTAGCACCAGCGCGAAAGTCGCCGTCATACTTCCCAAAACAGACATGGTGTTGCTCATTCCTGCATTATGAATTGCCGTGTAACCGCAGTATGTGGCAGAGTTGATACCAATGGGACCTGGTGTCATCTGTGATATAGCAACGATGTTGGTGAACTCAGCGGACGTCAGCCAGTGATGGTTGATGACTGTCTCTGTCTGAATGAGGGACAGCATACCATATCCACCACCGAACCCAAACAGTCCGATGACGAAGAATGTATAGAATATCTCAAGGAATATCATGGCTTATCTTCTTCCGTCGGGGTAATGAACTTTCCGTATAAATAGCCGGCTGTGCCTGCGGCAATAAGAATATAAATGGGATTTACACCCATCAAGGCAATAAGAAGTGCCGTAGCGATGGGAATCCAGCAGTTCGCCAAGTTGATTTTCGCACTTTTCGCCAGATTAAAGGTCGGTACAGCAATCAAGGCGACCACCGCCGGGCGAATGCCTCTGAACATTGCGGCTACCCAAGCCACATCCATGAACCGATGGAAGAAGATTGCGATGGCAAGAATAATCAGGAACGAGGGGAGAGCAGTTCCCAAACTTGTGCAGAGTGCGCCCTTTACTTTTCTTAATTTGTAGCCAACGAAGATGCTGATGTTGATGGCAAACACGCCGGGACAGCTCTGCGCCACCGCTATGAGGTCAAGAAAGTCTTCCTTCGCAATCCATTTCTGCTTCTCCACCACTTCGCTTTCTATGATGGGAATCATGGCATAGCCACCACCCAATGTGAAAGCTCCTATCCTGAAGAACACCTTGAATGCCTGCCAATATAGCGAACGCCCACTTTTTCCGTCCGTTGGGGCGGAAAGTGGGCGTTGTTCTGTTATGTTCTTCTTCTCTTTCGGCATCTCTTTCGGCTTAGTTATTATTGATTTTCGCTTCCACCCACTTGCGTGCGTTCACGAATGCTTCCATCCACGGTGTTACCTCGTCCTCTTTACGGTCAAGGGGATACCATGCATTCTGCCATGGGAATACGGAACGCTCCATGTGTGGCATCATCGCAAGATGTCTTCCATCGTCTGAGCAGATACCTGCAACGTTGTAATCCGAGCCGTTTGGATTGCCGGGATAATCGGCATAGTTGTATTTTAGCACTACGTTATAGCGGTCTTCTGGTTCCGGAAGCGAGAATTTTCCTTCCCCATGTGCCACCCAGATGCCTAATTTGCTTCCGCTCAGCGAACCCAATAGAACGCTTTCATTGCGAGGAACGACTACGCCAAGGAAGCTACTCTCGAACTTGTGACTGTTATTGTGGAGCAATCGGGCACGATGCTTGTGGTCGGGGTTGATGAGATTCAACTCAACCATCAACTGACAGCCGTTGCAAACACCTAACGACAGTGTGTCTTCGCGGGCATAGAAGTTGTCAAGAGCTTTCTTTGCCTTCTCGTTGTACAAGAATGCGCCTGCCCATCCCTTAGCCGAACCAAGCACATCGGAGTTGGAGAAGCCTCCGCAGAACACAATCATGTTTACCTCCTCCAATGTCTCGCGACCAGAAATCAAGTCGGTCATGGTAACATCTTTCACCTCAAAGCCCGCTAAATAGAGGCAATAGGCCATCTCACGGTCACCATTCGTACCCTTTTCGCGAATGATAGCAGCCTTCGGCATTGCTTGTCGGGGAGCCGTTGTTGGTTCTTTCCACCGATTGGGGTTCAGCTTATATTGTTCCAAAGAGCCCTCAAAGTCGGGTTTGAACATCATTTCTATCGGCTGTTTCTTGTAGTTTTCATGGCGCTTTTGTGCCATTCCACTGAAACTCTGTTTGCGATCGAGCAGATAAGAAGTCTCGTACCATGTCTCGCGCATTGCGTCAATATCGAACTCTTGCTTCCAATTGCCATCGGTGATACTCAAGGTTCGGTTGTTCGTATCCGGGCAACCGATTCTGGCAAATCCGATACAGTTTTCTTCCAAGAAAGCCTTTACCTCATCGTTGTGCTCGTCGGAAACCTGAATGATGACACCCGGATTCTCGGCAAACAACTTCTTGATGATGTCCTCGCCCTTGATGTCGTGCAGATTGATTTTCAATCCGCCCTCCGTATTTGCGAAAGTCATTTCCAAAAGGGCAGTTATCATACCTCCGGCGGAGATGTCATGTCCGGCGATAATCCATCCACGGCGAATCATTTCCTGAACTGCATCGAAGCAGTCGGAGAAGTAGCGGGGTTCTCTCACTGTGGGAACGTCAGAACCTACCTTGCCCAAACTCTGTGCGAAGGCAGTACCGCCAAGGCGTTGCTCATCGAAACTGAAGTCGATATGATAGAGACGAGTGTTCTTGTCGTTGACCAACACGGGTGAAACTACCTTGCGAATGTCGCTCACCTCTCCTCCACTGGTAACAATAACAGTTCCCGGAGAGATGATTTTCTCGCCGTTGGGATATTGTTGTGTGAGTGAGAGCGAGTCTTTGCCTGTCGGAACATTCACGCCGATAGCGCAACAAAAGTCAGATAATGCCTTGACTGCCTTGTAAAGTCGGGCATCCTCGCCCTTCTGCGCTCTGCAAGGCCACATCCAGTTGGCAGAAAGGCTGAGACTATCCATACCGTCTGCCAATGGCGCCCACACGATATTGGTCAATGATTCGGCAACGGAGAGCACCGAACCCGCCTCTGGCGAGGCTAAACCAGCCTGTGGAGCATGTCCCAAAGCTGTGGCGATGCCCTTGTGTCCGCGATAGTCGAGGGCGACAACACCGCAGTCGGACAGTGGCAATTGTATCTGTCCCTGACACTGTTGGCGAGCCACCTTGCCCGTAACGGAGCGGTCCACCTTGTTGGTCAGCCAGTCTTTGCAAGCCACGGCTTCGAGTTGCAGCACCCGTTTCAGATATTCTTCAACCTTATTTATATCATAGGAGACGTCGGCATATTTGCGCTCGACGGTCTCGTCAGTCATAATGGTCTTTGGCGAATGGCCGAACATCTGCGCAACATCCAAGTCGAACGGTTTTATACCGTCGCCCTGAACGAACGAAAAATGAGCATCGCCTGTGGTTTCTCCCACAACATACATCGGCGCACGTTCGCGCTCGGCTATTCTTTGCACGTGGTCGAGGTGCTTTTCATCGATAAGCAGCCCCATGCGCTCTTGCGACTCGTTGGCAATTATCTCCTTTGCGCTTAGTGTCTTGTCGCCGATTGGCAACTGCGTCATGTCGATTTCGCCACCACATTCCTCAACCAATTCGCTCAGACAGTTCAAGTGTCCTGCCGAACCGTGGTCGTGAATCGACACAACTGGGTTGTTGTCTTCCTCGGAAAGTGCGCGAACCAAGTTGTAAGCACGCTTCTGCATCTCGGCATTGGCACGCTGAATGGCATTCAGTTCTATGCCGTTGGAGTAGCGCCCGGTGTTTACCGATGACACGGAGCCACCACCCAAGCCGATGCGATAGTTATCACCCCCAACAACGACAACCTTGTTTCCCGGTTGTGGCTCTTTCTTCAGGCAGTCGCGTTTGTTACCGAAGCCCACGCCACCTGCCAACATGATTACCTTGTCATAGGCATATTTCTCTCCGTTCTCTTGATGTTCAAATGTCAGCAGCGAACCGGTTATCAGCGGTTGCCCGAACTTGTTGCCAAAGTCGCTTGCACCATTGGAAGCCTTTGTCAGAATTTGTTCCGGTGTTTGGTAAAGCCATTGGCGAACAGGGAGGATGTCTTCCCAGTCGCGGAACTCAGGAGTCTTGTCGTGTTCGTCCTTCAATCGTGGATAGGCTGTCATGTAAACCGCTGTTCCCGCTATCGGCCACGAGCCGGTTCCGCCGCCCATTCGGTCTCTGATCTCACCACCCGAACCAGTTGCCGCACCGTTGAAAGGCTCAACTGTCGTCGGGAAGTTGTGTGTTTCTGCTTTCAAGGAAATCACACTCTCAATGGTTTTTATGCGGAAGAAGTCGGATGTACTCTGATTTGTAGGCGCAAACTGTTCAATTTCCGGACCTTGAGCAAATGCCACATTATCTTTATATGCGGAAAGAATCTTGCCTGGATTCTCCTTTGTTGTCTTTTTAATCATGGCAAAGAGGCTGCTCTCCATTACCTTGCCATCGATAACAAACTCACCTCCGAATATTTTGTGTCGGCAGTGCTCCGAGTTGATTTGTGCGAAGCCGAACACTTCCGAGTCGGTCAGTGGACGTCCATTCTCCTTTTCTACCTTGTGCAGGTACTCTATTTCCTCCGGTGAGAGTGCAAGTCCTTCCTCCTCGTTGAATTTCTCCAAGTCTTCTACCTTCCTGATTGGCTCCGGTTGCAAGTCGATGGTGAAGATTTGCTGATTCAATCCGTCGTAATTGCGGAAGATCATTGGGTCGGGGTTGTCATCAAGCGACTTGGTAGGGAAGTATTCCTCTATACGCGAAATGCCGCTAAGACCCATATTCTGTGTAATCTCAACGGCATTCGTACTCCAAGGAGTTATCATTTCGCGACGCGGACCCAAATAATAGCCCGACAATTCCTTGTCGTCCATTGGTTTGGCATCACCATAGAGCCAACTTAGTTTGTCAATTTCGTCTTGATTGGGCTGATGGTCTATTTCAGTCGCAATCACGGTTGCTGCGGTAGCTGAGAAGAAAAGAATCATTATTATTCCTGTATAATATAATTAGGTAATTCGATAATTATTGCAAAGATACTGCAATTCGCTTAAAAGACAAAGAAAAAGGATTTGTTTTTCCGTGGGAATGCGTTTTCTTTGTCTGCCATGTTGTTGTGCATTCTTCTGTTTTCTTTACTTTCGATGTCCGTTTGTCGATGATTGGGGTAGTATCCGATTTCCAAAAGCTTACCTATTGCGATTTAAAAGCTTAGCTATTGAACGCCAAAAGCTAAGCCTTTAAAATACAGTTTGTAAGTTATTGGATATCAATGGAGTTACAATCCGAATATTCTGAAGGTAGTGTCCTTAAAAGTGTGTAATTCATCTTTCCTTTCTCTGTACTTGCACTGTTATTTTATTCTTTTTTTTCCAGTTTTTGAATTGATATATTCTC
>QWCY01003518.1_pt1 | contig 19318 bp, 11 predicted proteins | sample 1972631 | NCBI WGS metagenome assembly QWCY01 (sample SAMN09866696, study PRJNA288562) | Human gut metagenome isolate pre1_stool, whole genome shotgun sequencing... | isolation source: gut | host: Homo sapiens | place: USA: California
ACCTGAGGCTGATTGATGATAGGTGTACCGAACAAAGACTTGAATGTACCGAAGTTCGTAATCGTAAAAGTGCCACCGGAAATATCATCGGGCATCAGCTTATTATCACGAGCCTTGAGTGCCAGTGAGTCAATGGCTACGGCAAGTCCGTTCAGGTTCAGACGATCGGCATCACGAACCACCGGAACAATCAGATTGCCATCATTCAGAGAAACGGCAATGCCGATATTGATATGCTTCTTGAACAGTATATTATATCCCTCTACCGATACATTCACTTGTGGGTAAGCAGCCAGCGCCTTCGCCACAGCTTCTGTGATGGCAGGCATATAAGTTAGTTTCACTCCTTCACGACGGAAGAAAGCATCTTTATTTTTATCACGCCACTTCACAAGTTTCGTTACATCCACTTCCACAACATTGGTTACGTGCGGGGAAGTATGTTTCGACATTACCATGTGGTCGGCTATCACCTTGCGTACACGATCCATCTCTTTTACTTCAACACCTTCTGCTGAGAATGTGCCGGAAGCAGGTGCAGTACGTTGTATTTCAGGAGTTGCAGCAGGTTTAGCAGTCATTATACCACCACTTTGTTTCCGGACAATGTAACTCTTGATGTCCTTCTTGCTCACCCGTCCCTGATATCCGGTACCCGGAATAGTATCCAGTTCTTTAGGCTGAATGCCAGCCTCACGAGCCAACTGAAGAACTATAGGCGAGTACCAACGCTCTTCTTCCGTTTTTACAGTCTTGACTTGAGGAGTTTCCTCAGAGACAGTCTTAGAAACAACCACAACACCCTCATCCCCGGAGTTCTCACCTCCGATATCGACAATAGCCACCACCGTACCCACAGCTACGGTATCTCCTTCTTTAAATAAAATCTCCACGACTTTGCCTTCTACCGGAGACGGTATTTCGGCACTGACTTTAGCGGTATTTACTTCAAATAACACATCATCTTCCTTGATGACGTCTCCTACTTGTACCGACCACGAGATGATGGTACCTTCGGTTATACTTTCACCCAATTTGGGCATCTTTATTTCAAATCTTGACATATAGTTAAGTTTTAGGTTCTCGGTTTATTATCATACAACAAACAACTGAGTAGTAAGTTTTTAACTTAAGTAAAAGTTAATGCAGATTTATGATATATCCACTCTTTGCAGGCATACTTTTCCGCTTTCAACCGTTCGATGGCTTCCATATCTCCGGCAGAGAAGCGGTAAATCCGGTTATCGTCATCCTCCACAAAGGAGTGAAAGAGCAAATGCATGAAACGTTTGACGTCCATAGGCCCAGACAAAAACTCTTTTATATTCGCAACTTCACTCCGTACGGAAGGTACTGCACGCATAGTACGAGAGCCTGGTAAACGACTTTCCGCATCCGGATCGCCATTCAACGCCGCATTCAACATATCCAGATCAGTGGAAAACAACAAAGTACAATGATACATCACCCGGTCTTTATGTATGCACTGCGCACTACCCGAAATTTTCTGCTCGTCCACATAAATGCCCAGACGCTGGTCGGCATAAGCCGTGATGCCCACCTTCTCGAGGAAGTCGACCACCAATTGCAGGTAATATTCAAAATCCGGTTGCTTCCTGGTTTCAATAAAACTCAGGTTAATGTTTCCCCGGTCATGATATACAGCCCCTCCACCGGAGAAACGGCGTGCCAGGGTTATTCCCTTTTCATCCAGAAAACATTATGCAAAGAGTGTTTCATGGAAGATTTCACCGACCGTCGGGTGTGGGAAGACAGTCTTCTGAAATTCTTCCACCGTATATCCGTGCTGCACGGCAATTCCGGCAAGTACAATCAACTCGGAAGCCGGATTGCCCAGCATGTGGCAACCTATTATCCGGTCATCATCATCCAGTATCAGCTTGCAAAGCCCGTTTCCCTGCTCGTTCTCGGCTACGAAACGGCCGGAATAGGCCATCGGCAATTTCTGCACATGATAGCTGATACCGGATGCTTTCAGTTCTTCCTCAGTTTTACCCACGCCGGCCACTTCGGGATTAGTATACACTACGCCCGGCACGCAATCGTAATTCATCCGGTCTTCCACCTCCAGAATATGATTGATGGCAACCTCACTCTCGCGGATGGCGGTATGCGCCAGCATAGAATGCCCGGTGATGTCACCACAAGCATACACGCATGGATGGGAAGTTTGCATGTGTTCATCCACTTTCACGCCGTTGCGCAGCAGTTCTATGTTCAGTTTATCCAAGCCCACCTGCAGCAGGTTGGCTTTCCGACCGACGCTGACTAATATCTTTTCAGTCTCGATGAGCGACGTTTTGCCATCCTTCTCAATGGTGACTCCTTCGGGACTAACTTCAACCACTTTGGTATTCAGATGGAATTTGACTCCGCGTTTCTGATATTCCGCACGCAGCATGCCACTGGTTTCTTTATCCATAGCACCCAGTACTTCGGGCATCATCTCGACCACATGCACCTGCACGCCCATACTATTGAAAAAAGAAGCGAACTCCATCCCGATGACACCGCCACCGATGATGACCAGTGAAGATGGCAGCACAGTGCTCTCCAGGGCCTCTTTTGACGTCCAGTAATCAACTCCGGACAAACCTTTAATAGGCGGGATAACCGTGTCGGAACCGGTACACACCAACAGGTAGGTTACTTCGTACGTCTCCCCCAATGCCGAAACCCGGAAGCGTCCGTCCGCTTCGCCCGTAATCACAGCTTCGTGAGGTACAATGACAGCACCGTAGGAATTAACAGTCATCTGCACACCGCCGGTCAGCTTTTTCACAATCTTATCCTTGCGATCAATCAGCTTCTGCATATCGAACGCCGAACCGTCGGGCACGGAAATGCCATACTTCGACGCGCTTTTCATATTGTCCCACAACTTGGCGGAATAGAGCAAAGTCTTGGTAGGAATGCACCCCTCGTTAAGGCAGACGCCACCAATGGCTTTCTTCTCAAACAAGACTGTTTGCAGCCCGTTTGCAGCCGCTCTTTCGGCTGCCGTATAACCGGCAGGACCGCCGCCGATGATAGCTATATCATATTTCATAAATCAGTAGTATTAAGTTATTTATGCAGTAACAACAAACAAGAAGAGAGCAAAGTTCTATAAGTATCGACAAGGGAAGTTGCTGTTTTTCAGCCCCAATGGCCTGTTTCATAAAAATAATCTGTATTTTTGCAGAAATTTAAGGAATTATATGGTAGCCCCCGAAATAGCAATTGTTGACTCCAACACCCTGTCGTGTCTGGGATTGCAGAATCTGATGGAAGAAATCATCCCGATGGCCGTCATCCGCGTGTTCAGTTCGTTCGAGGAGCTGGTGGATGATACGCCCGACATGTATGCGCATTATTTCGTCTCGGCACAGATATACTTTGAGCATACGGCTTTCTTCCTGCCCCGCAAACCCAAAACAATTGTATTGGCAAACGGCGATAACCAACCGCAACTGGCGGGAATACCGACCCTGAATATTTATCAGGATGAAAAGGTATTGATAAAAAGTATTTTGCAGCTACACCAGTTCGGACATAAAGAGGGGCATCCGCATGGACATCCACATCCGGCAACAGGACACCCCGGAGGGCACCCTTGCGGCAATTCGTATGCCGAACACGACCTCTCTCCTCGCGAAATAGAAGTGCTGGTGCTGATTACCAAAGGACTCATCAATAAGGAAATAGCCGACAAACTAAACATCAGTCTGACTACCGTCATCTCCCATCGGAAGAATATCACAGAGAAACTGGGCATCAAATCGGTAGCGGGACTGACTATCTATGCCGTGATGCACGGATATGTAGAGGCAGACCGCATCTAAATAGAGTTATAAGACAAACTCTATCTTCATCCTGATACTTATTTTATAAGCACTTTGCACAGAAAATGCGAAGCGCCGGAACTAAGTAGCCGCACCGCTACTTTTATCCTTTTTCCCTGCAACGGCTAAGGAAAATCATAGTGAACAGCTATTCTTTCCACCATGGGGTTCTTTTCTTTCCACCATGGTGGAAAGAAACTTTCTCCGTGGTGGAAAGAAAAGAACCTCGTGGTGGAAAGAATAAGCATCCACATATAAAAAACTTATCATCCGGCAGAAAAAACAATAAAAGTGCCTGGGAAAAGAGTTAAGCCATTCTCTAAATCCTCATTAATGAGGATTGCGGGAAAAAGAGAAATGCCCTTACTTTGCAAACGAAATAATAGAAGCAAAAAAAATGGAGAAGAGTAAATTGTTCGCCTTTGCCCTGACACTCCTGTCAATAGGAAATGTATGTGCAGAGGAAGTGGATACCCTGAAAATCGTGGATGTTGAAGAAGTCCTTATCATTGCAGCCCCCAAAGAAAACCGTAAGTTGCGCGAACTGCCCAACGCCGTCACCCTGCTTTCACAACAAGACATGCAGGCGGCACAAGTGAACTCAATCAAAAACCTGACCGCACTTGTACCCAATATATTTATCCCCGATTATGGTTCGCGCCTGACTTCCGCTGTTTATATCCGCGGCATCGGCTCGCGTATCAACACCCCGTCCGTAGGATTGTACGTCGACAATATACCTTATATAGATAAGTCGGCATTCGACTTTGATTATTCCGATATTGAACGTATCGACGTGCTGCGCGGCCCGCAAGGCACACTGTACGGACGAAATGCGATGGGAGGAATTATTAAAGTGCATACCAAATCTCCTTTCTCCTATCAAGGCACCGACTTCCGCATTGGAGCCGGCACACATAACCAATACAATACTTCCGTCACGCACTATCACCGGATAAACGAGCGGTTTGCTTTCTCCGCCGGAGGGTTTTATGACTATGAGGGAGGATTCTTCCGCAATGCGGCACGCAATAATGATAAGTTAGATAAAGGACAATCCGTCGGTGGACGCGCCCGTGCCATCTATCTGCCCAGCGAAAACTGGAAGCTCGACTTCAACCTAAGCTATGAGTATAGCGACCAGGGCGGCTATCCTTACGGACTTTATGATAAAGAAAACGGAACTGTTGCCAAACCCGCTTACGATGAAGAAAGCAGTTACTACCGCAATCTGCTGAATGCCGGACTGAATCTGGAATATCAGGCGCAAAACTTCATTCTGAGTGCCGTCACCGGCTATCAGTGGTTGCGCGACCGCATGTTCATGGACCAGGATTTCTCCGCAGCCAATATCTTCAATATAGAACAGAAGCAAAGAATAAATACGTTCTCAGAAGAAATCGTTCTGAAATCCAAGCCCAACCGTCGTTGGCAATGGACCACAGGCGCTTTCGGTTTCTATCAATCCCTGCATACGGACGGTCCGGTGCTATTCCACCGGGATGGCATCACTTCGGTAATTGAAGGAAATGCAAACAGTGTTTTCGACGACCTCGCATCAATGGGGGTGCCGGGCATACCCGTCATGCACCTGGGCATCAATAATGAGAGTTTACCCGTCAGCGGAAGTTTCGACACCCCTACGCTGAGCGGTGCCATTTTCCACCAGTCCACCTTCAATGATTTATTTGTCAAAGGCTTGTCGGCAACCATCGGTTTGCGAATGGACTATGAGAAAGTAAAGATGGAATATAACTCTGCCGCCGCAACCACCAACTTCAACTTCTCCATGAAGATGGGAAATCCGGCCAATCCCCAGATTATCGAGAGTCAAGGCCTTGAAGGAAATGCGGCTTATCTGGGCAAAGAATCTACCGACTACGTTCAGCTATTGCCTAAGTTCGCTTTGCAATACGAATGGAACAAGGGAAATAATATTTACGCAACCGCCGCACGTGGCTATCGTTCAGGAGGATATAACATTCAGATGTTCTCCGACCTCGTGACGGGAGTGCTCAGCAACTCCATGATGGATGCCATCATGACCGACCCTAACTTCAGCAGGTTCTCTGCCATGATTGAACAAATGAAAAAAGAATTGCCGGAGGTAAGCGATGCCACCAAGTATAAACCGGAATATACCTGGAACTACGAAATAGGAAGCCATCTCACGCTTTGGGAAGGGCGCTTGCTTGCCGACCTCTCCGCTTTCTACATGGATACACGCAACCAGCAGATTGCAAAGTTTGCGGAGAATGGTCTGGGCCGTATCACAGTGAACGCAGGAAAAAGCCATAGTTACGGTGCCGAAGCAAGCCTGCGTGCCGCTCTTACCACTGCATTTACGGTAAACGCTTCTTATGGATACACTTATGCTACTTTCAAAGAGTACGCAACCAACGTTAAAGTGGACGGAGAGACAAAGGAGATAAGTTACAACGGCAATTACGTCCCCTTCGTGCCCAAACATACACTGAGTCTGGGCGGACAATACATCTTCCGCATCAACCCGGGGCATTGGCTGGACCGCATCCAGGTAAATGCCAACTACACCGGTGCCGGACGCATCTACTGGACAGAGCAGAATGACGTCAGCCAGTCCTTCTACGGCACACTGAACGGACGCCTCAGTCTGCAGAAAGGCAACGGACAGATTGACTTCTGGGTTCGCAATGCACTGGATAAAGATTATGCTGCTTTTTACTTTGAAAGCATGGGTAACGGATTCATGCAGAAAGGACGACCTATCCAGGCGGGGATTGAATTGCGTTGCAGGTTCTGAAAGCAAGTACATTCCCATAAGAATATTTTTCCTGAACGGGAGCAAGTTTGATATTGTATTCGGATATTTCCGAAACAGTTTCCACTTTTACAGTGGAGTATCAAAAATAAGCATTACCTTTACACAGTGAATCGAGTAAGTATGCCGCATTGCTATAGGCTTATATGCAAGATACCTAACGCCATCGACTTGTGCCTGATGCACAAACCGATGGCGTTTTTCTTTATTCAATAGGAGCACCGCAATTTGCAAAGGCGCTCACGTCGCTTCTGCAACTGAAGGTTATTCCGCAGTAGAGCCGCTGTAAACTTTTCCGTTTACCGTGACCTGTCCCGCTTTGTTGCGGATATCAAGCCCCTTTCCGGCGTTGCCGAAATTAGTGCCGGAAGTTGCGTCATAGGTAAATGTTACCGTCTGGCTGCTCTGGCTCGGATTGGCATCAATGTAAACGGAAGGATAGTCTGTGGAAGCAGCGTTGTCCTTCAGAACACTGAATGTGCAACTGTTTCTCAATTCAACTACCTTCGGGCAGTTGTAGGCGGTGTTGCTGCCGCGATTTCCAATGGTGAGGGCTGCAGAAGGCGCCTGATTGCCATCTCCCCAAGAAGTAGCTCCTGCCGGCTTATTGCTGCCGATTCCCGTGTCATAACTGCTGCTAACGTTCAGTTTGAACGTGCACCCATCGAAGGTAAAATTGCCTCCACGCAGGAAAGCACCCTGCCAACCACCGGTAAAGGTACAGTTTGTTGCCGTCACAGTGCCGGGAACATTGAACATCAAGCCGGTTTCCTCAGCCGTGAAAGTGGAATTTGTGAGCGTAACTACGTGGCCGGAACCGTTTTCCTTGGCAGCATTCGAGGAAAGACAATAATATTTGCAGTTCATTGTACTGTTTTCTACTGTAATCTTAGCCGAACTTACGCGCGGGTCTATCAAGATACCGGCCGAACCGACAGAAGGAGCGGTATATTCAATATTCTTCATGGTGAAGTTGCCTCCGATACTTTGATTGATAGCGATGGCCTGGCTGTAGTCAGTGATTTTACCCTTGCTGGTACCGTCACCGTTAAAGATCAGTGTTGCTCCTCCAGCAATAAGGTGAAAGCCCTTGTCTTCCAGTGTCAGTGTATGTGTGCCCACATTGATCTCCATGTTCTTGCCTTCTGCCACAACTATGCGGCTCTTGATGCTTGCGTCAGCTTGCAACGTAATCTTCTTCACTTCCGCACCGGCCGCAATGTTGATGCCTCCTTTCTCGATTACCAGTTCATCTATCACGGTACCGTCCTTGATTTCCAATGTGTTTTCTCCGGTACTGGAAGTCACTTTGGTCCAAGATCCGCCGTTCAGTTCCACATGCTCAATGTTCTTCACGTTCAGCGTGCCTGTGGTACCTTGGGGAACATTGATGACGGCAGCCGGAGTGGCTGTATCATCCGTAGCCCCCTTCACGGTGAATTCATTGCTACTGACAGAAGCAATGTTAATAGTGACAGGCTCTTCTGCCGTACTGGAAGAAGGGATGGCAATCTCTCCGTTGGCAGCTACACTTTCAATTGTGATATTCTTCACGCCTTCTTCCAAAGCCTTGTTGGCGGCTTCCGCATCGGCTACGGTTTGTGAGAAATTGATGGTTTCTCCATCAATCTCCACAATGCGGATGGGACGCATTTCCTTGGCTGTACCGGCCGTTACTGTAAAACTGGAAGTGGTATGGAACACTTGAGCTTCTGCTATTCCTATCTTCAAGGTGGCTGTGATACCTCCGGAATACGCTCCTGCGGGCACGGGGATATCCAGTATCAGCGGATCTATGCCCGTTCCGGTAAATGAGAGGGTAACTTCTCCGCCTGTGCTCGACAGTGCAGCCAGCGTGGCGGGTGTACCGGGAGTCAAGACGGCTGTTCCGGTAATGCCGGATGCATTCAGTTTCAGTGTACCTTGCGCGCCGCCTTCAATGCCGCTCACTTGGATACGCATCAATCCGCTCAACAACTGCGTGAACTCCACCTTGTTCTTGGCCTCATTCAGCTTACCGAACATCGGCGCGTTGCTCACGGGATAAGTGTAAGTAGTGGGGAAAGTCAATGTGCACGTGGATGGAGTGTAGTTCTTCGACGGATATACCGCATATTCCAATTCCGACATTTCGCCCGTCACCGTGCCTTTAAAGGTACCGGTGCTTCCACCCTCGCCGTTTTTCAATTCAAATGTTCCGGTGGAACTGTAAACATTGTCTTGTACCAATGTACCGAAGACATAGAAAGCGTCTCCTGCACTCCAGTTTACATTATAGTTTACATCCACCGCAGTACGTGTGTCCGCACCGGTGGTGGCAGTCAGGGTCAGTTCATCTTGTTGCGTGGCAGCTCCGTTCTCCATAAGTTCTTCGTTGGAGCAACCTGCCAATGCGGCTGTGCAAAGCAGGGCCGTGAGGTAAGTCAATCTTTTCATGTTTGAGTAATTTTTTTGTTTTGAAAATTAATTGTAGTGGGAACATCCGCTTACGTGCGGAGGTGGGCATCATTGCCAGTAACCATCTTCCTTATCCCAAGTGGGAAGACCGGATTCGGTGTCGCTGGTTGCAAAGCCAGTTTCCACCGCCACCTGCAATATTTCTATTTCGGGCGGCTCATACCTCTCTTTTGGTAGGGTATCCATCATGTTTTTTTTGAGTATTACGGTCTTCCTCAGCTCCATGGCAGGCCTGTAAATAAACACGAAGCGTAGAACTGATTGCTACACTTCGCCAGTAACGGGGCCCTGAGATTGCCCTTAATCCACGAAATGATACAATGCAGCCCCACGCTTATAGCGTGAAGCCGTCCAGGTATCATTCTTGTGGATTGAAATTTCTCAGGTTTCGTTACTGACAAGAATGAAGCAAGACGCTTCTAAATATTATTCTAAAAAAACTTTGCGGCAGACGCTTCCGCACACCCGGCAAATGTAAAGTTTGCCGCCGACATAAACAAGAAAAATGAAAGATATTTTAAAAATGCCTGTCATAAGTGTCAGGATTCCCAATTCGACAAAGCATGGGTAACGGATTCATAAAGGAAGGATGGCTACAGGCGGGCATTGGGTTGTGTTGCAGATTCTAAAACCTCGCTCAGCCCGCTAAAATAGGCTTGTTTGCAGGGATATGAATTATATTCAACTACTGATTCGTATTAGTAATAGCTGATCATAAAATAAGAGATAAATTATCATTGATGTGCCAAGTTGTTTTTTAAGCGTTGCCAAACTACAAGAACTTTTGCTATCTTTGTGTCGTTAACGGATTAAATAATATAGTAGCAGGAGGATAGCAGATGGATCCACAGAAATACATAGTACCCGACAGAAAAAGACTTCCCTACGGCATGATGAACTTTGCACTCATCCGTCGCGAGGACTATTATTATGTAGACAAAACTCATTATATCCCCCTGATAGAACAGGCAGACCGTTTCTTCTTTTTTATCCGTCCCCGCCGCTTCGGCAAGAGCCTGACGCTGAATATGCTGCAACACTATTACGACATACGCACCCGTGACAAGTTCGAAGCTCTTTTCGGCGACCTCTACATCGGCCAGCACCCCACGCCGAGCCGCAACAGCTACCTGGTGCTCTATCTCAATTTCTCCGGTATCACCGGTGAACTGAACAATTATCGTAAAGGTCTGGACGAACATTGCCAAATCTGTTTCGACTACTTCTGTGAAGTATATGCCGACCTCTTGCCCGAAGGTATCAAAGAAAAATTGGATGAAAAGGATGGAGCCGTCAACCAATTCGATTTCCTCTATCATGAGTGCGAACGTGCCGGACAGAAAATGTATCTCTTCATCGATGAGTACGACCACTTCACCAACGCCATCCTCGCCGATCCCGAAAGCCTGCATCGCTACACCAACGAAACGCATGGCGAAGGCTACCTGCGCGCTTTCTTCAATAAAGTAAAAGCAGGAACTTATTCAAGCATCGAGCGTTGCTTCATCACCGGTGTAAGCCCTGTCACGATGGACGACCTTACCAGTGGCTTCAACATCGGAACAAACTACTCCCTCACACCGAAATTCAACCGGATGATGGGATTCACGGAAGAGGAAGTGCGCGAAATGTTGACCTATTACTCGACGAACAGCCCCTTCAAGCACACCGTGGAAGAGTTGATAGAAATCATGAAGCCGTGGTATGACAACTATTGCTTTGCGCAGGAATGTTACGGTGAAACCACGATGTACAACTCCAATATGGTGCTTTACTTCGTCAAGAATTATATTGACAATGGCAAAGCACCGCTAAACATGGTGGAAGAGAACATCCGCATCGACTACGAGAAACTGCGCATGCTCATCCGCAAGGACAAAGAGTTTGCCCATGACGCCTCCGTCATTCAGGCTCTGGTGAGTCAAGGCTTCATCACCGGTGAACTGAAGATCGGCTTCCCTGCCTCCGGCATCACCAATCCGGACAACTTCGTGAGTCTGCTCTACTATTTCGGAATGCTCACCATTAGCGGCACGCACGAAGGAAAAACGAAACTGACCATCCCCAACCTAGTAGTACAGGAACAACTATATACTTATCTCTTGAACACCTACAATGATGCCGAACTGAGTTTCAGCAGTTACGAGAAGAGCGAACTGGCAAGCCGTCTCGCTTATCGGGGTGATTGGAAAGCCTACTTCGACTACATCGCCGACTGCCTGAAACGCTATGCCTCGCAACGCGACAAACAGAAAGGCGAATTCTTCGTTCACGGCTTCACCCTCGCCATGACTGCACAGAACCGCTTCTACCGCCCCATCTCCGAACAGGACACCCAGGCGGGCTACGTCGACATCTTCCTCTGCCCCATGCTGGACATCTACTCCGACATGGCGCACAGTTACATCGTGGAACTGAAATATGCCAAATACAAAGATCCCGAAACTCATGTGGAGGAGTTACGTCAGGAAGCAATTGCCCAGGCCAACCGCTACGCTGATACGGATACGGTAAAGCGTGCTATCGGCAGCACCCGGCTACATAAGATTGTGGTGGTGTATAAAGGCATGGAAATGAGAGTGTGCGAAGAAATTCTTCCTCCTACTCATTAATCGCGCCACACCCCGGACAGCGTCCTTTCTTTTTGAGTTTCTGTCCGCAATTACCACAACGATAGCGATAAACAACAAGTGTGGTATGCATCTTTTTCATAAAAATCCAAATGAAAGCGACAAGGAAGGCGTAGCCAATATATATCTGTGTAGTCAATATAAAGAAGAAATAGCAGAAGATGCAGCAAGATGCCAGACCCAACAAATAGAACATAGCGGCAGCAGGCGAAAGCTGGCGGAACAAATCATCAAGCACTGCCAACAACACTATGATAAACAACCAGATGCTCAGCAAGAAGATCGAAAGGATAAACGGCACTTTGAAAGGAGAAAGCGTAGGATTAAAGTAGAAGTGTTCCCACGTTTCGGGCACAAAAACTTGCATGGACTCGTACACCGTGGCACTGAATGCCATCAGCAGGCAAAGCAACAACGGATACACACTATCTATATCATTGAAATAAACCATCTTCAACTGTTTGCGACGGAACAAGCGAAGCATCCAGGCACCCACAAACAATGCGAAAATGACAACGAAATACGATGCATGCGTATCACTGAACAAATAAATGAATTGGGAAATACTATCCGTCGGCACAAAAGCCTGCATCATCTCCCGCTCACCAATCCAGCCTTGTATCTCCTGAGTATGGGCCAGCTTCACCCAGACACTATCCACACTATCCGCCGGATGAATGGCAAATTCGGCCACTACCACACGATCTCCTTTGTGAAGGGTATTATAGCAATCTTTCACCGGTAGACAGGCAAGCACAACAGAATCTTGCACCACTTCCAGATTGGTGTTCAGCGTATAGTGGCGGTCATAAAGGTAAGTCAAAGAATCGCGGGTCCCGGCGCTCATACCTTCATCATCCAGGTCGGGACGGGAATAACGGCAAGAAAGAAAACTAAAACACAAGAATAAAGAAATGCAAATAAGTGCAGACCTGCGCAGAGAAAAGAAACCATATACTCTACGCAGTCCTATGCTGATTCGCATTTCTGAACCATATTTCACTTCCTTATTCCGCATAAACCTTCATCTGACAATTTTTACAATCAAACTCCAGACGGAAACGCTTACCATCGGTTCCCGACAGGTAATAAGGTTCCCGATAAGGCGAACGCCCTTTTTGGAAAGTAGGACACCAGCCCATACTATATCGCAAGCAATGCTTGCAAAACATCAGGACAGCACCCGGAACAGCTTGTTTCTCATAGGCCGGAGCCACGGAAGCAATGCCGTGGTCAGTATAAAAAGAAGCGGCACGAGTGTTCATCACATTGCCGAGATACGTCAATGAAGTTCTGGAAGCGACTGATTTATGCGAAGTATCCGGAAGCGGGAAAGGATGGACGGTCGGTTTCCAGACAGCCAGTTCCTGACGGTAGTTGATGCGGCGGGCAGTAATAAGTTTTTCTATAATCTGGCGCCGCCATTCGGCTACGACGGAAGCAGGAAGAAACCAGTTGCCGGAAAAATGAATTTCAATGGCGGAACCAGTTCCGGGCGAGTGATGATTCACCCCTACAGGGGAACAAGCTTCAAAAGGAGTGTTTCCTAATTTGCCGAGTTGTGTACGCAGATTATCCGCCTGCGGTGTACGGGCAAGTTCTTTCTGATAAGGGAAAGAAAGGGTTACACTATTATCATCCTCATCTGTAGCAGTCAGGGTAAAGCCGAAGGCGGTATCTGCCAAAAGCAAGGATACGGAAATCTTTCGTTCGGAAGACTTACGTGCCAGCAGCTTCTCAAATTCCTGATCGTAGTTACGATAAAGCACAGTACGCTGACGGATACGGGGCATCTCACCTGCCGGATAGAGTTTATTCCCGTCCACACGGTTGATACGGAAACCTTGCAGACGTCCTTGCTCATCGATATAACAAACACCGTCACCGTTATTGAATGATTTCAATCCGGCTACTGTAAGGTAGTTTCCGCGTTGTTCCTTCATGGTTCCCATCTCTTCACCGAGGGATTTCGGAGTATCGAAAGAGAAAATTTCCTCACTGCGTCCGTGCAGGAAGTAATGCGTAAATCCACGACTAAAACTTTTATCTAACTGGGGACGGAAGGTATAATTACAAGTACCGGAAGAAGCCCGGGCGTATTCTTTACGGCGTGTAAAGATAGCATCCAGCTTTTGGCGGTAGGCAGCCGTAACATTCTTTACATAAGAAACATCTTTCAGACGACCTTCTATCTTGAGCGAAGTGGCACCTGCATCAAGTAACTCTTCCAAGATATCACTCTGATTCAAATCTTTAAGGGATAGCAAATGCTTATCACGTACAATTACTTTTCCGTCGGCATCCACCAGACTGAAAGGCAAACGACAGAATTGCGCACATTCTCCCCGATTGGCACTACGTCCGAAACAAGCCTGGCTGACATAACATTGCCCGCTATAGCTAACGCATAGTGCCCCATGTACAAATACTTCCAACGGCACTTCCGGACAGGCTTTATGAATATGGCTGATTTCCTGCAAGGAAAGTTCACGTGCCAATACTACTTGTCGGAAACCAGCTTCTGCAAGGAAACGCACTTTCTCCGGTGTACGGTTATCCATTTGCGTACTGGCATGCAGAGGGATAGGCGGCAGATTCAGACGGGTAATTCCCATATCCTGCACAATGAGTGCATCGACACCCGCACGATACAAATCCCAAATCATAGCTTCCGTTTCCGCCAGTTCTTCTTCCTCCAGAATCGTATTGACAGTTACATAAATCCGGGCATTATATAAATGGGCATGCGCCACCAAAGCAGCGATATCTTCCAGTGAGTTACCGGCAGCCGCACGCGCACCAAAGCGGGGCGCACCGATGTACACTGCATCCGCACCGTGATTGATAGCCTCGATACCACATTCCAGATTCTTGGCAGGTGCCAACAATTCTATTTTCCGTTGCTTTATCATTCTATTCAGTTACAAGTTACAGGTTACAGGCTACAACTAGCTACGCGCTATCATACCGAACGGTACTTGCAACTCGTAGCTTGTAGCTTGTCACTTATTTTATATCGTTAATATTGTACGGAGTTTCCTGATAAACGAAATAGTTCAACCAATTAGAGAACAGCAGATTGGCATGAGCACGCCAGCGTACCATCACACCTTTGTCCGGATCATTATCCACATAGTAATTACGAGGTACTTCAATGGGCAGACCTTTATCCACATCCCTGCGGTATTCCGTATCCAGCGTTAATGGAGAGTATTCCGAATGTCCGGTGACAAAGAACTCACGTCCACCACGTGCTACCACCAGGTGTACGCCTGCATCTTCCGATTCCGAAAGTAAAGTAAGTTCAGGCACTTTCAAGATATCTTCTTTCCGTACTTCGGTATGGCGGCTATGAGGTACATAGAACATATCATCAAAACCACGGAAAATAGCATGCAACGGATCTAAAGGACGATGCTCGAATATGCCGAACATTTTCTTATCCAACGCATACTTGGGTACTCCGTAGTGATGATAAAGTCCGGCCTGTGCAGCCCAGCATATATAAAGGGTGGACGTGACATGCGTACGCGCCCAATCGAATATTTCCATTATTTCATCCCAATAGGTCACTTCTTCGAAATCCAGTTGTTCTACAGGGGCACCGGTGATAATCATACCGTCGTACTTCTCACCACGCATTTTTTCAAAGTCAGTATAGAATGCCCGCATGTGTTCTACAGGCGTATTCTTCGATGTATGACTCTTGATTTTCATGAACGAGATTTCCACTTGAAGCGGTGTATTGGAGAGCAAACGCACAAGATCCGTCTCTGTGGTAATCTTCAAAGGCATCAAGTTCAGGATAACGATGCGCAACGGACGGATGTCCTGTTGCGTGGCGCGGGAGTTGTCAAAGACAAATATATTCTCTTCTTTCAACAACTCTATCGCCGGCAGTTTATCAGGTAAATTTAATGGCATAAGTTCTCAGATCATCTTTAATTTGACTACAAAGGTACGTGATAATTTTGAAATCTCCCGCGAAAGAATGAAAATGTAGAGCTATTTCAAGTTATTTATCTTCTTCATACAAAGCGCCATAGATAAAAATGTCAATAAAAGATCACCTTCTCTTCCATGTATTTAAAATATTATCCTACCTTTGCCATCCGTAAAGTTAATGAACATTGAAAAACATTAAGATGGAATAGAGCCGGAGTTCAAGCGTGAATTCACTTAATTAGCATCCCAAAGCCACTGACTTTCCTATACCAATTATGGTCCTTACCCACCCCAGATATTCCGATGCTTTAATTAACAAATAAAGCTATACATTAATCTGAAATACGATAACCGTATTTCACAAAAAAACAATTTTATATGAGCAAAGCAACTATTAAAAACAACAGACTGATCTTATTATCACTCTGTATCTTTTTCTTATTCATTTCTTGTATCAATGAATTAGACTCTGAGATTTCTCCCGGTACTGTTCCCATCAAGTTCACCACAAAAATCAATAAAACCAATACACGTGTAACTAATACAGCCTTTGATAAGGGAGATAAAGTAGGATTATACGCAATGCTTTCATCAACACCAATTACAGAGAAACGCTACATTGACAATTTACAACTGGAATGTGGAGAAAAAAATGTATTCATCCCTGAAAAAACAGTTTTTTATCCGACAGGAGATGCCACACTCAACTTCATCAGCTATTATCCCTACCTATCGACCGGAATAGAAGCAGGACAATCAACGATTCCTGTATCTGTACAGACCAACCAAAGCAGCGCAAAAGATCTATCCGTATCCGACTTCATGGTAGCCTCGGAGAAGAATGTAGAAAGCAGCGAAGAGGCTGTTGTACTTAATTACAAACATAAGTTGACCAAGATAAAAATCACAATCACAGCCGGTACAGGAGAAGATATAACAAAGATTTATAAAGCAAATCCTCAAATTATCGCGGTAGGTTTCAAAAGCAAAGCAGAATATGACACAGAAACAGACAGCTTTACAAATCTTAGAGAAGAAGCAGACATCATTCCATTTGGTGAATGGAGCATAGTCAAAGGAGTCTTAACAGGAAAAGAATTCATCATCATACCACAAAACGCTGATTCCGAAACTCAATCCTTCATAATGGAATGGAATGGAAAGTTATACACCTGTCCAATGCCGGAACTAAATATGACAGGAAGCACACAATGTCAAATCGATATCGAAGCTATGCAAACAACCAGTCATTTTCTCACCGGAATAACCGGTACAGTTGAAGACTGGCTGCCCGGAGACAGCAAAGATACGAACAACAGCGGTGGCATCACAACCATTCATTTGGCCGCACTCACTTTCTCTCAATCGAACATATATAGAATCTACCATGAAGGCAAACCGATAGCGGAAGTTTGCAAAGAATATCTAAAATCTGACAATATTGATTCGAGAGCAATTGTCGCATACCCGATCAAAGAGGACGAAACATGCGATCTGAGCAAAGGCGTCGTTCTAAAATTTCAAGATGATAAGAGAGCGATATGTGGAGGAACCATACAGTGGAATACAGACGATAGTTCCTTTATTTATACAGAAGGCAACCTTCAATCCGTTGACAAATTCTATCTCAATGAAAAAGGGGAAATCCTACTGGAAGAAACGAATAACCCTATCAGTATAGATATAGTCAGCCATACCATTAGGGATATAAGAAAAGGAGATTCTTATGAGTATCCGATCGTAAAAATAGGTACTCAATATTGGATGAGAGAAGATTTATGTGCAATGACGTACAGGGATGGAACCACACTGGACAAACAAACTCAATTAGGAGAAGGTGCAGGTTATTTCAGACCTCAGAATACAGAAACATATTTCTATAATGGAGAAGCCGTACTTGCCGGGAACTTGGCACCTGCCGAATGGAAAATTCCAGATAGTGATGACTGGCAAGCCTTAAAAGAATATACGAAAGACAACGCTTCGATACTAAAAGCCGGAGAATGGGAAGTCCTAAAAGAAGGTGATATTCTTGACGCAGGTACCAACCTAACCGGTTTTGCAGCAATCCCCACAGGTACATGGGGCAATGGAGAAAACTTACATAAGGGCAAATTTACAGGTTACTGGACACTTAATGGCACAGACAACAGCATACCTGAGCGAACTGTCAGTTTTACCGGAAGCGATGCAAAGTTTACTTCCGCAGCAACTCATATCACTAATGCAACTTATTATAAGGCCTTTTCCATACGTTGCATAAAAGAATAGCCGGACAAATAAAAGCATATCTCATTTCTTTTTCGTATTTTTGTTCCCAATGTACAAACAAGTTTTGTTCACCGAGCAAAGATAACGAAAAAGAAATGAGAATTATCGACCTGATACAGAGCAACGAGAAGACAGCTTTCTCTTTTGAAATACTGCCACCGCTGAAAGGCACAGGCATCGAGAAGCTGTACGAAACCATAGATACTTTACGGGAATTTGACCCGAAATACATCAATATCACCACACACCGCAGCGAATATGTGTACAAAGATCTGGGAAACGGTTTGTTTCAGCGTAATCGCTTACGCCGCCGTCCTGGAACTGTTGCCGTAGCTGCCGCCATCCAAAATAAATATAATATCACTGTAGTTCCGCATCTTCTTTGCAGTGGTTTCACCCGTGAAGAGACGGAATATGTACTGCTCGACTTGCAATTTCTGGGCATCACCGACTTACTGGTATTGCGTGGAGATAAAGCAAAACATGAGTCTGTTTTCACCCCCGAAGGCGATGGCTACCATCATGCCACTGAATTGCAAGAACAAATCAATAACTTCAATAAAGGCATCTTCGTAGATGGTTCGGAAATGAAAGTAACCAATACACCATTTTCCTATGGCGTGGCGTGTTATCCCGAAAAACACGAAGAAGCTCCCAACATTGACACTGATATCTACTGGCTGAAAAAGAAAATGGAAGCCGGTGCAGAATATGCCGTTACACAGCTTTTCTATGATAACCAAAAATATTTCGATTTCGTAGAACGTGCCAGGAAAGCCGGAGTTACCATTCCCATCATTCCAGGTATCAAACCGTTCAAGAAGATATCTCAAATCAGCATGATACCCAAGACGTTCAAAGTGGACTTGCCCGAAGAACTGGCATGCGAAGCGATGAAATGCAAAACGGATGAAGAAGCCAAACAAGTAGGCATCGAATGGTGTGTTAAGCAATGTAAGGAATTAGTGGAACATGGAGTACCCAGCATTCACTTCTATTCCATCGGTGCAGTGGACAGTATAAAAGAAGTTGCAAAGCTGGTATACTAAGACCGAAATCAAGTAACATTAGTTGTAAATTATAAAACCATATATAATATCGTGTTTTTCAAAGAGGTAATAGGACAAGAAGCAGCCAAACAGCGGCTCCGGCAGGAAGTGCTAGAGGGGCGTATTCCTCATGCTCAACTCTTCTGCGGTCCATCGGGAGTGGGAAAACTTCCGTTGGCAATGGCTTATGCCCGTTACATCTGTTGCCCGAACCGTACAGACACAGACGCCTGTGGCACTTGTCCCTCCTGCATAAAGTGGAATAAGCTGGTACATCCGGATGTACATTTCGTCTTTCCCATCGTAAAAAAAGGAAAGAAA
>QWCY01003204.1_pt1 | contig 19235 bp, 15 predicted proteins | sample 1972631 | NCBI WGS metagenome assembly QWCY01 (sample SAMN09866696, study PRJNA288562) | Human gut metagenome isolate pre1_stool, whole genome shotgun sequencing... | isolation source: gut | host: Homo sapiens | place: USA: California
CAAATAAAAAACACTTATTCAGCCCTATGAAGACAATCGCAATCACCGACCCAGCTGAGATTGAAGCAATTATCCGCAAATGCCCTTACTGTACGGTAGGTATCACCGATTCGGAAGGCAATCCCTATGTAATCCCCATGAACTTTGCTTACCGGGACGGTATCATCTATCTGCATTCCGGTCCCGAAGGCGGCAAAGTGACGATGGCAGAACACCACCCGCGCGTTTGTATCACCTTCTGCGAAGGGCACGAACTGGTATATATGCATCGCCAAGTGGCATGCAGTTACAGCATGAAGTCGCGTAGTGTGATGTGCCACGGAAACGTCCGTTTCATAGAGGATATGGATGAAAAGCGACGTATACTCGACATCATCATGCAGCAATACGTCGACTACGAGTTCAAGTATAGCGAACCTGCCGTGCGCAATGTGAAAATATGGGAGATCAAGGTAGACAAGATGACTTGCAGATCCTTCGGGCTTCGACCTAGCGAAGTATAGGTTTACGCCCCTCTCGTACGCACGCGAACACCCGCGCGCATTTACATCATCATATTCCTTCTGATAGAAAACTTGACAATCGCCATCGCCTGTATAGATGCGAGTGGAATATCCATCGGTTCATGATGCGGATTGTAGCTCACCAGCTTGATGCAACCTTCCACATCGGAACGGTTCACATACTTCACTGACAAGTATTCGTCGCCGTCAATGCAAAATGACACCAGATACATCGCATGATTATGGGGCGAGGATGTATGATGCGGCGCTGGGAAGATGGCATGGGTTGATCCGCTGGCGGAGAAACATTTTAATATTTCATTATACACCTATTGTTTTGATAACCCGATCAATGTAATCGATCCAGATGGCAAAGATGGTGTATACATTGCTTTTCCTGATTACAAAATATCTACTCCAATAGGGAAAATTGGAAATTTAGGCCATGCCGGAGTTTTATTAATCAACAAACAAGGCGTTACAAAATATTACGAATATGGGAGATATGATCCAGAAGGGAGAGGTACTGTAAGAACTATTCCCATTCCGGATATAGTAATTGGAAAAGATGGAACTCCAACAGAAAAATCCTTAAATAATACTTTAAGGGTAATCTCTGATAAAGCTGGTCATGGTGGAAAAATTGAAGGAGCCTACATCAAAAGCGATAAATTTCAAGAAATGAAAAATTATACGGAATCAAAGAAAAAGGAAAATTCCAACCCTAAGAGAGAAAAATATTCGTTAACAAGCAATAATTGTGGTACTTTTGCTACAGATGTACTAAAACAAGACCCAGAAGTCAAAAAGAAATCACCCACAATCATTGACCCTAGACCCAATAGTATAGTAAAAGAATATCAAAATAAATTTAGCACTATTAGATATGAACCAACTAAATAAAGATTATGGAACATAATATTTCAATAACAGAATTAATTTCACTTGAATTATATTTGGGATCAATATCCTTTATAATTGGTACGCTTTTCTTTATTATGATATTACAAAAACTGAGATTGAAAAAAAATAAAAATATTGTTATATGCTATTTTGCAAATTATATCTTCTATAATAATAACATCTATTATTCATATTATCTGGAATCCACATTATGACACAATGTTTAGCTTCATTTTTTTACCTAATATAATTGCAGAAGTTATTACTATTTCATCACTGCTATTTATAATAAAAAAAACATCGTTAGTAAATTAATAATACGCTTAAAATATAACAGATACTCCTGCAATGAGAGCAGATAATACACTATGAAGTAGATTCGGCTAAACCTAATCATAGTGTTTTCAATCCACGGTTCTAAATATATCCCTACCTCTTACTTAAATATTTAGTAGAAGTGGAGATTATTTATCAATCTTGATGCTCCGAACATTTAAAGAACAACAAACGGAATTCCCGTTCGGGTCTTCAATCAGACTATCCATATAATGTCTGGTTCTAGCTCACCAAGATAGAAAGCCTTATTGTCAAATAATAATCATTCCATTCTACCCTCCAGAACAATCCCTCCAGCAGGGCTACACCCTTTCGTCCTAAAGGTGTAGCCATCACCGCGAAATGGTGTAGCTATCCGGGGTAAAAGGTGTAGCCCTACCAAAGTAGGGCCACAGGCACTTCTAAAGGACATAAAAGAAATATTTATCTATACCATTCCAAATTCAGTCTGTACGACATTTTCAATCAGAATACTTCTTCACTCCGAAATCCGATAACAAATATCCAACAGATTTTCATTAAAAGAATCCGTCAGACATCTTACAGCGGATATTCTTCGAACGCATACAGCAACGTCGAAAGATAACGTTCGCCTGTATCCGGCAATAATACGACTATTGTTTTTCCTACGTTTTCAGGAAGAAGTGCCAGACGGGTAGCTGCACTGACTGCTGCTCCGGACGAAATTCCTACCAACAAACCTTCCAACTTAGCCAATTCACGACCCGCACGAATGGCATCATCATTCGTTACCTGCAGAATTTCATCTACTACTGCCGGATTGTAGTTCTTAGGAACAAAACCGGCACCGATCCCCTGTATCTTATGTGCTCCCGGTGCACCTCCCGAAAGTACGGGAGAATCGGTAGGTTCCACTGCCACCACCTTCACCCCCGGATTATGCTTCTTCAGGGCGGCACCTACACCGCTAACGGTTCCACCGGTACCGACACCGGCTACAAAAATATCAACAACACCTTCCGTATCCCTCCAGATTTCCTGTCCCGTAGTACGTTCGTGCATGGCAGGGTTTGCAGGGTTATCAAACTGCTGAAGAATTACCGCACCCGGAGTAGCAGCTTTCAGTTCTTCAGCACGGGCTATGGCACCCTTCATACCATTGGCACCCGGTGTAAGCACCAGTTCGGCACCAAGGGCTTTCAGCAGGTTACGGCGTTCTACACTCATGGTGTCGGGCATCGTAAGAATCAGTTTATAACCTTTTGCAGCAGCTACAAATGCAAGCCCGATTCCGGTGTTTCCACTGGTAGGTTCTATAATAGTGGCTGCGGGGTTCAGTAAACCTGAAGCTTCCGCATCTTCAATCATCGCCAATGCCACGCGGTCTTTCACACTTCCGGCAGGGTTAAATGACTCCAGTTTCACGATCAGACGGGCTTTTAAACCTTTCGCTTTATTGTAATTGCTCAGCTCCAGCAAGGGAGTGTTGCCCACAAGATCAGTGAGCTGTTTTGCTATCTTTTTCATAACTTATTGGGTTTTAATTTATACTCTTCTTTATAAAGTACAAAGATAGCGAGATAACGGTTCACAAGAAATACCATATTTGTGGGATTTTCATACTATAAATGAGGGATTTTCGCTGAGAATAGTTACCTTTGTGCCCACCTTATTATAAAAGGATATCCCAATGAGTCCATTGAACTTTACTCACATTTTGACACAGGCAGTCGATGAACTATCGGAAAGTTCGTCTTACAGAGGACTGTTTCATCAGCACACGGACGGTAATCCATTGCCTTCGGCCAAAGCGTTGCATGACATCGTAGAGCTGTCGCGTGCCATACTTTTCCCCGGTTATTTCGGTAATTCCACAGTCAACAGTCGTACCGTAAAGTACCACATCGGAGTGAATGTTGAACGTTTGTTCGACTTACTGACCGAGCAAGTGCTTGCAGGTCTTTGCTTTACCGGCGACGGCGAATGCAGTTGCTGCACCGAACTCCAACGTGAAGAAGCTGCGCTGATTGCCGCCAAGTTCATCAGCCACCTGCCGGAAATGCGCCGTGTACTGGCTACGGATGTAGCGGCTGCTTACAATGGAGACCCTGCCGCACATAGTTTCGGAGAAGTAATCAGTTGCTACCCAGCCATACGCGCCATCAGCAATTACCGTATTGCGCACGAACTGCTGAGGCTCGGTGTTCCTCTCATTCCCCGCATTATCACCGAAATGGCCCATAGCGAGACGGGAATAGATATCCACCCGGGTGCCGTCATCGGCAGCCACTTCACCATAGACCACGGAACAGGTGTGGTAATTGGTGAAACATGCATTATCGGCAATAATGTGAAACTGTATCAGGGAGTGACGCTGGGTGCCAAGAGTTTCCCACTGGATGCTGACGGCAAGCCGATCAAAGGTATTCCACGCCATCCGATATTGGAAGACAATGTTATCGTCTATTCCAATGCCACCATCCTAGGACGCATCACCATCGGACAGGGTGCCACAGTAGGCGGTAATATCTGGGTAACGGAAAATGTGCCGCCAGGAGCGAGAATTGTACAGACTAAAGCAAAAAAATAACCGCCGCGCAGGTCAAAGCAACCCGTTTGCAGGACACAAGTGTTCCGGCAGAACGACACAAGTATTTCAGAAAAGCCACACAAGTGTTGCATACGGAAAGTACAAGTGTTTCAGAAGAGAGAGAAATTGAATATATAATTATAAAGAAAAACAACAAGATAGAAGAAGTTGCAACAACTTCAGCCATCAAATTGTAAATCGTAAAATCAAAAACAAATAAATGGAATCCTTTCAAATGATTGCCAAAACCTTCCAAGGACTGGAAGAAGTACTGGCACAAGAACTGACTGCATTAGGAGCAAACGACATAGAAATAGGCCGACGCATGGTGTCTTTCAGTGGAGACAAGGAAATGATGTACAAAGCAAACTTCTGCCTGCGTACAGCAATACGTATTCTAAAACCAATCAAAAGCTTCACAGCCAAGAACGCTGATGAAGTGTATGACCAAATCAAAGCTATCTGCTGGGAAGAGATCCTGAATGTAGAGAAAACCTTTGCCGTAGATGCCGTTGTATTCAGCGAAGAGTTCCGCCATTCCAAGTTCGTTTCTTACAAAGTAAAAGATGCCATTGTGGACTATTTCCGTGATAAGTTTAACAAACGCCCGTCCGTACGCATCAACAAACCGGATGTATTGCTGAATATACACATTGCACAGACCACTTGTACGCTCTCTCTCGACTCATCGGGCGAGTCACTGCACCGCCGCGGGTATCGCCAGGAAGCGGTAGAAGCTCCGCTAAACGAGGTACTGGCTGCCGGAATGATATTGATGACAGGATGGAAAGGGGAATGTGACTTAATAGACCCGATGTGTGGTTCGGGTACAATTCCCATTGAAGCGGCACTGATTGCACGCAACATTGCTCCGGGAGTGTTCCGCAAGGAATTCGCTTTTGAGAAGTGGAATGACTTCGATCAGGATTTGTTCGACATGATTTACAATGACGATAGTCAGGAACGCGAATTTACGCATAAGATATATGGCTACGACAATAACCCGCAAGCTAATGAAATAGCTACACACAATGTGAAAGCGGCAGGTGTATCGAAAGATATTGTCTTGAAGTTACAGCCGTTCCAGCAATTTGAGCAACCCGCGGAGAAATCAATGATCATCACCAACCCGCCTTATGGAGAACGTATCTCTACCAACAACCTGCTGGGATTGTATCAGATGATAGGCGAACGTCTGAAACATGCTTTCATCGGAAACACGGCATGGGTGCTTTCTTACCGTGAAGAGTGCTTCGACCAGATAGGACTGAAACCGACCGCCAAGATACCTTTGTTCAACGGTGCACTGGAATGTGAATTCCGTAAATACGAGATTTTCGACGGAAAGTATAAGGAGTTCAAGAAGCAGGAAGGTGAGGGCGAAGGCGAAAACGAAGAATCCGGCTTCAAGTCTAGAGAACCGAGAGAATTCAAACCAAGGGAATCTCGTAAACCGGGCGAATTCAAATCCAGAGACGACAGACCGAGGGAGTTCAGACCAAGAGACAGCAAACCCCGTGAGTTTGGTTCAAAAGAAGATAGGCCGAGAGGTGAGTTCAAGCCGAGGGAGTTCCGCAAGGATGGAGACCGGGAACGGAAACCGTTCGACAGGGAACGCCGTCCGGGAGGAAGCGGAGAGTTTAAGCCGAAAAGGGAGTTTAAGCCGAGAAAGAGGGAAGACGGGGAGTAAGTTGCTGATAAACAGTTTGAGGTCACAAATTGTGACCTCAAACTGACAAAACATAAAAGAGATAAGTTACAAGTATCAACTTGATATTCCAAATTGGGAGTTCAAGTCAGGGAAGTAGAAGATAACTTATTGGTAGACAATATAAGGTCGCAATTTGCGACCTTAAAAGGACAAGGCATAAATGGATGATCTAATTATTATAGATAATAAGATATACGAAATCAGAGGTCAGAAGGTGATGCTGGACTTTGATTTGGCGGAGATGTATGAGATAGAAACAAAATACCTCAAACAAATGGTAAGAAGAAATGCAGAGCGATTTCCTGAAGATTTTATGTTCCAATTATCAAACGAAGAAGTTAACTGTCTGATTTCCAGTTTGAGGTTGCAAATTGCAATCTCAAACAAAGGCGGTACCCGCTACTCCCCTTTCGCCTTCACCGAACAAGGCGTCGCCATGCTTTCCGGTATCCTCCGGAGTCCCAAAGCCATCGAAGTCAACATCAACATCATGCGCGCCTTCGTCCGTATGCGACAATATCTTCTCTCCCACGTCCCAAAGCAAGAGCTTGAAGAACTGAGAAAGCGTATTGAATATTTGGAAGAAGACGTCACTTCCGACAGAGACAGTTACGAGAAACAATTCGACGAGCTCTTCTCCGCCTTCGCAAAGCTGAGTGCTGCAATACAAGTGAAAAGCACTCCGATGGACAGAATAGAAATAAAAGGATTCAGAAAAGAGAATGACAATAAATGACTATGAACATGAAGATAATCTGTAAATGGATGGGAATAGCGCTATTGGCGTTACCCACTCTCTTTGCAACAAACGTTATGGCACAAGTTTTAAAGAAACCAACGCTGGAAGATTTGCTTCCTGGCGGAGAAACCTATCGCATTGCTGAAAACAAATGGTATCAGTGGTATGGTGATGCCGCATGCTTAGAATTGGGTATCGACAGTATAAAAGGCATCTGGGCAGTAAATGGAGTAGGAGCAAAAGCAGGAGAAAATTTCACAGTCATTACCCTGAAAGAGGCCAATAAGCTATTGGCAGAAAAAGAGTTAGGAAAGTTGCGTAACTTCTACTCCGCAAAGACCATCAATACTCCCCACAGTGCTGTTATTGGAATTCTGCTCCAAGTAGACCCACTCCTTTTGCTGAACACCGGTAAATACCGCGTACTTATCGACTGGAAAAAGAAAGAGTTAATTTGGAACCAACCGTGTCCCGCCCAAGCTGCCAATGAAGATTGGAACGAAGTGAGCCGCCACTTGGCCTATACACTCAACAACAATCTCTACGTAATGACCAATGACGGACAAACTCGTCAGGTAACCACCGAAGCTGAAGGTATCGTATGCGGCCAAAGCGTACACCGCAATGAATTTGGTATCAACAAAGGTACCTATTGGAGTCCCCAGGGAAACCTGCTCGCTTTCTACCGGATGGATGAGAGCATGGTAACACAATATCCATTGGTAGACATCACAGCACGCATAGGTGAACTGAATAATGTACGTTACCCTATGGCAGGCATGACAAGCCATAAAGTAACGGTAGGCATCTATAACACCGAAACACAGAAAACGGTCTATCTGAACACAGGTGATCCCACAGACCGTTATTTCACCAATATCAGTTGGGCTCCGGATGCCAAAAGCATCTATCTTATCGAATTGAACCGCGACCAGAATCATGCCAAACTATGCCAATACAACACCGAGACCGGTGAATTAATGGCTACTCTCTTTGAGGAAACGCATCCCAAATACGTAGAACCTCAACACCCCATCGTATTCCTGCCATGGGACAACAACAAGTTTATCTACCAAAGCCAGCGTGACGGATTCAATCATCTCTATCTATACAATGTAAAAGGAGAATTGCTGAAGCAACTGACCCAAGGCGAATGGTTGGTACAACAAGTATTAGGATTCAACCGGCAGACGCAGCACGTCATTATTCAGAGTACCGAAACTTCTCCTCTGCAAAGCAATATTTACTCTGTCAGTCTGAAGGACTGTAAACGAAGCCTTTTAGGAAACTCTGAAGGAATTCATTCGGCACAGCTATCCGGCTTTATGGGTACCCATCTCATTGACAAATCTTCTTCGCCCACTTGCCCCCGTAGCATAAAGATAATGTCTGCCAACCCGAAAAAACATCGGGAATATACACTGCTTACAGCAGAAAATCCGTTCAAGGGCTTCACTATGCCAAATATAGAAACCGGTACCATCAAGGCGGCCGACGGCGTGACCGACCTCTACTACCGCCTTGTGAAACCCGCAGACTTCGACCCGGCAAAGAAATACCCCACTATCATCTATGTATACGGCGGTCCGCACGCACAGATGGTCACCGGTGGCTGGCAAAACGGTGCACGCGGCTGGGACATCTACATGGCAAACAAAGGTTATATCATGTTCACCCTCGATAACCGCGGAAGCGATAACCGTGGTCTTGAATTTGAAAACGTCACCTTCCGCCATCTCGGCATCGAAGAAGGAAAAGACCAGGTGAAAGGTGTGGAATTCCTGAAAAGCCTGCCTTACGTAGACGGCAACCGCATCGGTGTACACGGATGGAGCTTTGGCGGACACATGACTACGGCCCTGATGCTCCGCTATCCGGAGATATTCAAAGTAGGTGTTGCAGGCGGTCCGGTTATTGACTGGGGATATTATGAAATTATGTACGGAGAACGCTACATGGATACGCCGCAAAGCAATCCGGAAGGTTACGAACAATGCAACCTGAAGAATCTGGCAGGCAATCTGAAAGGACATCTATTGCTGATTCACGATGACCATGACGATACCTGTGTGCCACAACACACACTTTCGTTCATAAAAGCCTGTGTGGATGCACGCACGTATCCCGATTTATTCATTTATCCCACGCATAAGCACAATGTCATAGGACGTGACCGAGTACATCTGCATGAGAAGATAACAAGATATTTTGAAGACAATTTATAAAATAAAATAGAAGCAATAAATTAAACGAAATATAAAGATGAAGATATTATTATTAGGAAGCGGCGGCCGCGAGCACGCTCTGGCATGGAAAATAGCCCAAAGCCCGAAAGTAGAGAAACTTTTTATCGCCCCCGGTAATGCCGGTACCAGTGCAGTAGGCGAGAATGTAGCTATCAAAGCTACCGACTTCACTGCCCTGAAAACTTTCGCCCTGAAAGAAAAAGTAGATATGATTGTGGTAGGTCCCGAAGATCCGTTGGTAGAAGGTATCTACGACAACTTTACCGGAGACGCCGCCACACAACATATCGCCATCATCGGCCCTACTGCCAAGGGTGCCCAATTGGAAGGCAGTAAGGAGTTTGCCAAGGGTTTCATGGAACGTCATGGCATCCCCACCGCCCGCTACAAAAGCATCAATGCCGAAAATCTGGAAGAAGGACTCGCTTTCCTTGAAACCCTTGAAGCACCCTATGTGCTGAAAGCCGACGGTCTTTGCGCAGGAAAAGGCGTACTGATCCTTCCTACACTCGAAGAAGCCAAAAAGGAACTGAAAGAAATGCTTGGTGGTATGTTCGGTCAGGCCAGTGCCACGGTAGTTATCGAAGAATTCCTCAGCGGCATCGAGTGCTCCGTATTTGTGCTGACAGACAGCAAGAACTATAAAGTGCTGCCCGTTGCCAAAGATTACAAACGCATCGGCGAAGGTGACAAAGGTCTGAATACCGGTGGTATGGGAAGCGTGACTCCCGTTCCTTTTGCCGACGAGGTATTTATGGAAAAAGTGCGTACCCGTATCATTGAGCCCACTATCCGCGGACTGCAAGAAGAAGACATCCTTTACAAAGGTTTCATCTTCCTCGGACTGATCCGTGTGAAAGGCGAACCGATGGTCATAGAATATAATGTCCGCATGGGAGACCCCGAAACAGAAAGCGTCATGCTACGTGTACAGAGCGACTTCGTGGAACTTCTGGAAGGTGTACGCGACGTGAACCTCGATACAAAGACATTGACAATGGACCCGCGTACGGCTGCTTGCGTCATGCTCGTCAGCGGCGGATATCCCGAAGCTTACGAGAAAGGTAAAGTAATGACCGGATTTGAAGAAGCTGCCGCTACAGACAGTATTCTCTTCCATGCCGGAACAGCAATGAAAGACGGCCAGGTGGCAACAAACGGCGGACGCGTGATTGCCGTATGTTCGTATGGTGAAACCAAAGAAGAAGCCCTTGCCAAGAGTTATAAAGTTGCGGAAATGATTCAATTCGACAAGAAGTATTTCCGCCGTGATATCGGCTTCGACCTTTAAAAGAGTGATAGGGTGATATTATCACTTTATCACCCTATCACCTTACCACAATTAATATTATGATACGAAGTAAACGACTACAGAACCGGATCACAGCGGGACGTTTCACACTGCCCGCTGCCATCCTCTTGTCACTATTCTGCTGGATACTGACCTCTATTCTATTGCCTGAAGTTCCGGTAATAAAAAGTAATTATCCCCTGTGGGATACTATCATAGATGGATATATTCCGGCATGGGCAAGTACACCTTTAAGTTTCATCTTCTATGGCGTCGTCGGTTACTTCCTGATAGAACTAAACAATACTTTTGCCATCATCCGTATGCGGGCATCCGTGCAAACGGCCATTTATTTCCTGTTTATATCCGTTTGTCTGGCCCTGCATCCAGTTTATGCCGGGGACTTTGCCTCGATAGCATTTCTTATATCTCTGTTCTTCCTGTTCAAGGGCTACCAACATTCCCGTCCGGCAGGCACTATGTTCTATTCGTTCCTCTTTATCGGGTTGGGTAGTCTGTTCTTCCCACAACTGACACTGTTTATTCCCCTCTACTGGATAGGTGCACACAGTTTTCAGGCACTCACTCCAAAGAGCTTTTTCGGCAGTCTGGTCGGTTGGGCTTTACCCTACTGGTTTCTATTGGGACATGCTTACTTCTACGATGAAATGGGCTTATTTTACCAGCCTTTCATCGAACTGGCAACATTCCACCCTATTAATCTCTGGGACTTCCCCTTGTGGGAAATAGCTACATTGGGCTATCTGTTCGTATTATACCTAGTCAGTTCCATCCACTGTCTGGTGGCAGGTTACGAAGATAAGATACGTACCCGCAGTTATCTGCATTTTCTTATTTTTCTGAGCTTCTGCATCTTTGCCTATATCCTGTTACAACCGGTTTTGACGGTTCATCTCCTGCCTCTGCTGCTGATAGGTGTCAGTATCCTGACAGGACATTTCGTGGTGCTGACGAACAGTCGGGCTTCCAATGTGTTTTTCATTTGTGCCCTCGCAGGGCTTGTACTTTTATTCGGATTTAATATATGGACGCTTTTGTAGATTCACTGGTTCAACTCCTGATAGACTGGGGCTATTTCGGCCTTTTCATCTCCGCTTTACTGGCGGGAAGCATCATTCCGTTCAGTTCAGAGCTGGTAATGATAGCATTGGTGAAAGTGGGGCTGAATCCTGCCATGTGTGTCCTCTCTGCTACATTGGGGAACACAATAGGCAGTATGACGTGCTACTACATGGGGCGTTTAGGTAAGATAGACTGGATAGAGAAATATTTTAAAGTAAAAAAGGAGAAAGTAGACAAGATGCAAGCTTTCCTGCAAGGAAAAGGTGCTCTGATGGCTTTCTTTGCATTCCTGCCTTTTGTGGGCGAGGCAATAGCCATTGCGCTGGGTTTCATGCGCAGCAATGTATGGCTGACTACCTCATCCATGTTTGCCGGAAAGCTGGTGCGATACATCTTGATGCTGTTGGCATTGCAAGGAGTAATATCAATGTTTTAAGAGTTATGAAACGAATCATAGAACATACGGAAGACGGAAGTGCAACGCTGTTTGTGCCGGAACTGAATGAACATTACCATTCGGTGAAAGGAGCGCGTACAGAGTCGCAGCACATCTTTATAGATATGGGACTGAAAGCTTCGGCTGCACCCCAGCCGCATGTTCTGGAAATAGGTTTCGGTACCGGGCTGAATGCCCTGCTTACACTGGAAGCTGCCGAACAAGAAAAGCGTCCCGTACACTATACCGGTATTGAACTTTATCCTCTTGCCTGGGAAGAAGTCGATGTATTGGGATATAGTGACAACCTGCTGTTTAAGCAGTTACATACTGCACCATGGGAAGAGGATGTGAGAATATCCACGTACTTCACTCTGCGAAAAATACAGGCAGATGCAAATACAGTGAGTACTTTATCATTAAATCCCGATCTCGTTTATTTCGATGCCTTCGCCCCCGAAAAGCAACCTGAAATGTGGAACGAGCAGCTATTTCACTCACTTTACGCATCTATGAATATAGGGGGAATATTAACGACGTATTGCGCCAAAGGTGTTATCCGCCGTATGTTGCAAGCTATCGGGTTTCTTGTGGAACGCCTTCCGGGGCCTCCGGACGGAAAACGGGAAATACTGAGAGCAACCAAGAGAACAAACAACTAAGTTATGTAATCATTAAAAATAACTTGGTATAAATGGGTGTTATATTTCTCCTACCGGAAAAATATTTTTTCCCAATAGGAGAAAAATTATCATTGATGTACCAGACTATTTTTAAAGCGTTACTACAACAAATATTGGAAACCATAAATATAATAAAGAAAGAAATGAAACGAACATTCCTGTACATCCTCGCTGCTTTGCTTGCCATGTCTTGCAAGAATAACAGCGTTCAAAATAAGAATGAAGACGATAAACCTGTCATCACTGTTACCATCGAACCGTTACGCTACTTCACCGAAGCCATCGCAGGAGATAACTTCAACGTTGTCAGCATGGTACCCAAAGGTAGCAGTCCGGAAACGTATGACCCTACTCCGCAGCAACTTGTCGATCTTGCCAAGAGTAAAGCTTACTTCCGCATCGGCTATATCGGTTTTGAACAAACCTGGATGGATAAGCTGACAGATAATGCGCCACATTTGCAGTTCTTCGACACTTCCCGCGGTATCGATTTGATTTTTGATTCCTCTCACGTCCACCACCATCACGGCGACGACAAAGCGCATGCCCACGATTCTATCCAGAAAGATGAACACCACATTCTCGGCGTAGAGCCACATATCTGGAGTTCCGCTTACAATGCGCAAATTATTGCCGGAAACATTGTAAATGCCCTGTGTACCATCGACAAGAATAATGAAGAAACCTACATGGAGCGTTATAAAAACCTCTGCAATCAAATAGAACATACCGACAGCCTTATCTGCCACATGCTCTCTGCCCCCAATGCGGACCGTGCCTTTATGATTTATCATCCGGCATTGTCCTACTTTGCGCGCGACTACGGTTTACATCAGATTTCTATTGAAGAAGATGGAAAAGAGCCCTCTCCCTCCCATCTCAAAAACCTGATAGATACCTGCAAGGAGGAGAAGGTACGTGTCATCTTCGTACAACCCGAATTCGACCGTCGCAATGCAGAAATCATAGCAAAACAAACAGGTACGAAGGTAGTTCCTATCAATCCGCTTTCTTACGATTGGGAAGAAGAGATGTTGAACATTGCCAGAGAACTGGTCGTTAAGAAGTAATCGGAGACTGTAAATAGAGTAAAGAAATGAATACGCCACTTATCGAAATAAAAAATCTCAGCGCCGGTTATGATAGCCGTACAGTGCTGCGTAATGTAAACCTCACCGTTTACGACCGGGATTTTCTGGGTATCATCGGCCCCAACGGTGGTGGAAAAACAACGCTCATCAAGTGTATTCTCGGCCTGCTGAAACCTACAGCAGGAGAAATTTTATATAGTGATAAGCGATTCGTGACAAGTGACAAGCAGGGAAGCGCAGCGCAACGCCCGGCACTGACAGCCAATCGCTCCGTTCTAAAAATGGGGTATTTACCCCAATACAATAGCATTGACCGTAAATTTCCTATAACAGTGGAAGAAGTGATTCTTTCAGGACTCAGTTCACAAAAGTCACTGATTTCACGCTTCACTGCGACGCATCGGGAAAAAGCCCGGCAAGTGATTGCCCGCATGGGATTGGAAGGTCTGGAAAAACGTGCTATCGGTGCATTGAGTGGCGGACAATTACAACGTGCCCTACTAGGACGTGCCATCATTTCCGATCCTGCACTTGTTGTCCTCGACGAGCCCAGTACGTATATAGACAAGCGCTTCGAAGCCCGGCTTTACGAATTGCTGGCTGAGATTAACCATGATTGCGCTATCATTCTTGTCAGCCATGACATCGGCACAGTGTTGCAACAGGTGAAATCCATCGCCTGCGTGAATGAGACGCTAGATTACCATCCCGATACGGGTGTAAGCGAAGAATGGCTGGAACGGAACTTCAATTGCCCGATAGAACTGCTGGGACATGGAGCTCTGCCGCATCGCATATTGGCGGAACATAAGCACGGAGATGAATGTGGATGTTGTAACTGCAAACATTGAAAAAGCAGGGAAGAATACAAATCATTACCAGAACAGGTACAAAAAGTAGTGTTTTGCACATATTTCAAACAAAGTTATACATAGATGTATTATACATGAATGTATAATTTGTATATTTATCTTTGGAATCAAGCCTTGAATTATGCTCATTATGGATAAGAAATGGAGCAAATGATTAAGCGGTACTATCAAAAGCGAACTGATAAATCATCATTTCATTCCTATCCGCACAGAAATGAACTAAAGATCGCTGATGGTTTTTTTATTAATTTACTGATAATCAACAAATAGCATTTACCGACTGTTTATTGTAAAATGTAAAAGCATTTACCGCCGTATGTAACGGCTTTTACTCCTTATTGTAACGACCTTTACCGCGGCATGTAACGGTCTTTACCGCGGTATGTAAATGGAGTTACCGTGTGGAGTGAACAAAGTTACCATTTGGGGTAAACTGAATTTTCATGAAACTTTTATCTACCAAAAATCAATGTATATCTTTTAACCTATCCTAATAAATATGCATTACTTCCACAGTTTTAGCAGTTAAATCACTATATTTGCGCCCGTATACGCTAAAATACAGAGATATAACTTAAAAACATAACGAATTATTTCCGAATGAAACAGTACAGAACCGTAAACAACCTCGTAGGTTGGATTACTTTCATCATTGCAGCCACGGTCTACTGCATGACTATAGAACCGACTGCAAGCTTTTGGGACTGCCCGGAGTTTATCACTACCGGCTACAAACTGGAAGTAGGACACCCACCCGGAGCACCTTTCTTCATGCTGGTAGCCAACCTCTTTTCACAATTTGCTTCAGACCCGAGCACCGTTGCTAAAATGGTGAATTATATGAGTGCACTGATGAGTGGCGCTTGTATTCTGTTCCTGTTCTGGAGCATCACGCATCTGGTACGCAAACTTGTGGCTACAGATGAAAATAATATTACTAAAGGACAGTTGATTACCATCATGGGTAGCGGTCTGGTAGGTGCACTGGCATATACATTCAGTGATACTTTCTGGTTCAGTGCCGTTGAAGGTGAAGTTTATGCATTCTCTTCTCTCTTCACAGCCGTTGTATTCTGGCTAATATTGAAATGGGAAGATGTGGCTAACGAACCGCACAGCGACCGTTGGCTTATCCTGATCGCATATCTGACCGGATTGAGTATTGGTGTACACTTGCTGAACTTGCTTTGTTTACCCGCCATCGTGCTGGTTTACTACTACAAAAAAGTGCCAAACGCAAATGCCAAAGGCTCATTGCTGGCATTGCTTGCTTCCGGCATTTTAGTGGCTGTCGTACTCTATGGTATGGTACCGGGTATTGTAAAAGTAGGCGGCTGGTTCGAACTGTTCTTCGTAAATACATTAGGAATGTCCTTCAACAGCGGTGTAATGGTTTATATCATTGTGCTGGCAGGTTCCATTATCTGGGGTATATACGAAAGCTACACGGAGAAAAACAAGATGCGCATGGCCATCTCCTTCGTGCTGACTATCGCCCTGTTGGGTATCCCATTCTACGGGCACGGAACAAGTGCTGTAGTAATAGGCATTATAGTTATCGCTTTCTTGTTCTTCTATCTCAGCCCGAAGATGCAGGCAAGCATGAAAGAGAAATACCGCATTTCCGCACGTACGCTGAACACATCATTGCTTTGTACAATGATGATCGTCATCGGATATTCTTCTTACGCCATCATCGTGATCCGCTCTACAGCCAATACACCGATGGACCAAAACTCACCTGAGGATATCTTCACGCTGGGTGAGTATCTGGGACGTGAACAATACGGAACCCGTCCGCTGTTCTACGGACAAGCATTCTCTTCTAAAGTTGCCCTTGATGTGAAAGACGGTTATTGCGAACCGCGCGTTTCATATAGTGGTACCAAATTTATCCGCAAAGAAAAAGCTACGCCCGATGAAAAGGATAGCTATATCGAAATTCCCGGACGTATTGAATACGAATATGCCCAGAACATGCTTTTCCCGCGCATGTACAGCAGTCAGCACGCCAGGGAATATCAAGCTTGGGTAGACATAAAAGGTAATGACATTCCTTACGACCAATGCGGACAAATGGTGATGGTGAATATGCCCACACAGTGGGAAAATATCAAGTTCTTCTTCACCTATCAGCTCAACTGGATGTACTGGCGCTATTTCATGTGGAACTTTGCCGGACGCCAGAACGATCTGCAGGGTAGTGGAGAAATAGAACACGGTAACTGGATCACAGGTATTCCGTTCATCGATAACTTCCTGGTAGGCGATCAAAGCCTGTTGCCACAGGAGTTGCAAAACAATAAGGGACACAACGTCTTCTACTGTCTGCCTTTGTTGCTCGGTATCATTGGTCTGTTATGGCAGGCATACCGTGGTCAAAAGGGCATCCAGCAATTCTGGGTGGTGTTCTTCCTATTCTTTATGACGGGTATCGCCATTGTGCTCTACCTGAACCAGACACCGAGTCAGCCGCGTGAACGTGACTATGCATATGCCGGGTCGTTCTATGCCTTTGCCATCTGGATAGGTATGGGTGTGGCAGGTATTGTCCGTCTGTTGCAGCATTATGCCAAGATGAAAGAACTTCCCGCCGCAACACTGGTATCTGTTGCCTGCCTGCTTGTCCCCATACAGATGGCAAGCCAGACATGGGATGACCACGATCGCAGCGATCGTTACCTGGCACGTGACTTTGGTCAGAACTACCTGATGTCTCTGCAAGAAACCGGCAATCCGATTATCTTCACTAACGGTGATAACGATACATTCCCCTTATGGTACAATCAGGAGACAGAAGGTTTCCGTACCGATGCACGTACCTGTAACCTCAGCTACTTGCAAACGGACTGGTACATCGACCAGATGAAACGTCCTGCCTACGACTCTCCGTCGCTGCCCATCACTTGGGACCGTATGGAGTATGTAGAAGGAACCAATGAATACATCTCTGTACAGCCTGATTATAAAAAGAGCATCGATGCCCTCTATGCTGAGGCTGAAAAGCAGGCACTGAACGGTAATCCTGAAGCATTGGTGAATGTGAAGAAAGAATTCGGAGAAAATCCGTACGAACTTCAGAACATCCTGAAATACTGGGTACGCAGCAAGAATGATGACCTTAAGGTGATTCCTACAGACAGCATCGTGATGAAGGTGGACAAGGAAGCAGTACGCCGCAGCGGTATGATGATACCGGGTGACAGTATCCCCGACTATATGCACATTTCACTGAAAGGTAAACGCGCCCTCTATAAGAGCGAACTAATGATGCTTGAAATGCTGGCGGAAGCCAATTGGGAACGTCCTATCTACATGGCAGTCAGCGTAGGTACGGAAAACCACCTTGGTATGGGCAACCACTTCGTTCAGGAAGGTCTGACTTATCGCTTCACTCCGTTTGACACTGAAAAGACAGGTGTCAAATTGGATAGCGAAAAGATGTACGACAACCTGATGAACAAGTTCAAATTCGGTGGCATCGACAAGGAAGGTATCTATATTGATGAGAATGCTATGCGTATGTGTTATTCTCACCGCCGTATCTTCTCGCAACTCATTGGCCAGTTGATACGCGAAGGCAAGACGGATAAGGCCAAAGCAGCCTTGGAGTACGCCGAGAAGATGATTCCTGCCTATAATGTACCTTATGACTGGCAGAACGGTGCTATGCAAATGGCAGAAGCATACTATCAGTTGGGTGAAATAGAGAAAGGCGACAACATCATGAAGGCACTTGCCGATAAAGCTGTGGAATACCTCACATGGTATCTGAGCCTGGATGACCAACGCTTTGCAATGTCCAGCCATGAAGTTGTTGACTATCAATTGCCTATCCTCAGCACAGAAGTTAAGCTCATGCAAAAGTATAACTCAGAATTGGCTCCCGTATACGACAGCAAGCTGAACGAGCTATATCAAATGTGTGTTGACCGGATGAAATAAAGTTATTAGCAGATAGTGATTAGTGATTAGCGACTGTAGCCCCCACTGCTAATCGCTAATCACTAATCATATAAATCCCTAACTACTAACCGCTAACTACTAATAATCGTGTTTATAGAACAACCTCCTGAGTTTGTCCGAAAGTTATATCCCGGTGCCATCTGGCGAATGGATCCGAACGAAAAAGCCGTCTACCTGACTTTTGATGATGGCCCTATTCCCGAAGTAACCCCTTGGGTACTTGAATTATTGGATAAACACAATATTAAAGCCACCTTCTTCATGGTGGGAGACAATATACGTAAGCATCCTGATGTATTTCAGATGGTAATAGACCGAGGACACCGCATTGGCAACCATACTTTCAATCATATTCGCGGATTTGAGTATTTGTCTGATAATTACCTTGCCAATACAGACAAAGCAAATGAACTAATGAAAACAGACCTCTTCCGCCCACCACACGGGCATATGCGTTGGGGGCAATATTTCGTATTAAAAAGACGCTATAAAATCGTAATGTGGGATTTGGTAACCCGTGATTACAGTAAGAAGTTACGTGGTCCGCAAGTACTTGCCAATGTGATGAGATATGCAAGAAATGGCTCTATTATCACTTTCCATGATTCATTAAAATCCTGGAATAACGGAAACCTGCAATATGCATTGCCACGGACACTTGATTTTCTGGAAGAAGAAGGGTACGAGTTTAAGTTATTGTAATCCCAATTACATAGTTATATAAGAAATGGAGGTGTGTCGTAATGCACGATGCACCTTCTTTTTTATTCATTACTATACAACTTGGTTCATTTTCTTTAAGGTGCGATATTTTGAGGATTTCT
>QWCY01003205.1_pt1 | contig 19227 bp, 21 predicted proteins | sample 1972631 | NCBI WGS metagenome assembly QWCY01 (sample SAMN09866696, study PRJNA288562) | Human gut metagenome isolate pre1_stool, whole genome shotgun sequencing... | isolation source: gut | host: Homo sapiens | place: USA: California
GAAAAAATAAATATTATGTGAGGTGTTTTTATGAAAAAATCCCTTATTTCAAGTCATTTCGCCCACCACCGCCCTCGTGACAAACTCGTCACATATTACCTCTTATGTGCTTGAGCACATAAGAGGTATGCGTTGTAATCTCCGGGGGTGGGGTTACAGCGCAGGCAGTAGCGGTAATGCTCGGTTTCCACGATGTAGCCGTAGTTTTGTGTCCAGCCGCCGCTGATCTTTCCGCCGTGGTCATAGCAGAAGCGCTCCATGGCAAAGCGGCTTTTCAGGACGTCCTCCCGCATCGTGTCAACGACTTCCTGAAGCTCGGCCTTGAACGCAGGGCTGTTCAGCTCCTCTGGGCCCCTCGGCCACCAAGTATGCCAGAACTCATTTCCATTGCGTCCGAAGTCCATTCGGACATGACCGATGGTGCCAGCCGCTTATCTTCTTCGGGGTGCGGGGTATAAAATAAGTCCGCCTCATCAGGTCGGGCGGGTCGGATATGATACTTTTCCTCCTCTGCGGGATACGGAAGCTGATGCACTTTGCAGAACGTCTCCAACGTCATTCGGCTTCCAAGAAAGTTGATTTGCCCACGCACACGGCGGTAATCCTTTCCTTTCAAATCCAATTCTTCCGGTAGGAGTACAGCACCGGAATGATTGACACCAACCCGTAGCTCCACATAATTCAGCTTGCCAGGATCGTTGTCTGAGCCTCGGAAGTCGTAGCAGTACCAGTTTTCCGGCACGGTAGAACGATCAATGCGGAAGTTGGTAAAAAGCGCAGGTTTTCCGAACAACTCGATGTGATCAAACATTTCTGTTTTCGCATTTACAGCCATAATGTTTCTCCTCTTTATCTGATTAAGCATCCTACACTTTCTGTGATAGCTACTGAAGCATCTGCTGCTCCTGCACCTGCTCCGGAAACGGCGGCTCCAAGCGCCGCAGCAGGCCGAACTCTGTTTTTGTCACACAGTCATTTTCCATGCAGTCCTGACCGTATTTCTCAAAATCCATGTAGCCCTCCATCTCGTAGATGGCTTCATCATCCAGCCCCAGCGTTTCCTGCAATCGCTGCTGACCGTAACCGTAAGCACCCTCCGTGATGCGCTGGTAGTTATCCAGATCTTGCAGGAGCTCACGCGCCCGGTGCAGCGTATCAGGGCGCTCGGCATCCAGAATGGCCGCATAGGTCAGCAGCATTCCATCCTTCTGCCAGATGCCTTCCAGCGCTTCCGCAAAATCGTTGTAATCCTCTACGGCGGGGCAATCCGTATCGCAGATCAGTTCTCCGATATAAGGCACCTTGAAACGAATATCACGAAGCATCGCATCCGCGAAAACGTCGATATCAAGGTAAGCCTTCACAGCATCGAGGTATTCCTCATCAGCAGGGAGGACAAGGGTGTAGTCCGGCTTTCCATTGACGTGCAATGTCATGCGGAGCATTTCATCTCGGTTCTCATCTCGCCAAGGCTCTGCCGGTGAAATATAACTGTGGTCGATTTCCATATCCGGCGTCAGCAGACTACGGGCATTCGGGACAAAAGCGCTGTATCGGGCGTAGTTGTACCCCTGCGGGTCAACAAGGAAGCCGTCTATTCCGTCTGCATTGAGGATGAGCAGGCAGTGCCTGGCAGTGTCATCGTGCCGAATGTCATTTTTGCTCTCTGCGATGAAATCATAGTCCGCCAGCAACGCATGGCTGAACTGCTGAAACCGCTGGGCAGGCAGTTCAATGACCTTGTCCACGACACAGGCTTCACCTTCATACTCGGACTGTTTTCGTTTCAGTTCTGCCTGAATGATCATACCATACCTCCCATCTCCATGCGGCTGCTTTGGCTGCCATCCATGATCTCCGCCAGACTGATATAGCCCTTGTAGGCGATATAGCCCCGGTCGGTGAACATTCCGTCCTCCTCATTCATGCGTTGTAGGGCGTAGCCTTCGTAGTCGTAGAACTCATCCAGATTTTCATCATACTCGAAACGACCGGACTGCTGGATCATGTACTTGCCGTATTCTGCCGGCGTATGCGCGCCGGGAGCGAAGTCAAACAGGTCAAGGTTTTCCGCAAGATTTTTGATCTGTGCCGCAGACTTTGGCTTTGCCAGCATGACCACAGCGCCCAGCTTTTCCATATCCGCTTTTGATAACCCATCCGTTGCCTCTGCCAGTTCGTTGAGATCAGAGAGAGTTTCGTACTCCATATCCAACAGGACATCTACCTCATTGGGGAGTTGGCTGTCCTCCAGCCGCAGGCGGACATTGGCGGAGTCTGTGATGCCCCCACGAAGGAGGGCGCGGTCGATCTCCTCCTGCACCATGGGGAGGAACAGCCATGTGATGTGCTCGGTGTCCTCCGGCTCGGCTTTGGAGGTCACCGCAACCGTGATGGCGTTCGGCTCGTAGTAGTAGCAGGGGAAGAACCGGCCATCGTAGACCTGCTCTAACTTCATGCCGTTGTCGTAGACCACGCCGTAGGGGGTGACCGTGCCGCCGCCATTTTCGATGAGCCGCCGTGCCGTTTCCTTGCCGTCCAGCGCATCCAGTTCCTCTGTTTTGGCACATCCTCCGTGCAGGTTCATGTAATGGTCGCGGCCGATGGCGGCGAGGTCGAAAAAGTCAGTGATGACTGTGGCCTGTTGGCAGCAGAAGGTCAGGTTGATGAGATCCTTCAGCTGGAACAGCTCCAGCTTGTGGGCCATCGCTTGGAACTGTGCGGCTTCGCCAGTGTCGAAACCATCCAGCCGCTTTGCGAGATAGTTCAGCTCCTCCACATTGACCGTAAGCATCTCTGTGCGCTTGAGCACAGAGTAAAAGCTGTCGATTGCCTGCACCTCGCAGTCGGCTTTGACCACGTCGCCAATCTCCAGCGCCTCCAGTAACCCCATACAGTGTGCGTACTGGTCGCGGGGAATAGGGAACGGAATGGTCGCTACGCCATATTCCGGGTGGCTGGGGTTACTTAAAACTGCTCGAATCATTCTTCGGCCTCCTCTCGATTTTCTCCATATCTGTGCGCAGACAAGTCCCGTCCCGATGCCAGCAGACGATGCCGTGGCGTGGGTAGGGACAGCCCTGACACCGCTCGCGCTCATTGCAGAATACCGGCTCCGGTGATCTCTGCTGATAGGGCGCTGGCTGTCGCTCGTCGATCCGCCGCGCCAGCGGCCTTGATGGTTTTCGCATATATCGCTCCTCTCTGGGCTTCCACCCTTGATCTATCCTGAAACGCAAAAAGGCCGGAGTTTCATCAAAACTCCGGCCCTGCTGTTCGATATTACATGGTTTGTTCCTGCGTCGGTTCCGCGTTCTGCTGCTGGATGCGCCCCGCAATGTCCGGCAAACATTGCTCGATCTGCTCCTGCACTTCTTGAATGGTCTTTTCCCGCTTATACGATAGAGCGGTGTCGTTTTGCAGTGTGTCTGCGCAGCACCGATAAATCTCAATGAGCTGTTCCTCTCGAAAGACCTGCTGTTCTGGGATCAGCCCGGAACGAGTGGCAAAGTCACGCTTTGCCGCTTCATAGTTGCCGGACGCATACAGTCCAGTGTAGTAGTGTCCGTGGGATACGCCCTTGTGGTCGAAGTCCCGATCCCAGGTGACGAACTGCGTGCCGTATTTGCTCGGACACCCCGCCAGCACAACGCTGTTAAAATCTGCCAGCACCTTGTAGCTATCCTCAAGACCGTCCACCTTCAGAATGGGTGCCCGCTCCATCTGATACATATACTCCGCTACGGCTCTGACGATGCTGTAGACCTTGTCCTTGGCGGCGATCCGTTCCGGTGTACTGACATCTGCCATTCGGTAGGTAACGCCGCCGCTCTCAGGCACCTCGCACAGCGGCGCACCATCAAACAAGACACGCAGGCTACCAGCGTGTGTCCTATCCGTCAGGAAACCCTCTCTGGCAAGAACGACCTCCGCTTCTCTGAGATAACGATTCTTTTCTTCTGCACTGATATTCATTTGGCACCTCCTGAAACGCAAAAAGAGCGCCGGTTCGATGGTTTTACGAAACCAACAAACCGACGCTCTAAACTTTGTGAAACTTTTTTATGAAAAAAGCCCCCTTTTGCGAGGAAACTCCTCGTACAAAAGGGGGCTACATCTGATTTTATCGCCAGAATGCAGAAAAAGAGGGGTTCAAATCACGTCGAACGCCTCTCAGACGGCTCTGACATCCATGCTCAAAACCGGTAAAATCGGGGTGTGGAAAACCCCAGAAAGGCTTGATGCCATGCGGCTTTCACCGCATGGCATCTAAACCTGTTTGTTAACTTGGTGCCTCGTCGGGGATTCGAACCCCGGACACCCTGCTTAAAAGGCAGGTGCTCTGCCGACTGAGCTAACGAAGCATATAAAAAGGATGGCGGGCCATCCTTGTCATCGGTGGCAGGGATGGCTGGACTCGAACCAGCGGATGAGGGAGTCAAAGTCCCTTGCCTTACCACTTGGCTACACCCCTGTGTGGAAAAGCAGACGAGGGATCGGGATCTTCTCCCAATCCCTCATCTTCTTGTGGGGTGGGTAAAGGGACTCGAACCCTCGACACCCGGAACCACAATCCGGTGCTCTAACCAACTGAGCTACACCCACCACATATACATCCGTCTGGGATCGCGCTGACGCCCCGCAGGGAAAAATGGCACGCCAGAAGGGACTCGAACCCCTGGCCTACTGCTTAGAAGGCAGTTGCTCTATCCAACTGAGCTACTGGCGCATACTGTCAAGTTGGAGCGGGTGACGGGAATCGAACCCGCATCCCCAGCTTGGAAGGCTGGTGCCCTGGCCATTGTGCTACACCCGCATACGCCCTCCGCTCAAATCGTCAGCTCGGTTATAATACCACAATTGCCCCGCATCTGTCAAGAATAAAATCGAAAAACCGAAAAATGATTTTGCATGACGCCGCCACGCCCTGCAAATACTACTCAAAATGATCGGGAGGTATCGCTATGTCAGACATGTTTTGTTTCCAGTGCCAGCAAACTGCCGGCAACAAGGGCTGCGTCCGCACCGGCGTGTGCGGCAAGCAGCCCGCCACCGCCCATCTGCAGGATCAGCTCATCACTCAGCTCATCCGCCTTGCGGAGGCGGCGGAGCGCTGCGGGGAGCACACGCCGGAGGCGTCCCGCCTGCTGATAGACGGTCTGTTCACCACGCTGACCAACGTCAACTTCGATGACGACGCCATCCGCCGCTTCACCGACCGCGTCACGGCGGAGCGCGACCGTCTGGGCGGCGGCGAGACGCCGGTGGTCGACCTGTGGAAGGGCGAGACGGACATCGTCTCTCTGCGCTCCACCTTGCTGTTCGGCATGAAGGGCATGGCCGCCTACGCCCATCACGCCCTGAACCTGGGCTGCGGGGACGCGGCGGTGACGGACTGGTTCTACAAGGGCCTGTGCGCCGTCAACGATCCGCACACCGTGGAGCAGTGGCTGGCCCTCATCATGGAGTTCGGCCAGGTGAACTTCCGGTGCATGGCTCTGCTGGACCGCGCCAACACCGGTGCCTTCGGCGATCCCGTACCCACGCGGGTGAACACGGACATCAAAAAAGGCCCGTTCATCGTAGTCTCCGGCCACGATCTGGAGGATCTGCACCAGCTTCTGGAGCAAACAAGGGGTAAAGGCATCAACGTTTACACCCATTGTGAGATGCTGCCCGCCCACGGTTATCCCAAGCTGAAAGCCTACCCCCACCTGGCGGGCAACTTTGGCACAGCGTGGCAGAGCCAGCAGACGGAGTTCGATGCCATCCCCGCCCCCGTGCTGTTCACCACCAACTGCCTGATGCCGCCGCGCCCCAGCTACGCCGACCGCGTCTACACCACCTCCGTGGTGGGTTACAACGGCCTGACCCATATCGCCGCCGATGAACACGACCGCAAGGACTTCTCTCCCCTCATCCGGCAGGCGCTGGAGCTGGGCGGCTACGACCACGATTACAGCATGAGCGGCATCAATGGCGGCCACATGCTGACCACCGGCTTCGGCCACGCGGCGGTACTGTCCCATGCGGAGGCCATCATCGACGCCGTGAAAAGCGGCGCGGTGAAGCACATCTTTCTGGTGGGCGGCTGCGATGGCGCTCACCCCGGCCGCAACTACTACACCGAGTTCGTGAAACAGACGCCCATGGACTCGCTGGTGCTGACGCTGGCCTGCGGCAAGTACCGCTTCAACGATCTGGATCTGGGCGAGATCGGCGGCCTGCCCCGCATTCTGGACATGGGCCAGTGCAACGACGCATACAGCGCTGTGACGGTGGCGCTGGCACTGGCGGACGCCTTCGGCTGCACCGTCAACGACCTGCCTCTGACGCTGGTACTGTCGTGGTACGAGCAGAAGGCGGTGTGCATCCTGCTGAGCCTGCTGGCGCTGGGAGTGAAGAACATGTACCTTGGCCCCACCCTGCCGGCGTTCCTGTCGGAATCGGTGGTAAACATTCTGGTAGACACCTACGGTCTCCAGCCCATCACCGCGCCGGAGCAGGATCTGGATGCCATCCTCCACCGCGGGTGAGCGCAAAAAAAGAGACGGCAGAGCCGTCTCTTTTTTTGCTTTACATACGGGAGCTGTGGAGATACCCGTAGTTCATGCGCAGGATGTTCCGGATCAGCGGCACACACAGCACCGCGTCGGCGGCGATCCACGCCATGGGGTCCGCAGCGCACAGCGCGTAGAACGCCAGCGCGGGAGCCTGGGTACTGACAGCGCCTCCGGCCACGGCGGCGGGCAGCAGGGAGCACACCGCGATGCGGGCCAACAGCTCCGCCGCGCCCGCGCCCAGCACGAAGGGCGACTGTCCGATGCCCTGGGCGCAGTTGCGGAACAGGAAGATACCGCCCAGAAACGGATACAGGGCAAAATCCACATACAGGAAGGAGTTGCCGAAGCGGATGGTCTCCTCCGTCACCTTGTCGGCGCTGAGGAACACGTGGAGGTACAGCTGATCGATGGTCAGCAGCATGCCGATGCCCACGGCCAGAGCCATTATGACGCCCATCAGTACCATGGCCTGCAGGGTACCCTTTTTGATACGGTCATACCGCCCCGCGCCCAGATTCTGGGCTGTGAAGCTGGTCATGGCCGTGCCCAGCGCGTTCATGGGCGTCATCACCAGACTGTTGAGCTTGTTGGCCGCGCCAAAGCCGTTCTGGGCGGCGTTGGACACCATGCGGCCATCCAGCATATCGAACTGCACCACGCCGCCCTGCATGACGATGATGCCCACCGCCAGCACGGAAAACTGGAGTCCCAGCGGGATGCCGCGGCTCACGTGGCGGCGCACATCGTGCATGGTGATGTGCCAGTCTTCCTTCTTCAGCCGGATGTTGGGATAGTGGGCAAAGGCGTAGCAGAAGCAGCCCACGGTGCTGATGAGCTGGGCGGACACGGTGGCCGCGGCGGCCCCTGCCACGCCCCAGTGGAACTTCAGGATAAACAGCAGGTCCAGCCCCACGTTCAGCACCGTGGAGAACAGCAGGAATATCAGCGGCGTCACAGAGTCGCCCATGCTCCGCAGGAACGAGCAGATAAAGTTGTAGAACATCTGAGCGCCGATGCCCACGAAGATGATGAAGCAGTAGGTGTAGGCGGCGTGATAGACCTCGGGGTCCGCCGGCGTCACGTTGATCCACGCCAGCATGGGGTTCAGCAGCGCCAGAGCCAGCGCCGTCAGCACCACCGTCAGTACCGCCGACAGCACGATCTGGGTGGTCAGACTGCGGCGGACGCCCCGGTCGTCCTGCGCCCCCACGTGGCAGGATGTCACCACACAGAAGCCCGCGCTGACGCCGAAGGCAAACTGCAAAAAGATGAACACCAGTGAGCTGGTGTCGTTGACACCCGCCACCTCCTGAGCCGTCAGGGTCTGTCCCACGATGGCCGCGTCGCTGATGGTGTAGATCTGCTGGAGCAGATAGGACAGTATCACCGGCAGTGAGAACACCAGAATGGTTTTCCAGCACGTTCCCTGCGTCAGGTCCACCGGCTGGAATAGCTGCATATGTGTCTTTTTTTCTGCCATAAAATAGCCTCCTCGCGGTGTTTTTCTCCAAGACGGGTATCATATCTCCGAAATTGCCGAATGTCAATGGGCAGAATGTACGATACCTGCAAAACATTCCTCTGCCCGCTTGTGCGAAATTCGCCTTTGCGCTATAATACACTATTATGACTTTCCGCAGGAGGCCCCCATGGACGGCAGAACTTCCCAAACACACAAGAAAACCGCGGTGCTTATCCTTTTGGCCTGCGCCGTGGTGCTGGCCGCCTTCGGCTGCCTCATGGTCGGTTCCTCCGGCATGACGGTATCGGCGTGCCTCGATGCCCTGCTGGGCCGCACCGGCGGCACGGCGGCGCGGATCATCTGGGGCATCCGCATCCCCCGATTGCTGGCGGCGCTCATCGCCGGCGCGGGCCTGTCTGTGTCGGGCCTCCTCATGCAGACCTCGCTTGGCAACGCCATGGCCTCCCCCTCCACGCTGGGTGTGTCCCACGCGGCGGTGTTCGGGGCCAATCTGTCCATCATTGCCTTTGCCGGCGGCTTTCTCAACACCGGCCATAACCTCGCCAACTTCGATGTGGGCGTCAACCCCTTCGCCGCGTCGCTGCTGGCGTTTCTGTTTGCCGCCGCCTCCATCCTGCTGATCTTAGGGCTGTGCCGCCTGCGGGCCTTCTCCCCCAACGTGGTGGTGCTGGCCGGCATCGCCCTTGGCTCTGTGTGGACGGCGGCCACCACCGTCCTGCAATTCTACGCCACGGATGTGGGCCTCTCCGCCGCAGTGATCTGGAGCTTCGGCGACCTGGGCCGCGCCACCTACCACACGGACTGGATCATGCTGGTGGTGGTGACGGCGGGCACGGTGCTGTCCGCTCTGCTGTCCTGGCGCTATAACGCCCTGCTCAGCGGCGGAGACGCCGCTTGCAGCATGGGCGTCAATGTACCTCTGCTGCGGTTCGTCTCACTGCTGACCGCCTCCTTGATGACGGCGGTGTGCGTGTCGTTTCTGGGTGTCATCGGCTTTGTGGGCATCATCTGTCCTCACAGCGTCAAGCGCCTGCTGGGGCAGGATCACCGCTGGTCTATCCCCGCCTCCGCCCTCAGCGGCAGCCTGCTCCTGTTGTTGTCGGACACCCTGTCCCGCAGTCTTGGCAGCGGCTCGGCCCTCCCGGTGGGGGCCATCACCTCCCTGCTGGGCGCCCCGTTCTTCCTGATCCTTCTCTTTTCCCGAAAGGAGGCGTCATCATGCTGACCATTCAGGGACTCAGCTACCGCTACGGGCGGCGCGGCGCACCGGTGCTCAACGGCGTGAACCTGACGCTGGCGCGCGGCGAGATCGGTATTCTGCTGGGCCGCAACGGCTCCGGCAAGACCACGCTTTTCAGGAACATTCTGGGTCTCTGCACCCCCGACTCCGGCTCCATCCGTCTGGACGGGCTGGAGATGACCTCCCTCTCTCCCCGCCGTCGGGCGCGGTACATCGCCTGCGTGCCTCAGGACATCTGCTTCGGTGCGCTGACGGTGTTCGACTCCGTGCTGCTGGGCCGGCTCTCCCGCTTCGGCCTTCAGGCCGGCGCCGCGGACCATGCGGCGGCATCGCAGGTACTGGAGGAGCTGGGTCTCTCCGCCCTCTCCGGCCGGAACGTGACGGAGCTCTCCGGCGGCGAGCGGCAGAAAGTAGCCATCGCCCGGGCGCTGGTGCAGGAGCCGCAGCTGCTGGTGCTGGACGAGCCCACCGGCAATCTGGACATTGCCAATGAGCAGCTGCTGATGCGCCTTGCCAAAAAAGCGGCTCAGGAGCGGCACATCGCCGTCCTGAGCTCGCTCCACGACCTGAATCAGGCCCTGTCTCTGGGGGACCGTTTTTTCTTTCTGAAGGGCGGTGTCATCACCTGCGCCGTCCCCCGGGATGGCGTAACGTCCGGCATCCTGCGGGACGCCCTGGGCGGCGACCTGCGCCTTGTGGAGGTAGAGGGCGAAAGGATCGTTCTCCACGGCCGCGCCACCTGACGCTCATACCCTCCGCCACAGCATGCGGTTGTCCGCAAACTCCGCTGCCACGCGGCCCGTTTCCTGCAGCCATGTGAGATAGGACCGCACCGTGCTGCCTATCAGCGCGTACTGCTGGAAGCTCATGGCCATGCCGTAATGGTCGAACAGCCCCTTCAGCAGTTCCTCGAATGTCACCGGCTGGGCGCACAGCGCCGTGATGCGCTCTCCCACCTCCAGCACCGCGTCCATATTGTACCGCGCCAGCGGCGCGATGTCCTCCGTCACCTCGGCGTGGGCTGGCACAAAGGCACGGGCCGTCATGGCCGCCACCCGCTCCAGCGTCTCCAGATACGCGGTCACGTCGTAGATGTAGCCGATACGGTACTTCTCCAGCGTCTCGCGGCTGGACACGCAGTCCGCCAGATACACCACGTCGTCCGCGGTGCGGAAGCCCACCATCTCCATGCAGTGGCCCGCCAGCGGCAGCAGCTCCATCCCCTGCGGCAGCACCTCCGCCGTCAGATAGGCCGCATCGCTGTCCTGCGCCATCAGGAACTTGTTCCGCAGCTCCCTGGGCGGACATCCGCCGTACAGCATGGACGGCTCAAGCACCGGATGACGTGTCACGGCGCACTCCGCCCCGGGCGCGTACACGCGGCAGCCCGTCTGGCTCTGGAGGTACCGGTTCCCGCCGATGTGATCGGCGTGAGAGTGGGTGTTGCAGATGGCCATCAGATGCCAGCCGTTCTTGTCCAGGATCTGCCGGATCTTGCGGCCCGCGTCCTTGTCGCTGCCGCTGTCAATGAGGCACACGTCCGTATCGTTCAGCCGCACCAACCCCGCCTTGGCGGGACTCTGCACGTAATAGCTGCCGCCGGACACCTGTATCAGTTCGTACATGGTCACACCCTCCTGCCGCATTTTCCTACATTATAAGATATACCGCTCCGTCATGCAAGAAAAACCGCCGCGCCTATCGTGCAGCGGTCTTTTTTATTGGTAGAACCCGATGACGAAGTCCAGAAACTGCCGCGTCTGCCGGTTCACCGGCGCCCCGCGGCGACAGGCGGCGTACAGCCGTCTCTGTGCCCCATCGCCCGGCAGGACGAACGTCAGCAGCCGTCCCGCGTCACGGGCATCCTCCGCCGCCTTCTCCGAGATGATGGACACCCCCAGCCCGCCGGCCACCAGATTCTTGATGGACTCCTGATCGTTGAGCCGCGCCGTAATGGTCAGCCGGCTCTCCTCCACCCCCATCTGCTGGAAGTAGGCGTTGATACACTTCTTGCTGCCGCTGCCCTTCTCCCGCAGGAGCATCGGCTCGCGGCAGATGTCCTCCACGGTGACACCCTGCGCCGCCAACTGCCGGAAGTGTTCGTTCACCGGCGTGATGAGCACCATCCGGTCCTCGTAGAACGGCGTCAGCTCCAGCGCCTCCTCGTGGATGCGCGCACCAATGAGCCCCACATCGAAGCTGCCGGTCAGCAGTCCCTCGGCGATGCCCTCGCTGTCGCTCTGGAACACATGGAACTGCGGGGCCGGATGCTCCCGCCGGAACGCCGGCAGGATCTGGGGCAGGATGTAGGTCGACGGGATGGTGGACGCGCCGATGCGGATAACCTTCTCGTCCTCGTCGCTCCAGCTGCGCAGCAGGTCGTCCCGCAGATGTACGATGCCGCAGGCGCAGGCGTACAGCTCCTGTCCCCGGGGCGTCACCTCGATGGACTTGGTGGTGCGCACGATGAGCCGCGAGCCGAACTCCTCCTCCAGCTGGCGGATGTGGGTGCTCACCGTGGGCTGGGAGAGGTACAGCTTCTCCGCCGCTCTGGTAAAGCTGCGGTACTGCACCACCGCGCAGAAGGACTGCAATTGCTTCAGTTCCATGCGTCCCTCCCGCTCAGCTCCCGCAGCGCTTTCAGCGCCGCGTCCACATGTGCCTCCGTGTTCTGCGGCCCGAAGGAGAACCGCACCGTACCGGTGGGATAGGTGCCCAGCACCTTGTGGGCGTTGGGCGCGCAGTGCAGCCCCACGCGGGTCAGCACACCGTACTCCCGTCCCAGCGCATCCGCCAGAAAGGCGGGGTCCATGCCCTCGCAGGCCACGGACACCACGGCGGCGCGTCCCTCCACGCCGTCCCGCCCCACGGCCCGCAGCTTTGGAATGTCCCGCAGCCCCTCCAGAAACCGGCCCGTCAGCGCCAGCTCATGACGGCGGATGTTGTCCATGCCCTGCTGCTCCAGCCACACCAGCGCCGCGTGCAGTCCCATGATCCCCGGCAGGTTCAGCGTCCCCGCCTCGAAGCGGTCCGGCATAAATGCGGGCACCTCCTCCAGATGGCTGACGCTGCCGGTGCCGCCGGACAGCAGCGGCTCGATCCGCCCCGTCAGCTCCGGCCGCAGCAGGAATCCACCGATACCCTGCGGGCCCAGCAGGCCCTTGTGTCCCGTAAAGGCCAGCGCGTCGATGTGCATGGCCTCCATGTCGATGGGAAACGTCCCCGCCGTCTGTGCCGTGTCCAAAATGAATACCAGGCCGTGGCGGCGGCAGAACGCCCCCATCTCCTCCGCCGGCATCAGCGTACCGCACACGTTGCTGCCGTGGAGCATCACCACGGCCTTCGTCTCCGGCCGCAGCAGCTTCTCCGCCTCCTCCATGCGCAGGCTGCCGTCCGCACCGCAGGGGATGCGGTCGAAGGCCACGCCCCTGCCCGCCAGCTGGACCACAGGCCGCATCACGGCGTTGTGCTCCATGGCGGATACCAGCACGTGGTCGCCGCTGCGCAGCAGGCCCTTCAGCAGCACGTTCAGGCTCTCGGTGATGTTCTTGGTAAACACCACGTTGCGGCAGTCGGGGCCGTGAAACAGGCGGGTCAGCCGCTGCCGCGTGTCCAGCACCTGCTCCTCCGCCTGATACGCCTCGTCGTAGCCGCCGCGGCTGACGTTGCAGCCGCAGTTCTGCACATAGCCGCACATGGCCTCTGCCACGCCCTCTGCCTTGGGAAAGCTGGTGCTGGCGTTGTCCAGATAGATGCGCTCCATGGATATCCCTCCCTTTTTCTCCCTTTTATCCTATCATCAATTTATTTAGAAATCAAATAGTTTTAGTGGAATTATCAATAATTGCTATTAGACTTCTCCCCATATCAGGTGGTAACATTAGGGCACATTATATTACCCATACTGAAAACAGAAAGAGGAGAAAACCACATGAATGTCAAACGTGAAAGATGGCAGATCGTCATCGCCGGACTGATGATCGGCGTCATCGCGTCGCTGCTGGTCTACTTCGGCAACCCCTCCAACATGGGCTTCTGCATAGCCTGCTTCCTGCGTGATACCGCCGGCGGTCTGGGCCTGCACCGTGCCGCCGCCGTGCAGTACATCCGCCCCGAGATCGTGGGCCTGGTGCTGGGCAGCTTTATCGTGGCCCTGTGCCGCAAGGAGTTCTCCGCCAAGGGCGGCAGCGCTCCCGTTACCCGCTTTGTGCTGGGCTTCTTTGTGATGATCGGCTGCCTGATGTTTCTGGGCTGCCCCTTCCGTATGATCCTGCGTCTGGCCGGCGGCGACCTCAACGCCCTGCTGGGCCTGCTGGGCTTCGCTCTGGGCATCCTGGCCGGCGTGTTCTTCCTGAAGCGCGGCTACTCCCTGAAGCGCACCTACCCCCAGACCAAGCTGGACGGCTTCCTGTTCCCCGCCATTCAGGTGATCGTGTTCATCCTGCTGGTGGCGGCTCCCGCCTTCATTTTCTTCACCGAAGCCGGCGGCGGCCCCGGCGCCAAGCACGCCCCTATCCTCATCAGCCTTGCCGCCGGTCTCATTGTGGGTGCTCTGGCCCAGCGCACCCGTCTGTGCATGGTGGGCGGCATCCGTGACGTGGTGCTGTTCCGCGAGCCCAAGCTCATCATGGGCTTCGGTGCCATCCTCATCAGCGCGCTGGTCTGCAACCTGATCCTCAACGGTGTCACCGACGCCGCCTTCTTCCACCTGGGCTTCGCCGATCAACCCGTGGCGCACACCGACGGCCTGTGGAACTGCCTGGGCATGCTGCTGGTGGGCTTCGGCTGCGTGCTGCTGGGCGGCTGCCCCCTGCGGCAGCTGGTGCTGTCCGGCGAGGGCAACTCCGACAGCGCCGTGACGGTGCTGGGTCTGGTGGTGGGCGCTGCCTTTGCCCACAACTTCGGTCTGGCCTCCAGCGCCGCCGGCCCCACCGGTGCCGGTAAGCTCGCCGTGGTCATCGGCCTTGCGGCGGTGGCCCTCATCGGCTGCCTGAACACCTTTCAGAAGAAAGCATAAGGAGGACTTACTATGAAAACCATCGACGCACGCGGCCTTTCCTGCCCAGAGCCTGTGGTGCTGCTGCGCACCGCCATGGCCTCCGGCGAGGACAGCTATCAGATCATTGTGGACAACCACGCCTCCCGCGAGAACACCACCCGCTACGCCCAGCACATGGGCTATAAGGTCAACACCGCCGAAAACGGCGGTGAGTGGACGCTGACCTTCACCAAATGACCTATTTTGCCACATTTTTCTCCCACTTCGGTGCCACCCGCTATAAGCTCCTGTGCGACGGGCAGGGCATCTCCTGCCGCGTCATGCCTGTTCCCCGGGACCTCAGCAGCAGCTGCGGCACCTGCGTCCGCTGTGAGGACCGCTGGCTCCGTCCGGAGGGCGAGTCGGCGCAGGACGTGGAGCAGGTGGCGGCGTGGGACGGAAAGAGCTACACCGCGGTATATCACATCGACGAGACGGAGGGCTGACCATGGAAACGGAAGTCAAACTGACAAAGCTGGCATCCTGCGCCGGCTGCGGCGCAAAAGTCGGGGCCGGTACGCTGGTCCACCTGCTGGAGGGCTTCCGCACTCACAGCGACCCCCGTCTGCTGGTAGGCTATGACCGGTCCGACGACGCCAGCGTCTACTATCTGGACGAGAACACGGCGCTGGTGCAGACCACCGACTTCTTCCCGCCGATCGTAGACGATCCGTTCCTGTACGGGCAGATCGCCGCGGCCAACGCCATCAGCGACGTGTACGCCATGGGCGGCGAGCCCAGGCTGGCGCTGAACATCCTGTGCCTGCCGGAGTCCATGACCGGAGAGATGGTGCAGGAGCTGCTGCGGGGCGGCTACGACAAGGCCTACGAGGCCGGCGCCATCATCACCGGCGGCCACACCATCCACGGCGCGGAGCCCATTTACGGCCTGGCCGTGTCCGGCTTTGTCCACCCCAAAAGGATCCTGACCAACAGCGGCGCTAAGCCCGGCGACGTGCTGCTGCTGACGAAGCCTCTGGGCGTGGGCGTCCTGACCACCGCCGCCAAGGCGGGGCTGGTGGAGGAGACGGTGATGCAGCGCATCTACCGCCAGATGGTCGCGCTGAACAAGACGGCCCGTGATATCATGGTCAAGTACCGCGTCCACAGCTGTACCGATGTAACGGGCTTCGCTCTGTTGGGCCACAGCTTCGAGATGGCACAGGGCAGCGGCTGTACCGTTCACATCCGGACGTCCGATGTGCCGTACCACCCCGAGGCGTGGGAGCTGGCGGACATGGGCTTCCTCCCCGCCGGCGCCTACCGCAACCGCGACTATGCCGAAGCGGGCGTCACCGTCCGCGGCGGCATCAGCCGCACCATGCAGGATCTGCTGTACGATCCCCAGACCAGCGGCGGCCTGCTGATGGCCGTGGCGGAGAAGGACGCGGAGGTCTGCCTGCGGGAGCTGCGGGACGCTATCCCCACCGCTGCCGCCGTGGGCTACGTCACCGAAAAACAGGACAGTTGGATCGTGCTGGAGTGAGATACCGCATGTCACGCGGCGCGGAACGCATGCCCTGTTGGGTAAACTTCGGAAATTTGCAGCCTTTTCGCGCTGAAACACGGCGCAAACTCCACAAATATGCAAAAGAGACGGACGCAGCCGCGTCCGTCTCTTATTTCTTCATCATGAACCGTCAATTCCGCCGGTATTCCTTGGGCAGCTGCCCGAACTGCTCCTTGAAGGCCGCGGTGAATTTGCTCTGGCTCTCGTAGCCCACCTGCCCCGCGATCTCCGCCACACTGAGGTCCGTCTCCCGCAGCAGCGCCGCCGCCCGCTCCATCCGGTGCTCCTTCATGTGGGCCGCCAGCGAGCTGCCATAGACCTCCTTGAACACGGTTTTCAGCGTGGTGGGGTTGATAAGATACCGGTGGGCCAGCTCCTCGATGGTGACGCGCCGGTCCATGTGCTGGGCCAGATAGTCGTGGATCTCGCGGATGATCTTCACCTGCTCCGCTTCTTCCCGCCAGCGGGGGCAGGCCACGTCCATCACCTGCTCGATCATCTCGTGGAGCAGGCGGCTCTGGGCCGCATCGGAGGCGCGATAGTACACCTCCCGCCCCTCGCGGCGGCTGGACAGCAGGCCGCTGTCCTTCAGCACCCGCAGATGGTGGGATACGGCGGGGCTGGACATGTCCACCATGGCCGCGATGTTCACCACGCACTCCTCACAGTGGCACAGCAGCCAGAAAATGCGGATACGGTTGGGGTCCCCCAGCTGGCGGAAAATATCCGCGATATTCTGAAAATGCGCCCCGTCTCGGAGCAGCTCCTGCATGGCCGCCGTGTGGTTCTGTTCCTCCCCGTGGTCGTGGGGCAGGCCGCTATGTTCCATTTGTTTTCCTCCTTTTCGCCCGTTCGGAAATGGTTTTCGCCGCTTTGGGCATCTTCGCCCCGGCACCATTGACTTTTTCCCTTTTCCGCATTATACTACGGTCATGATGATTAAACAAGTACTTAATCTTTTATGTACACGAAAGGAGCATATCCCATGAAAAAGACCTATGCCATCGAAGTCGACTGCGCCAACTGTGCCAATCTGATGGAGGAAGCCGCCGGGAAGACCGAGGGCGTTGCCTCCGCCGTGGTTAACTTTATGACCCAGAAGATGATCGTGGAATTTGCCGAGGGCGCCGATCCCAAGAAGGTCATGAAGGACGTGCTGAAGGCCTGTAAGAAAGTGGAGCCTGACTGCGAGATCGAGCTTTGATCCACCCAGAGACGGGCGTCCCATCTGCACGGCAGGCGGGACGCCTCCCTTATGCCGTATCGCTTCCGCAATTTCGTGAAAGGAGCCCAGACCCATGACAAAAAAGCAGAAAAAGATGCTCATCCGCATCATCATCGCGGCGGTCATGCTGGCAGCGCTGCACTTTATCCCCGTCACCGGCTGGCTGCGGCTGGCGCTGTATCTGGTGACATACGTGGTCATCGGCTACGACATTATGAAGAAGGCCGGACAGGGCATCCTCAACGGCCGCGTGTTTGACGAGAACTTTCTGATGGCCGTTGCCACCATCGGCGCCTTCGCTCTGGCCATCTATGAAAAGAGCGGCGACTACAATGAGGCCATCGCCGTCATGCTGTTCTACCAGATCGGCGAACTGTTCCAGAGCTACGCCGTGGGCAAGAGCCGCAAGAACATCAGCGCCCTGATGGACATCCGCCCCGACTACGCCAATATCGAGCAGGACGGCCAGCTGGTGCAGGTAGATCCCGATGAGGTGGCCATCGGCACCGTCATCGTGGTGCAGCCCGGCGAGAAGGTCCCCATCGACGGCGTCATCACGGAGGGCCGCTCCACCCTGAACACCAGCGCCCTCACCGGCGAGAGCCTGCCTCGTGACGCCCAGGAGGGGGACGAGATCATCAGCGGCTGCATCAACATGACCGGTCTGCTGAAGATCCGCACCACCAAGGAGTTCGGCGAATCCACCGTGTCCAAGATCCTGGAGCTGGTGGAAAACTCCAGCTCCCGCAAGTCCCGCTCCGAGGACTTTATCGCCAGGTTCGCCCGCATCTACACCCCCGCCGTGTGTTACAGCGCTCTGGCGCTGGCCATCCTGCCGCCGGTGATCCGGCTGGCGGGCGGCATGGACGGTCAGTGGGAGCAGTGGATCTACCGCGCCCTGACATTCCTTGTTACCAGCTGCCCCTGCGCGCTGGTAGTCAGCATCCCCCTGAGCTTCTTCGCCGGTATCGGCGGCGCCAGCAAGGAGGGCATCCTCGTCAAGGGCTCCAACTATCTGGAGACGCTGTCCCGGGTGAAGTGTGTGGTGTTTGACAAGACCGGCACCCTGACCAAGGGCGTGTTCCAGGTCACCGCCGTCCATCACAATGAGATGGACGAGGCCAAGCTGCTGGAGTACGCGGCGCTGGCGGAGTGCGCCTCCTCCCATCCCATCAGCAAAAGCTTGCAGCGCGCCTACGGCAGGCCCATCGACCGCAGCCGTGTCACCGACATCCGGGAATTCAGCGGACACGGCGTCACCGCCAGAGTGGATGGCGCAGCCGTGGCCGCCGGCAACAGCAAGCTCATGGAACAGTTGGGCATCCACTACCACGACTGCCACAGTGTGGGCACCATCATCCACATGGCGGTGGACGGCCAGTACGCCGGTCACATCGTGATCTCCGACGTGGTGAAGCCCCACGCCAAGGAGGCCATCGCCGCACTGCACAGGGCCGGCGTGGACAAGACTGTCATGCTCACCGGCGACACCAAGCGCGTGGCGGAGGCCGTGGCGGCGGAGCTGGGCGTAGACGAGGTGCGCAGCGACCTGCTGCCCGCCGACAAGGTCAGCAAGGTGGAGGAGCTGCTGGGCCAGCAGCGGGGCAAGGCCAAGCTGGCCTTCGTGGGCGACGGCATCAACGACGCCCCCGTGCTGAGCCGCGCAGACATCGGCATCGCCATGGGCGCCATGGGCAGCGACGCCGCCATCGAGGCCGCCGACATCGTGTTGATGGATGATGAGCCTATGCAGATCGCCAAGGCCATCAAGATCTCCCGCAAGTGCATCGGCATCGTGTACCAGAACATCGTGTTCGCGCTGGTCGTCAAGTTCGCGTGCCTGGCTCTGGTGGCCATCGGTCTGGCGGACATGTGGGCCGCCATCTTCGCCGACGTGGGCGTCATGGTGCTGGCGGTGCTCAATGCCATCCGCGCCCTGCGGGTACACAACCTGTGAGCGATACCTATATATAAATAAAGGAGGGAACGCCCTGCGGCGTTCCCTCCTTTATTGGGGCCGGTCTGCGCACCACAGGGCTGCGGCGCATACAATGGCATGCGGGGCAGTGCTCCGCAGACTGGACTCAGGAGGTCATTTCATGGCAACATTTACCAATCAAGCTACCCTCACCTACAACGGCGGCACCGCCAGCTCCAACATCACCACC
>QWCY01003206.1_pt1 | contig 19226 bp, 17 predicted proteins | sample 1972631 | NCBI WGS metagenome assembly QWCY01 (sample SAMN09866696, study PRJNA288562) | Human gut metagenome isolate pre1_stool, whole genome shotgun sequencing... | isolation source: gut | host: Homo sapiens | place: USA: California
ATAGATCCTTATTTTTACGGCGCGGTTCATTCTTCTCACCCTGGCTTTCTATATACTGCCGTATCGTTTCAATCGTTGCTCCGCCTGCACTGAGCAGACCGAAGATCTGACCCCAGAATGCATCTTTCATGGTCTAACTCCATTATATTTATCATCCTTTTTCTTATATCGACGGATATGTATTTATGAACTAATTGTTCTTTTCAGTATACTACATCAGGGAAGAGAGAACAAGTGTTTCTTTTATACTATAGAGATTTTTTTGAGCAGATATGCTCAGATGTGCAATTCATCTCACCACCTGAAGAGGTGGGAGAATTCTTGCTACATTTGTTAAAATGGCTGATCGTATTGTACTGGTTTCTCAATCTTCTCTGCTGTCTGATCATAGCCAGGGCTTTTCACAACATTTCTCTCAGAGAAAAAAGACACGAACTGTTGGTTCAGCAGATGAGTTTTCTTCAGAAACAGCTGGAATATACAACCGAAATGGAACAAGAATATCAATCTGTGCGAAAATGGAATCACGATATGGAAAACCATCTCTTTTCACTGAATTATCTGATCCGCACCCAAAAATATCTTGAGGCAGATGTATATCTAGAAACAATTCTTTCAGAACTTCCGCCGGAAAAGAGGACTTTATGAAACGAGGCTTTACTATTCTTTTTATAGAACTTTTCTGTGTTCAGGCATCTCTTTTCCTGGGAGCTCTGCTACAGGAATATGCTCTGTTTTGCCAGATAATGCTTCTCTTTTTTCTGGCCCTCACTTACCGCAGGATCTACCTTCTTGCCAGACGATCGCTCAAAAATGCTCAGGAAGAGGCAAAATTTCAGGCTCTTCAGAAGCAGGAACAGTTACAGAAAGAACAGGAGCAGCTGTTTGTTTCCAGAAAGCAGGAGACTCTAGAATTCCAGCAGTCTACCATCCGGAAACTGCAGACACTTCAGAATTACCTGAAAACGAACGAATATGATAAGATCCAGGACTACCTGCCTGCCATAACCGATGATTTTCAGAGAGAACGTTTCCATCCCATCTGTCAGGACAGCCTGATCAACGCCATCCTTGCGGACAAAAGATTTCTTGCCATGCAGAAAAATATCAAAGTTACCTACGAGGTTCTTCTTCCGGAGAAATCCAATATTCCCTCTTCGGAACTGAGCAGTATATTTTTCAACCTGCTGGATAATGGAATAGAAAGCTGCAACGCTTCCGGTTCTGAAGCACCGTTTATCTCTGTAACATCAAAAATGTCCGCCGGTTTTCTTACTGTCCACATGAAAAACAGCAAAGATCCGGCACAACCATTCAACCACAAAACATCAAAAAAAGATATCCCCAACCATGGATTCGGTCTGTCCATAATTGAAGATATCTGTGCAAAAAATGATGGTAGCTGTCAGTGGATCGACAATGGAGATACCTTTGATTCAGTTGTTATGCTGAGATACCAATAAGATTCAGCAGAACATACATATCCTTATCTTTCAGTTCCGCTGCATAATGCTCCACACATTTGAAGCCTTTTGAAATATCAAAATGTTTATCAAAATTCAAAACTTCATCAGCTCCAGCTTCTTCTCCCTGGTCAGCTGCTTGATCCGGTACTCCCTGCTCATAGCCTCTTCCTTTGTGGCAAAGCCTTCGTAGTACACCAGCTTCACCGGTCTCTTGGCCCGGGTATATTTGGCACCTGCCTTGCCTTCATTGTGCGCTTTCATCCGTCTGGCAAGGCAGTTTGTCCAACCGGTGTAGAGCGTGCCGTCCGCACACTGTACGATGTATGTATAGTTCATAGCAGTCTCCTCTTCTGTAAAAAATTTATGCAATACAATGCCAAATGCCAGTACATCTTCAGTAACATCAACCCTGATATTTGCCTTCCTGTAAAACAAATATCTGAACACTTTTCTGGACAGTGTGATCTGTCTTCCGTGATATTTCCTCTCCTGTAAAACAAACATCCAGTCGGCCGCATTCTTTCTATGTAAAGACAGCCACCAACATTTCTTCAGCAGCCATCCTTCTATACTCAAGCAGCCGGCACAATTCATGTATTTCACTTATAACAAAGATAAAGCAGGTCGGGATTCCGGCTGCGGATTTTCCCACCTGCTTTATTATACGGTCATTTCTTATTTCTGTGAATATGGAATTCACTGCATAGCTGCTCTATAGGTATTCGTATTCTGATCTTGCTGTATTTCACGATCAATAAGCTCTGCCTACTCCATCACATAATTCTTCAGCACATAAATCTTCCCATCACACTCCACAGCCTCCACCTTCACAGCCTGCTCCTGCGCTTCCGGATAATATCTGGTGGCAAAAACAACCTCTCCGCCATTCACATAAATCTCCACAGCTGTAGTATCCGCAAGAACCCTGATGTTTTCGATCACACCGGACGGAACATGCGCCTTACGTACTTTACGTCCGGCACCGGCCTTCTCGGAGAGAGTTAAGATCACATCTCCGTCCTGATATTCCAGGAAAAGATTTTCCCCAAGGCTTACTTTACCCTGCTCACCTTTTACCTGAACATCCAGATCAAACGGTCCATTCACCGGAATCTCCGCACTGGAACCGCTGACAGAAACGCCAGTCTTTCTCAGCCCGTTCAGTTCTTCCACCGGATACTGATAAAGCATTCCGTTTTTATACATAACTTCCCTTGGAACAGTCAGGCAATGCTGCCAGCCTTCGCTCTCTGCTGTAGGATTCACATACTCCTCATCTGCATCCGGCATTCCCATCCAGCCGATCAGGATCCGTCTGCCCTTTCCATCCTGGAATGTCTGGGGTGCATAGAAATCAAAGCCGTGGTCCCATTCCCGGAAAGCTTTTTCCTCCGGCTTTCCATCCTTCAGGATAAAGTATCCGGACTGATAGATGTTCTGAAAACGGAACTCTTCTCTGGTCAGTCCCTGGGGAGATACAGAAAGCACCTCCTGTCCCTCAAGAGTGAAAAAATCCGGGCACTCCCACATGTATCCGAATGTCTTCTCCGTAGTAAGCTCACTGTCAAATTTCCAGTTCTTCAGATCTTCGGATCTGTAAAAAAGCACGGCGCCCTGGTCGCTTTTCTGACGGCCGCCAAGGATCATCCGGTACTCTTCCCCCTCTTTCCAGACCTTCGGGTCACGGATGTGGCAGGTGTAATTCTCCGGATAATCCTCACAGGAAACTGCAACCTCCTTTGTTCCGAAATGAAGGCCGTCCGCACTCTCCACATGAAGAGTGCTGGACTGCCTTCCGTTATTGATATAATCATAATCTCCATCCATCTTGATGTTTCCTGTGTAGAAAAGATGAAGCTTATCTTTCTCCGCAATGGCAGAGCCTGAGTAAACACCATGACAGTCATAAATGCTGTCCGGCAGAAGCGGAACCCCTTCATATCTCCAGCTGATCATATCTTCACTGGAGTAATGTCCCCAGAATTTCAGTCCACCGTTGGCCTCAAACGGAGAATACTGGAAAAACACGTGATATCTTCCCTTGTACCAGCATAATCCGTTCGGGTCATTGAGCCATCCCACAGGCGGCATCAGATGATGGGTCAGACGGTTTGTCTGCATCGTCCTGGCAACTGCTGCCGTTTCCTCAATTTTTCGCACTTCCTCCGCAAGTACCTTGGTCAGAGAACTCATTTTATTTTACCTCCAGTACTTCAGAACCATTATTTACTGTTCCTTCTGCAAGCATTTTTACTTCTTCATAATCATCGGTATTGGTTACGATCAGCGGTGTGGTCACATCATAGCCGGCTGCCTTAATAGCATCCATATCAAAGGTGATCAGTGTCTGGCCTTTTTTGACCACGTCACCGTCCTTTACATGAGCGGTGTAGAATTTACCGCCAAGCTCAACAGTGTCAACGCCGATATGGATCAGCAGCTCCAGACCACTTTCTGTTGCAAGCCCGATGGCATGCTTTGTGTCAAAAATTGTAGAAACCGTAGCGTCACAGGGTGCTTTTACTTCACCTTTGGACGGAATCACTGCCATGCCCCTTCCAAGGACTTCAGATGCAAAGGTTGCATCCTTTACTTCTGAAAGCGGGATCGCAGTTCCCTCAAGCGGGCTGTAGAGGGTCTGTGCACCTGTCTCTGAAGTTTTCTCCTGGGCAATTTCTGCCGGAGCATCTGATTTTTTCTCTGCTTCAATATTTTTTTCAGCTGTTTCCTGTACCTCATCCTTATATCCGAACATCCAAGTAAGCACAAAAGCCACACCAAATGCGATGGCAAACATCAGGATATAACCAACTGGATTATTCAGGCACAACAGGATTCCGAAGATACCGGTAACACCTGTTCCTGTGGCACCAAGACTGCTAATGGAGGCAAAAAGTGCTCCGCATGCACCACCCAGGCAGCCCATGATAAACGGCTTTCCGAAGCGGAGGTTTACACCGAAGATTGCCGGCTCTGTGATTCCCATGCATGCGCTTAAGGCAGAAGGAACAGCCATGGATTTGATCTTCTGATTTCTGGATTTCAGGCCTACAGCAAGAGCTGCACCACCCTGTGCAATGTTAGCTGCAGATGCAAGTGGCAGCCAGTAGGTAACGCCGAATTTGGCCAGCTGTCCAAGGTCAATGATAGTGTACATGTGATGAACACCGGCAACAACAGTCGGTGCATAAAAGGCACCCATGATAAAGCTTCCGATTCCAAATGGCAGTGCGATCAGCCACTGGATCCCATCCAGAAGTCCGTTCTCAACAGCTACGAAGATTGGTCCGATAATGGAAAGTGTAAGATAACCGGTTACAAAAACACTGACAAGTGGTGTTACAAAAAGATCGAACATTGCAGGTACGATCTTATGAAGTCTTTTCTCGATCTGTGCCAGTACCCATACTGCAATGATAACCGGGATCACATGTCCCTGATATCCCACCATGTCAATGGAGTAAAGTCCAAACCATACCTTCTGCGTTGCCTGCACACCCTCTGTTGCAACAGTCCAGGCATTCTGCAGATTTGGATGGATCATGATCATACCGATAACCGCACCCAGATAAGGGTTGGCACCGAATACCTTCGCACCACTGTAAGCGATAAGGATCGGCAGAAATGTATACGCTGTGTTACTGAAAAGCTGTGCAAATACATAAATGGAACCATTGGTGTTAATATTCAGGAAGCCGTTGTTTACCATGAAGTTCAGGGCTTCCATGATTCCCATCAAAAATCCGCTGGCTACGATAGCTGGGATGATCGGGACAAAAATATCTCCCAGTGTCTTGATCAGTCTCTGTATTGGATTGGCCTTGGATGCTGCCACCTTCTTAAGCTCATCCTTACTACTCTCTGATATTCCGGCGATCTGGATAAATTCATCATAAACCTTGTTTACAACTCCTGTTCCCAGGATGATCTGCATCTGTCCCTGTGCGAAAAACACGCCCTTCACACCGTCGATGTTCTCTACATATTCCTTATCCGCCTTGTCATTATCCGCAATGACCAGATGAAGCCTTGTTGCACAGTGCGCCGCGGAAATGATGTTTTCTTTCTTTCCTACATGATCATAGATTTCCTGTGCTGTCTTTCTGTAATCCATGTCCTTCCTCCTTTTCTGCTACTGTTCCCGGACAGTCATCTCTTTCTGCTTTCCCTTTCTTCGGATCAGATCTGTCTGTTCTTTCTTCAGCTTTCCGGGATTTATTATCTCTGATCCATTGTTTTTCATTTATTTATGAGATTGATTTCACACATCCATTCATACAAGGAACGGTAATCTTTCCATTTTTTTAAGTTTTTTGATGATTTTAGCACTTTTCAATGGTTTGTTTTATGTTGTTGCTTGTGTTCTTATGTGGAATCGTTCTCATATCTTACTTGTATTATAACTACTGCATTATTATTTGTAAATCCGCAACATCGCACAAATTTCTTCGGTCAAAATTGTACATATTCCATAAGAACAGATGCAAAACAGACAAACCAGTCAAGGTATCGCAGAAAAAATCTGGCATTTTTCTGTGTTTGCTCAGCCATAACACAGCACCACACAAAAAAGAAGCAGGTCTTTTTCTCCCAAAAGATCTGCTCCTGTTCCACAATAACTTATAATTTCTTCCTCTGTCTGCGAGGATATTCTCTGTTACCTGTGAGATTCCCGTTCCACAAGCTCACATCCCATTTTTATTTCCTTGCTGATCCCGGTATCGTTCTCAATAAGATCAGCCAGCATGGCTGCTGCCTCCATTCCGCTGGTCTTATAATAAAAATGTACCGTTGTCAGCTTCGGTTCCACGATCTTACCCGGAACTCCATCCCCAATCCCTGCGATCTGAACATCCTCGGGAATGCGAAGCCCGATCTCCTTCAAATAAGTCATGGCTCCCACCGCCATAGTATCCGTAGCACACACAAGAGAATCTATGGAAGGCTCCTCCTCAAAAAGCTCCTTCGCCATCTCATACCCGGAATCCATGGTAAAGCTTCCGATCTTCATCCTCTCCGGCACGACCTCCAGCTTAGCTTTATGGATAGCATCCATAAAACCCTTTTTCCTGCAGGCACCAACTGCCTCGTCCTTATCTGTAACGCCGATATAGGCAAACTTTTTCCCCTTCTCCGCCAGCTTCTCCGTGACCTGAAAAGCTGCTTTATGATCATCCTGATAAATACATGGATATCCGTCCAGATGCTGTCCCAGGATCACGATCGGTACCTTATAATCCTTCAGCATCTGTTTATGCTTTCTGGTAAACATGGTAGCAATAAAAACCACTCCGTCCACCTGACGTTCTTTAAACAGAGAAAGGTATTTCAGCTCTTCTTCCACATCATTATTGGTATTGGCCAGAATAAGCTGATATCCTCTCCGTGTAAGAATATCACTGATCCCTGTCACCTCACGGCTTATGGTATCTGAATTGATCTTTGGAAGGATGACACCGATGAGACTGGTTTTTTTGGTCCGCAGTGTCTGTGCCTGGGAGGATGGCTGATATCCTGTCTCCTGGATCACCCTGCGGATGACTTCCTTTTTTTCACTGCTGACATATCCATTATTCAGATATCTGGATACCGTAGCTCTGGAAACTCCGGCAAGCCTGGCTATTTCATTAATGTTCATAACTTATGTACCTCTTCTTTTGTCCTGTTATATCTGTCCTTGTATGCATATTTATAATATAGATTATACACGGTTTCTTTCCGGTAAAAAAGATTCTTTTCCTATGTAAATGGAAATTTTTATTACTGCTCACTCCGTTCTCACTAATACGCTTCACAACGCAGAGGATACGGGATGCATATATCTCCCATCCCGTATCCTCCATACTCTGTTTCTAAAAATCTCCCCGGCATATCTGTTTTTCGGTTTTCCCTGTCATTCCAGATATTCAAACGGATCTACCGGCACGCCATCCTTTTTCATTGCAAAATAAAGATTCGGGCCTTCTACAGAATAATATTTGGTAGGTGCGCTGATATTTCCGATCACTTCGCCCTCCTTTACTGTGTCACCTTCTGCCACAGTAAGGTCCTTCAGCTGCCCATATACTGCCTGATAACCATTTCCCAGCTCCATAGTCACAGTCGTTCCCGTACAGGCATCCTGTACAACAGAAAGCACCTGACCATCTGCCGCCGCATACACCGGCGCATCCTCCACTGCCTGCAAAGCAATGGCAGAGCTCACACGATACTGATCCAAAGTCGGATAATATACGGTTTCATCCATATTGTAATCCACAAGAACCGTTCCTCTGACCGGCCATTCCATAATAGAATCCTCCGTAAAATCCAAAGCCTGTGCCGCAATTCCGACAGCTGAGGTCTCTGCGGTATCTGTGGAAGCTCCAGCTCCGTTATTCACCGCTCCCTCTGCCGATGTATTTCCGGCATTATCTGCTGTATTTCCAGTGCCATCTGTGCGGCTTCTGTCTGCACCTGCCGCCGCAGACACGCTCCTATCATCCGTACCACTTCCATTATCTGCATCTGCCGCTGCATTTTCGGCTGTACCACTTCCTGCAGTCTCACGGATGCTTCCTGTCACTCCATCTGCTCCGGCTTCTGAAGCTCCTGACAGACCTGCTTCATCTCCGGTTTCTCCATCAGAGATCTCATCCTGTGCTACATCCTGCCAGCCATCTCCGGCAGCTGCCGCATCCTCTGCGTTTTCCCCGTCCGAAAGCTCCTCTTCCAGCCCGGTCTCTTCTACCTGTACAGAATTTTCCTCCTGGGGATTTTCTGCGATGGGCTTTGTTCCAAGCTGATAAACAGTAATCCCAAGTGCCGCCACTGCTGCCAGAACACCTCCGTTGATAATACCTCTCACAATTTTACTTTTCATATTCTTTCCACCTCTGTCTGATATGTTCATTTTCAGTAACAGAAAAAGCAGTAAAGCTGCCGTTTCGGTCACCATTTCTATATCTATAGAGTGTCCAGAATATGGCTGTCTATTCATTTTTTGAATATTTTTTTATCAGACGTTGCTTCGGATGCCTGACTTTCTTTAATCCTCAGCTTTCAGCTCCATCTCCGGAAAATATTTTTCCAGGATTTCCTCCGCACTGCTTCCGTTTTTTGCCATCTCATTTCCACCAAACTGGGAAAATCCCACACCATGACCGCTGCCACGCACTCGCAGATAATAAATATCATCCTTTTTCTTCAAACTGAAATTCGCGGATTCCAGTCCCATTCCCGCTGCAAAGCTTTCTCCCTCCAGGAGTGTTTCCCCAATCGTAAGCTCTGTCACATAACCGGCACTGTCCCGTTTTTTGATCTTCAGCTCCCCGGAAAGCTGCCCCGCAGGAATTTCCACGATTTTTATACGATCCGGAGATTTTTTGTCCGCACTGCTATCTGCCGATTTCAGATATGTATACGCCTCATCATGAAAAGCTTCTTCCCCGCTGCGGGTTTTCCCTGCGCTTCTCTTATGCCAGGGAGTCAGCCTCACTTTTCCTTCATATGTAAGTACCTGTCCATCCGTCTCTTTTACTGCCTGCTCATAGATCTGCCTTTTTTCTGCAAAAAAATATCTCCAGACTTCCTCTGTACTTCCGTTTTCCCTCAGGATCTCTGCCAGATTTTTCCCCTCGCCCAGCCACCTTTGAATATTCGACCGTGCGATCACAGTCTGCGCTTTTATGGTTTCTTTTTTCATATCCGGGGAAATCTGCGAAAAAACAATGACCGGGAGATATTCTTCCATATCCGGCACCCTCTCTGCCAGAACCCTCTCCGGTCCATTAATGGTTGCCGCCGAAAAATAAGGAAGAACAATTGCTAAAAACACCAGACAATATCGAAGAAGCGCATATTTTTTCATAAAAAGCACCATAAGCGTTCTTTTTCCTAATATATGTTCTTTTGCCAAAAATTATTATTTGCTGTATACTATAGCAGTTCTATGAATCAATGCATCAAAAAAAGTTATTCCGAACATGCTGCAGTAATTTATGGAAATGCTATGTATCAATCCAAAAAGTATCTGCAGCGATCAGTCCTGCTCACCGCTTATTGCTTGCCACGAATGGAGGTATCACACACCATGCTTGCCATCTTTCTCGCACCATTATATATTCTCATTAATATTTATATCGTCCGTTGGATGATTTTGTGGATGGGTGCCTGCACTCATTTTTTCCAGACCTTTGCGTTCCGGGCATGCTTTGCAGGTGTTTATATTTTTCTGTCCACTTCTCTTCTGACCTGTTTTCTCATCCGGAAGCCCCCTGCGCTCCATCGCTTCCTGAAAAATACGGCAAATTATTTTCAGGGAACATTTCTTTACATCCTGATCGTAATCGTAACTACAGATCTCTGCAGACTGATCCTGAAGCATACGCTTCATCCGGCCTGGATGTATTCCAGGAAAGCCTTCGTAGTCACAGGCGCTGTCTGCACCCTTCTGATCATTGGTGTCAGTCTCTATGGGATTTTTAATCAGTGGAATATTAAGACAAAAACTTATGATGTGAAAATAGACAAGCAGGTGAAGGGAATGGACTCCCTGAAGATTGTCCTGCTCGCAGACATTCATTTCGGTTACAGTATCGGAGAAAAACATGCCGGGCTTCTTGTAAAAAAGATCAACGCCGAAGATCCGGATCTGATCTGTATTGCCGGCGATATTTTTGATAACGAATATGAAGGGATCAAAAACCCGAAAAAAACAGCGGCCATTCTCCGTTCGCTGAAATCCAGATACGGCGTTTATGCCTGTTGGGGCAACCATGATCTCAGCGAACCGATTCTGGCCGGTTTTACCTTCCGCAATGCAAAAAAAGATTATGATGATCCCAGAATGCGGAATTTTCTGGAATCTGCCAACATCCGGCTTCTCGATGACGAAACCGTCCTCATAGATAAACGATTTTATCTGACAGGCCGTAAGGATCCTTCACGCTGCCGAAAAATGTCCGACACCCGTAAGGATCCTGACCAGCTTACAGCCTACCTTGACAAAACACTCCCGATTATTTTTATGGATCATCAGCCCGGTCAGCTGGATGAAGTGGCAGCCGCAGGCGCAGACCTTGATCTCTGCGGCCATACTCATGACGGCCAGCTGTTCCCTCTGAACATCATCACCGGCCTGATCTGGGAAAATTCCTGCGGCTACCTGAAAAAGGGGACTATGCACAACATCGTTACCTCCGGTGCCGGCATATGGGGCCCGAATATGCGTACTGCCACAAACAGCGAGATCTGTTCGATCACAGTACATTTTTATCCTGCCAGACCTAACTCCTCTGATTCCTCATAAATATCTTCCACCGGCAGCTCCTCCGCACTCTCACTATCCTCTTCTGTTATTTCTGTTCCGTCATTTTCTTCTTCCGTTTCAGAGTCCTTCGGAAACTCAATTACTTCAGCCGTATCACCACTTTCTGATATCTCCGGCTCTTCACTGGAATCATCAAATATCTCTTCCTCAGTATTATCGTCCGTCTTTCCTTCTTCAGAACTCATATTGAGTTCCTCGCTGCTCTCTTCTTCAGCTTTCTTTTCACTGTTTCGGATGATCTCAAGGGCTTCTGTTTCTGAAATAATGCCTGAACTATCTTCCATTGCATTTGCTTCCGGCACTTCATAATCATATACAAAGGTATTGACTGGCATAAGCTTGTTTGACTGCACATCATAGTCAAATACATGCCACAGGTATCCTTCCCTGTTAACCGGTACATTTGCCTGGTAGATCTGTTTTCCACCCCGGTAAACGGTTACTTTGGCTGACGAAGCAGATAATTCTGTACTCGCATCATCTTCACCGTTTGTATAATCGTATACATAAAAGCTATATTTTCTTCCGGTGAAGCCTTTGTATATGGTTGTTGTTTCCGGTCCATAGCTGCTTGTATCATCCAGATCCAGATTTGCTATTACATCTCCATCCTCTGAATATGCATTTTTATCCCTATAGTATACATGGAAGTAGTCATCTCCGTTTTCATCAGCAGGTCCCAGCAGATGAGAATCCAGGTCTCGCGGAGTTTCTCCCCATGTAAGCACGATCTGAAGAAGTCCCTCATCTCCTGCACTGATATTGGTCGGTGACATTGTTACATCACGTTCACTGCATGCATTTGCCTGAACTACAACATTGATATGGGCAGAAACAAAATCTTCATTGCTTGCATTCAGCGTATAGTTTCCGGCTGGCACGGTCAACGTATAGGTTCCATCTGCTGATACGCCTTCTTTCACAGTCTCTCCGATCACATTATCCCAGCCCTTACGTAATTCATAAGTTACATTTTCTATATTTCCACCGGTCATGGAATGAATAAATCTTCCACTCAGCTCACCATCTCCGGCTTCTGCTCTGGATACCATCAGGAAAGATTCTGCGTATGTGATCTGGTTCGCTGATACTCCCATGGAACTGCTTTCATATTTCTGGTAACCGGTTGCTGTGACAACAATTTTGTAGATTCCTTCATCAAGATCATTAAATGAATAAGTTCCATCTTCTTTCGTGAAAGTTTTTTCAACCTTGACTGTTCCGGAATATGCTTCCACGCTGGCATTTTTTACAGGAGCTTTACTGTTTGAATCCAAAACGCTTCCCTCAATGCTTCCGGCTCCGACTGTACATTTATCTACCAGTGTTCCATTTTCAAAATGAACCTTCAATTTTAGTGGATTATCGTCATCATCAGACAGAAAATCCTTGGACAACGTATAATGCCATACCGTTTTCAGGAACTTTCCGACCACCGTATCCGGATTCAACTCACCCGCTGCGTAAATATAGGTTCTTACATCAGAACAAAGCACATTTCCGGCATCACGAACTGTATAGGATACGCTTGCCTTTGCCGCAGGTCCTACCTTAATATCAATTCCCGCCAGATCCCATGTCTCCAATGCAGTCAGATTTAATCCAAACTGAAGACCGCATTTCGCAGATCCTTCTATTGTGACCGGTGTCAAAGTCTGACTGAAATCATGGATAAATCTTCCATTTCCATCTTTGAATTCATATCCGCCAGTTGCTTCAACGGAATATTTCACAACAAACTGCCCGGACACATCATAAAACAGAGAAACCACCAGATCTGCAGAAAGACCAGTTGTACCAAGCTTTATAGGAACTCGTCCCAGTTCAAGTACATCGCTGACTGTTTCCATAGTTCCACTTGCATGTTTGATCTGCTGCTCTGAATTCACGCCACTTATATAAAGTCCGCCTTCGAAATCAGCTTTTCCTGTAACTGACGCAATAAAATGCCTTACCTCTATCTTTCCCCAGCTAAATCCGGCATCCAGCTTACAGCTTACATCCGGAATCGTAACAGCAACAGAACCGGACAGCTTCACCTTATCATTAAATTTATGATTAAGATCAAATTTCAATTTACCTGGAACCGGAATACTTCCGCCGAGAGTAAGTCCTCCTGCCGGCACCTCACTTGAATTTTCCGGAATATACTCATATTGAACGCCCTCTGCAGTTACCTGCATATTTTCCGGATCTGCAATTCCTGCACCTTCAAAATCAATTGATTTGTAAACCTCTGAAATATCATCCGGTTTGCCGGCCTTAATGATCAGACGTCCCTGTCCGTCCTTTGTGATATTCTGGACTTTTAATGCAATATCTGTATCTGTTCCCATTTCCTTTGCAGAAAACAGTACAACCTTTCCGGTTTCCAGATTTTTATAAGCATTTCCATCTTTTACTGTGATCGTATAAGTTCCGTCACTGTTCTGGACAACATTGTATATATTTTTGGAAGTATCTTTGACTTCAACTACATTTGTTGCATAGGTAACCTTGCTGTCATAATTCTCATCGATTACTGAGTCCTCAGTGATCTGGTCGATAGCTTTTAAGATCTGAGCTGCATCATTTCCGTTAATTGCCTTCTCCGGTTCAAAGGTATCTCCATTCAGAGACAGCATATTCTTTTTCAGTGCAATAGCTACAACATTTTTATACCTGATCTGAGCCGCATCTGTACATGTCGGTTCTTCATCCGTAGTTTCATATCCCATAAGCATTACTGCTGTATATGCGGCAAACTCTCTTGTTGCATATTCGTCAGGATAAAAATATGGAACATCCTGCTCATCGGTTTCATCGGGAATGATTCCCATAGTTTTTGCAATTTCTGCTGCGATTCCATTTTCATTTTCTCTGGTATCAGCATAATAATAATTTTTGCTGTCAAACTGCTCTTCATACTTGCAGCCAACTTTATCCAGAAGAAGTTTTACCCATTCACCTCTGGTGTATTCATGTCCGGAATCCTGCACGTATTTTTTCGTAACAAAAATCCTTGCAAAGATTTTTATTCCTTTTACTTTGGCAACGATCGATGTATTTCCCTCTCCGACTGCCTGGACAACACCTGTTTTTGTTACTGTTGCAATTTTCTGATCAGCAGATGACCAGCTTACTTTAACACCCTTTTCCTTAAAACCAAGCTGGATACTTTCCCCTTCTTCCAGAGTAGCTTTTTGATTTTTCAGTGTTGGTTTCACAACTGTTATCTTACATCGATATGTTCTCTTCTTGGAATCTTTAAAGGTTACTGTACATGTTCCTGTTCCTGTTACAGAAACCGTACCATCTTTTTTTACCTTGGCAACCTTTGTATTTGAACTTGAGGCAGTTTTGATCACATCACCCTTTATCGAAAGTTTCCTGGATGTATTCGCTGTTCCCCATACAAATTTTAAGCTCTTTGCAGACAGATAAGGATTTTTTACAGTAACCTTACAGGTATATACTTTTTTTCCTATTTTAGCTTTAACCACGGTTGTTCCGGTTTTTACTGCTGTTATTTTTCCCTTAGAGCTGACTTTAACGATTTTTTTATTGGCAGAACTCCATACCGTCTTTCCCGAAACACCGTTTACTTTTAACTGCAGACTTTTTCCCTTTACATACAATACGGCTTTTTTCACTGACATTCCCGGGCTTTTTACTGTAACCTTACAGGTTAATGTCTTTTTGGCAATTCTGGCCTTTACTGTTGCGGTTCCGGTCTTCACAGCCGTTATCTTTCCCTTTGACGAAACCTTTACAACTTTATTATTGGAAGAAGACCATTTCACGGCTTTCTTCCAGTTTACAACCTTTAACTGTGATGTTTTTCCCACGTACAAAACCTTTTTTGTACTGTTCAGTCTGGGATTTGCAGCTGCATTTGCTGGCATGCTGATTCCTAAGATCAACATCAGGATCAGCATCAGCGGCAGCAATTTTTTTGATGCACTTTTTCTCTTCATAAGCACTTTTCCCTTCTGCTGTACTATGCTATAATGTTCATCAATTATAAATTTTCGAGATCATTCGAAATCATTTATAATTAATTCCCCGTAAATTATCAGACTATCAACCAAGAAAGGAGAAAAATCATGAGTGTCACCGTAAATCCAAAAGCACGCCAAATTTTACCGGTTATTCTGGGCTGCTGCGTAATCGGAACTGTTTTTTTTCTGGCAATAACTATCTGTTCCGCCATAAAATATCATGATTACGTACCTGTAGATGCTATTATATCATCTGTCAGCCGCTCAAATAATCCTAACAAGCCTCATAGTTCCAATTATCATAACTATGTGAAGTACTCTTACACCTACAAGGAACAAGACTACACAGCTGACCGAATCGAGTTTTTACGCCTCGGCAAAGCCCCCGGAAAGCATGTTCAGATTAAATGTGATCCGCAGAATCCAAACCAGATCCAGAATATCTATTCTATGACCATCTGTATTGTCTTCCTGGTAATCCTGATCATAACAGATTTCCTGCTCATTCTTATGATAAAGTCTTAATACTGTACAGCTATGCTCTAATTATATAACATTTTTATCTCTTGAACTTTGTCAAATTTGTCGCAAAGTGAACATTTTTTGTCGAAAATGTCCATAATATTTTTTTATCGCATTGACATACTCCTACCATTGAAATCCTACTCGATGGCTCTGCTGATTCGTTCGTCAGTAAGTAATTTTCTATGATATAAAAAAGACGGTTACGCTGAATCACAACGTAACCGTCTTCCTTTATACTATACTCGCACAGATATAAAACAAAATTCCCACCTACTGCCTTGAGCAATAAATGGGAATTTATCTGATCCACTTAAAAAGTGAGGCATCGGGGATTCGAACCCGATCACTCACCTGAAAAGCCTTAAAAGAAAGGAGTTTTCCGTGTCGCTTATATAAGTGTAACAAAAAGTGTAACACATAAAATCAGCACGAAAAAATACAATCCTATTTGCAAGAAATATTTTACAGGAAATTTCATAATATTACAAGCACAATGAAAAAATTTTTTATTAAATCCAGAAACACTCTGTTGTTTATATTTATGTTTGATTTTGGTTGACTACAAAAAACACAATGTCCCCCGGCAGTCAAGCCCGAAGCCGCCCAGCGGTGCGAAGCAGGTTTGACGGCTGGGGGATGTTGTGTATAATACTCAGGCCAAAATATAACATAAAAACTTCCCGACACCTTTAAACGATGCCGGGAATGAATTAATGGGTTATTCTGTTGCTTGCTTCGAAGGATCAGAAGAAGTATCGCCAAAATCAACATCCGTACTACCACCTTCTACTTCAGAAATTTCTAAATCACTCTGAACTGATTCAGGCTGATCAGATGAAAATTCCTCGGTTGAATCCGACATACTGTCAGAAAAGTCAACTACCGGACTATCACTGAAATCGTTAGGTACTAAAGACTGAGTAGCAGTAGAAGTTCCCTTAGGATGGTAGAACCATGAAGCATATTTATTTAATCTTTCCTTTGTATTAACAAAATCATCAGAACGTGCTATTATAGTATCGTCAATAAAATCATCTGTACAAGAATTTGCTTTTTCAACAGTACCTCTTGATAAAGTTACTTTTACAGATGTATAATCATATACCCTATCAGTCACTGGGTAATTGTACCCTCCTATAAAATAAGCACAAGCAATAGTATTCAATTTTTTATCAAGAATATTAGCATTATGAAGAGAAGAATTCTTCCAAGCATCCACAACATGCTTAGCATCATAACAAGGTCCAGTGCTTCCCCAACCAATCTGACAACTACCATGAGATGCAAGAGTCTCTACAACATGAGTACAATCAGACCTACAAGCCTGTAAAATAGAACAACCAGCATTAACATCAGCCTGTTTTAAACATAACCGTTCTTCATACTGTAAAGCGTTTAAGCCTTTCGATACACGGTACTCGTTGATAAGACGAATTACCTCATCAGCAAGGTCAGAACGGTCTACAATAGCCTTAGCAACGTCCTCCTCCGGTACAGTATCCCAATCGGCATCTAACCCTACAATCTCAATATAGCAAGATTTAGAATAACTACCCATGGAGAACATAACCTTAACTTTCTTTCCAACATTTCCACTATCAGCCCTAGCCACGTCCATCCATAAAACAGAATCATTATCAGCAGGTGGGTATACCTCTACGAGAGAAAGATCAGCAGACTCTACATAGCAATATCCACCTTTCTTAGCAAGTGACTTATCGGATGTGAATTTGAATGAAGAAGCACTGCACATATCCTTACTTACATAAGTATATGGTAACTTGTAATCCCTACTACACATAGCATCAATCTCAGCCTTCTGAGCATCACTAGGTTCTACAACTGGAATCGGTGTAGGTGTTGCAGTCGGAGTAGCTGTTGGTTTCGGCGTTGCAGTCGGCATTGGTGTAGCTGTCGGCTTCGGAGCAGTCGTTGGCTTTGGCGTTGCAGTCGGCATTGGTGTAGCTGTCGGCTTCGGAGCAGTCGTTGGCTTTGGCGTTGCGGTCGGTTTTGCTGTCGGCTTCGGAGTAGCCGTTGGTTTCACAACCGGAGTACTTGCCTGTTTTATGACTTTTACAACAACCGTTTTGGTTGTTTTTTTGTATACACTGGATTCTTTGGCTGTAATATAGATCTTAGCCGTTCCCACTTTCTTTCCTAAAATGTAGCCTTTTGAATTGACACTTACAACATTGCTGTTGGAAGATTTGTAAGTCAACCCTGTCTTTGCCTTTGCTCCAAGAGAACGTCCCTTTTTGTAATAAACAGACACATTCGAAGCTGTGATTTTTTGATTTTGTTTTACTACTTTTACGGTAATAACTTTTTTGACAGATTTGCGTTTTGCTTTTGAAGCGGTCACAGTGATTTTTGCTGTCCCGGCTTTTCTGCCTTTGATGTTACCTTTACTGTCTACGGTAACGATTTTTTTATTGGATGTCTTGTAAGACAGTTTTGCCCCCTTTGTAGCTTTAACATTCAGCTTTGCAGATGCACCAACATAAATATTTTTATTGGACACATTCAATGTCAGTGTGTTCGTTGCCGCTTCTACAGTGGAAACCATGCTCACAGGCTCAACAATTCCAGCCTGACTGGGAGCAACAATTCCCACGGCTAATATAAAAGCCAAAATCTTTTTCACTCTTTTCTTCATAAAAGAAATCCCTCCTTTTCCCTTCTATTTTACTTTCTTCATAGCTTGTGTCAATCCATAAGCAAAAAAAATCGTTATGAATAACAGCAAGAAATAGCCATTTATGGCTAATATGATTATAAGCCGTTAACGGGTATCATGCAAGTAGGAGGAACAATCTTGTATGATAACTTACGACCCTTTCTGGAACACATTAAAATCAAAAGGCATCAGCCAGTATCAGCTGATACATAAATACGGCATCTCTGCTGGCCAACTGTCCCGGATGCGAAGCAATTCCAATATTTCCACACATACAATCAACGCACTTTGTGAAATACTCGACTGTGAAGTGCAGGACATCATTTTATATAAGAAGAAAGTATAATGCCCCTCTACCAGATTAACAATCTAGTAAAGGGGTACTTTTTATTTAACATTTTCCCACATATCAGATATATTTTCTTTTGCTTCTACATACTCATCATACAATGCTTTAATCGCATTATAATATTCTTTGACCTCTTTATAATTGTGAACGATTCCGTTCTGAATATAGGAACGGCTTTTATCTCTTTTCTTCGAAAATGTATAGGAATATGGACTGCCATCATATAAAGCTCTTGTAATAGGTGCTACATTAAAAAGAGTCTGCACGTCTCCGACAGCATCATCATTCAGCCAGCCATTCAACGAACACGCCAAAACGGATTGTGGTGACAGGCAGGTGATATTGACCCAAAAGGCTAAGGAGATCATCGAAACAGCCCGGTCAAGGCAGAAAGAAACCGGGGCAGACAGTACCGGATATATTTTCTCAATGGATGGGAAACCACTTCCCCAGTATGCCGTTGCATACCGTTTCCGCAAGTATCGTAAGGAATATGGCACAACAGTAAAAAGTTCTCATAAGGTAAGAAAAACTTACATATCAACCCTGTTGGATGCTCATGTTAATATCAATACAGTAAGGGAGCTGGTCGGACACTCAGATGAGCGGACACCCCTGAAAAACTACTGTTTTGACCGGAATACTGAGGCGGAAAAACGGAAAAAGGTAGAAAAAGCACTCGCCTAAGGGAGTGTAACACAAGTGTAACAGTAAATCGCCAAAAAAATTCACTTTTGAACACACTTATAAAAAAAATAAAAAAGCACAGAAACCCGCATAAAACAAGGCTTTTCCGGGCACGAAAAAAGCACTGTCGAACTGACAGTGCTCTTAAAAAGTAGTGAGGCATCGGGGATTCGAACCCCGGACAACTTGATTAAAAGTCAAGTGCTCTACCGACTGAGCTAATACCCCATAT
>QWCY01003208.1_pt1 | contig 19221 bp, 25 predicted proteins | sample 1972631 | NCBI WGS metagenome assembly QWCY01 (sample SAMN09866696, study PRJNA288562) | Human gut metagenome isolate pre1_stool, whole genome shotgun sequencing... | isolation source: gut | host: Homo sapiens | place: USA: California
ATTCGGATTCAATGTTACCAGAAGCTTCCAATGTTGTAATGGCTCGCTCCAACTGATCTTGGTCAGAGATGCAGGAGAGCATATCAATATACGGGAAAAGGTCTTTCCCAGAAGCAAGGTATTCTGATTGCATATAATGCAATAGCTTATCAGAAAATTGGCTCATAAGCACATCTCCTTTCTTTTATACTCGGCTCTGGCAGGAACCTGTATTTAAAGTATAGGAGAAAAATGAATAAAAAACAAGAAAATTAGAAGGGAGCACAATGACAGAATTACAAATTTTTAATTCAGAAGAGTTCGGAGATATCCGAACAGTAACTATTGATAACGAGCCTTGGTTCGTTGGGAAAGATGTGGCAGAAGCATTGGGATATTCAAATTCCAGAAAAGCACTTGCAGATCATGTTCACGAAGATGATAAGGGAGTAACGAAATGTGACACCCTTGGAGGTAAACAGGATTTGACCATCATCAACGAATCCGGCTTATACGCTTTAATCTTCGGAAGCAAACTTGAATCAGCCAAGAGGTTCAAACACTGGGTGACAAGTGAAGTTCTTCCATCAATAAGAAAAACCGGTTCGTATCAGACAGCGCAACCACAAGGGAAAGAATTACTTGCATTGGCAGTGCTGGAAGCACAAAAGACAATTGAGTTACAGAATCAAGAGATTGAGCGGATGAAGCCAAAAGAAATCTTTGCAGATGCCGTGGCAACCAGTCATACTTCCATATTGATTGGAGATCTTGCAAAGCTGTTAAAGCAGAATGGTATCGAGACCGGGCAGAAGAGGCTTTTTGAATGGCTCAGAGAGAACGGTTATCTGATTAAGAGAAAAGGTGCAGATTGGAACATGCCAACACAAAAAGCAATGGAGATGAAATTGTTTGAAGTGAAAGAGTCCACTGTAAATAATCCTGATGGTTCAGTGAGAATCAATAAAACAACAAAAGTTACCGGCAAAGGACAGCAATATTTTATTAATAAATTTATAGGAGGACGACAATGAAGTTACAACTCATACGCCCTGGCAGTCCGGCAATATATGCATGTGAAAAGAACAATATTCCTTCACTAGTGTTTTACTACATCGCAGAACAGGATGCCATTGTTCTTAATGAAGCTCATAAAAGCTTCAAACATTTCAGGGAATTACTGATTAGCTACTTGGAATTTGATGATTTACAAAAGAAAGAATTTCTCGTAATGCCAAGAAAAAAGGGAATAACTTTTTTCGATTCAGTTAATAAGGTTTTAAGAATCAGTAGAAAAATCAACACAAAAAGAGGTGAGAAGTATGTCAGAAACATTAAAACAGCTGTCGGATGTCCAGATGATCGCTGAGCATGTGGCAACTTAAAACCTTAATACATATCATATCACAGATCCACACAGGAGGTGGTACCGATGAATGAACTGACCTGTGAAGCAAGGTTCATTATTGATGGCCAGATGTATTCCATGGAGCAAATCGGAGAGCAGAAAGCCAGGAAGATCATCACAGAAAAGATCGATCAGGCCATGGATGCGGCTGGTTATGAGAAGACATATAAAGAGAAGACCGCCTGAGGGCGGGGAGAGGAGGACAAGCTTGAAAGCAGGATAAAAAATAAGTGCCGTTAGGGCTGCCACCCGTTCCGGCACTCAAACAAATAACCACTATTATTATACAGAAAGTTGAGAAGAAAAGCAATGAGTATAGGAGATCTGATCGGAGCAGCCGTAGCGACATACAAACTGTTCACTGCCACGGAAGTCTTGCCAGCCTTGTTCTGGCTGGCGCTGGCTTTTGTGTTCCTTGTCCGGTTCGATCAGTCGCTGGGCTGGCTGGGAGATATTGATGATTATCTGGGAGATGACGATGATGAGTAAAGGAGAAAATGAAGTATGCCAATGAAGATTAATAAACTTGAGATTGAAAATGTTAAACGTGTAAAAGCAGTTAAGATCGAGCCAAACCAGAATGGCCTTACGATCATTGGTGGAAAAAATAACCAGGGAAAGACCTCTGTGCTGGATTCCATTGCATGGGCATTGGGAGGGGAACGTTACAAACCTTCCCAGTCAACCCGGGAAGGATCCTTAATCCCGCCCAACCTGCATATTGTCATGAACAATGGTCTGGTTGTGGAAAGAAAAGGAAAGAACAGTACCCTGAAAGTTACAGATCCGAATGGAAAGAAAGCAGGGCAGCAGCTGTTGAATGAATTTATCGAACAGCTTGCCATCGATTTGCCAAGATTTCTGGAGTCTACTTCTCAGGAAAAAGCAAGGATTCTGCTTCAGGTTATTGGTGTAGAGGACAGCCTGATGACACTGGAGAAGAAAGAAAAGGAGCTGTATAATGAGCGCCTTGCGATTGGTCGCATCGCAGATCAGAAAGAAAAATTCGCAAAAGAGCAGCCGTATTACCCGGATACGCCGAAAGAACTGGTTTCTGCTTCAGAGCTGATTAGACAACAGCAGGAGATCCTTGCGCAGAATGGGGAGAACCAGAGAAAGCGGGAAAAACTCCACCGGCTGGAACAGGATTATCAAAAGATCAATGAACAGATGGAAGAATTGTTGAAAAAGCAGGCAGCAGTAAAAGCAGATATCGAGATTGCCAGAACGACAGCCGCTGATCTTCAGGACCGTTCTACCAGAGAACTGGAAGCGAACATTTCCCATATCGAAGAGATCAACCGGAAAGTCCGGGCAAACCTCGATAAGGAAAAAGCAGAAGAGGATGCGAAGGAGTACAGAAACCAGTATGCGGATCTGACGAAAAAGATTAACGATACCAGAGAAGAAAAAACAAAACTTCTTGAATCTGTGGAACTGCCGTTACCGGAACTGTCCGTTAAAGAAGGGGAATTGATCTACAAAGGACAGAAGTGGGATAACATGTCCGGTTCGGACCGTCTGAAAGTAGCCACTGCGATCGTACGGAAACTGAACCCGAACTGCGGGTTTGTCCTCCTGGACAAGCTGGAACAGATGGATCTGGATACGCTCCAGGAGTTTGGACAGTGGCTTGAAAAAGAAGGACTGCAGGCGATTGCAACAAGAGTCAGTACAGGGGATGAATGCAGCATTATCATCGAAGATGGCTATGTGGTCGGACAGGAACATGCAGAACAGAAAGAATGGAAGGCAGGTGCATTTTAATGCGTATTATCAGAGGAAAGTTGGCAAGTGCAAAGAAAGTTGTCATATACGGACCGGAGGGGATTGGAAAATCGACCTTTGCCAGCAAGTTTCCGGATCCTGTGTTTATCGATACAGAAGGAAGCACCAAAGATATGGATGTGGCCCGTTTTGAAACACCCAGCAGCTGGCAGATGCTCATGGATCAGATCCGGTATGTAAAAGCAAATCCGGGGATCTGCAAGACCCTTGTAATCGATACTGCAGACTGGGCAGAGCAGATGTGCGTGAAGGATATCTGCGACCGCAACGGAAAGAAAGGGATCGAAGATTTCGGATATGGAAATGGCTATGTGTATGCCAAGGAAGAGTTTGGACGGTTTCTGAATGCACTCAGTGAAGTGGTGGATGCAGGGGTTCATGTGGTTCTCACAGCCCATGCACAGATCAGAAAGTTCGAGCAGCCGTATGAAATGGGTGCATATGACAGATATGAATTAAAACTCGGAAAAAAGACTTCTTCCCAGACTTCTCCATTGGTAAAAGAATGGGCAGATATGCTCCTGTTTGCGAATTATAAGACCATGTCGGTATCCGTTGATGATAAAGGTAAAAAACATAAGGCGCAGGGAGGAAGAAGGGTGATGTATACATCCCATCATCCATGCTGGGATGCCAAAAACAGATATGGTCTTGCGGAGGAGGTTGCGTTTACATATGAGTCCATCCAGCACATCATCGAGCCGGATCGGGGAGCAGGGGAACAGCCGCCTGTACAGATCCAGGAACCAGTAAGACAAACCGAACAGGAGCAGAAGGTAGAATCCAAAGAAGCTGCTCCACCGGTTACTGATGAGCCGGACAAACCTTTACCGGATCAGAAACCGGAGGATCCGCCATTTACAGAACCGGATCCGGAGATCCCCCAGGCATTACGTGACCTGATGGTAAATAACCGCGTAGATGAATGGGAGATTCAGAATGCAGTGGCAGCACGCGGATACTTCCCGTCTGATATGCCGATCCGGGATTATCCGGAAGACTTTGTATCCGGAGTGCTGGTTGGCGCATGGAGCCAGGTGTTTGAAATGATCAAACAGGCGCGGAAGACAATGGAGATACCATTTTAAGAAATAGGAGGATAAGAAAGAATGGGAACAGAAGGAAGAGAATTAAGCTGGGATGACAATATCCAGAATGACAGCAGTTTTGTGGAACTGCCGGAAGGGGATTATGAATTTACGATTGACCATTATGAGAGAGGACGATCACAGGGCAGTGCAAAGATCCCGCCAAGCAACATGGCGATCGTATTTTTTAATATCCGTACACCGGAAGGACAGGAAGTGACGATCAAAGAAAATTATATCCTGCATTCCAGACTGGAATGGAAACTTTCCGAATTGTTCTGCGGAGTCGGACTCAAGAAAAAAGGGGAAGAAGTCAGAATGAACTGGAATGCACTTCCGGGATTGACCGGACGTGCGCAGATATCCCTGGATGCGGATAAAAATGATCCATCCAAAAAGTACAACCATATCAAGAAGATCTACCCAAAGGAACAGGGTAAATATACGGCAGGGAGCTTTTAATCATGGAATTACGACCATATCAACAAGAAGCAAGGGAAGCGATCTTTGAGCAGTGGGATGGCGGCGTATTAAAAACGCTGCTCGTCCTTCCTACCGGATGTGGGAAGACGATCGTTTTTGCAAAAGTAACGGAAGACTGTGTGCGCCGGGGAGATCGGGTCCTGATACTGGCGCACCGTGGAGAACTTTTGGAGCAGGCTGCCGATAAGATCCGGCAGTCCACAGGGCTTGGATGTGCCGTGGAAAAGGCAGAAGAAACCTGTATGGGGAGCTGGTTCCGCGTTGTCGTAGGGTCTGTACAGACTATGATGCGTGAGAAACGACTGGGACAGTTCCCGGAAGATTATTTTCAGACCATCATCATTGATGAAGCACATCACTGTATCTCAGACAGCTATCAAAAAGTCCTGAATCATTTCAGTAGTGCAAAAATCCTTGGCGTCACGGCAACTCCAGACAGGGGCGATATGAGGAACCTTGGAAGTTATTTCGAATCCCTTTCTTATGAATATACCTTACCGAAAGCAATCAAGGAGGGATATCTTTCACCGATCAAGGCCCTTACAATTCCGCTTAAAATCGATATGACTGGTGTCGGGGTACAGGCAGGTGATTTTAAGGCCAGTGATATCAGCACTGCGCTCGATCCATATCTGCAGGGGATCGCACAGGAAATGGAGAAATATTGCAAAGATAAAAAGACGGTAGTGTTCCTTCCGTTAGTGAAAACAAGTCAGAAATTCAGGGATCTTTTAAATGCTCATGGGTTTCGGGCAGCGGAAGTAAACGGGGACAGCCAGGACCGGTCAGAAGTTCTGGAAGCCTTTGACCGCGGTGAATACAATGTTTTGTGTAATTCCATGCTGCTGACAGAAGGATGGGACTGCCCATCTGTAGACTGCGTGGTGGTACTGCGTCCAACAAAAGTACGCAGCTTGTATTGCCAGATGGTTGGACGCGGAACTCGCCTGTCACCAGGGAAAGACCATCTGTTATTATTGGATTTTTTATGGCATACCGAACGCCATGAGTTATGTCATCCGGCAAGCCTGATCTGTCAGGATGAGGAAGTCGCAAAAAAGATGACAGAACATATCGAACAGGCAGGGTGTCCTGTCGATATTGAAGAAGCGGAAAAGACAGCGGCAGAGGATGTTGTGGCACAAAGAGAAGAGGCACTTGCGAAGCAGTTAGAAGAAATGAAACGCAGGAAAAAGAAACTGGTAGATCCCCTGCAGTTTGAAATGAGTATCCAGGCAGAGGACCTTTCTGGATATGTCCCTGCATTTGGCTGGGAAATGGGGCCGCCATCAGAGAAACAGAAAGCAACACTTGAAAAACTAGGGATACTTCCGGACCAGATCGAGAATGCAGGGAAAGCGGCAAAGATCCTTGACCGCCTGGACAAACGGAAAGAAGAGGGACTCACAACCCCAAAACAGATCCGTTTCCTAGAAGGAAGAGGATTCCAGCACGTGGGCACATGGCAGTTTGAAACGGCAAGGAAACTGATCGACAGGATCGCAGCAAACGGATGGCGCATCCCGCAGGGCATCAATCCGCAGGAGTATAAAGGAGCATAATTATGGAGCAGAAGACAAGCCTTTTAGAGTTAATGGAATATATTCATCCGGCGGAACTGGATTATCAGGAATGGGTTAATGTTGGCATGGCGCTGAAGCATGAAGGGTATTCAGTCAGTGACTGGGATCATTGGAGCAGGCAGGATAGCGGAAGATACCATACAGGAGAATGCGAAAGGAAATGGAATACGTTCCGTGGGAATGCAAGCCCGGTCACAGGCGGCACGATCTTTCAGATGGCTGTAGAGCATGGATTCGTTCCGGAGCGTGGACATGAAATAGACTGGGAAGATTCCATTGCAAAAGACAGCGACCGTGTGGTAGTGGATGGAAACTGGATCGAAGAAAGGGAAGTTCATGAACCAGTTACCTGGAACCCGGTCAGCCAGCTGATCCAATATCTGGAGATCTTATTCGAGCCGGGGGAGAATGTCGGCTATGTGACAAAAAGCTGGAAGAATGAAAAAGGAAAATACGTTCCGCAGGATAGAGGAAATTATGACCGTACTGCCGGACAGCTCATAAAGGCATTGTCAGAATGTGATGGAGATATTGGATCTGTATTTGGTGATTATGATCTGGAGGGCGGTGCATGGATCCGTTTTAACCCGCTGGACGGCCAGGGGGTAAGAAATGAAAATGTATCGGATTTCAGGTATGCGCTGGTAGAATCGGATGGAATGGAGGTCAGCAAGCAGAATGCGATCCTGCGTGAACTGGAGCTGCCGATCGCCTGCCTGGTACATTCTGGAAAGAAGAGCCTCCATGCGATTGTCCGCGTGGAGGCAGCGGATTACACAGAATACAGAAAACGCGTAGATTATCTCTATGATGTATGCCAGAAGAATGGGATAAAAGTAGATACACAGAACCGGAATCCGTCCAGGCTTTCCCGGATGCCGGGCGTAATGCGTGGAGAGCATAAACAGTTTTTAGTAGATACCAACATTGGGAAGGAGTCCTGGAATGAATGGCAGGAGTGGATGGAGAGCATCAACGATGATCTTCCGGATCCAGAAGGGCTGGACAGCGTCTGGGACAATCTCCCGGATCTATCCCCCTGCCTGATTGAAGGAATCCTCCGGAAAGGGCACAAAATGCTGATAGCAGGTCCATCAAAAGCAGGTAAATCCTTCCTGCAGATTGAATTGTGCATTGCAATCGCCGAGGGAAAGAAATGGCTGCAGTGGCAGTGCGCACAGGGGCGTGTGATGTATGTGAACCTGGAGCTTGACAGAGCCAGTTGTCTGCATCGGTTTAAGGATGTTTATACATCCCTTGGCATCCGTCCGGATAGCCTGAGAAACATTGATATCTGGAACTTGAGGGGGAAATCCGTACCCATGGATAAACTGGCACCAAAACTGATCCGGAGAGCCTCGAAAAAGGATTATACAGCCATCATCATAGACCCGATCTATAAGGTCATCACCGGGGATGAGAACAGTGCAGACCAGATGGCGAATTTCTGCAACCAGTTTGACAAAGTATGCACAGAACTGGGATGCGCGGTGATCTATTGCCACCACCACAGCAAAGGAAGCCAGGGAGGAAAAAAATCCATGGACCGTGCCAGTGGCTCCGGAGTATTTGCCCGTGATCCGGATGCACTTCTGGATCTGATCGAACTGGAGACGACAGAAGCCCTGTTAAAACAGGAAGAAAACAAAGCAACGTGCCAGGCATGCAAGGAGTATCTGGATGCCCATTTCAAGTGGCAGGATGACCTTTCCCAGGACGATCTGTGCAGCGGTGTACAGATGCTCAGCTACTGTAAAAAATACCTGGATAAATGGCAGATGAACGCGCTGCAGAATCATATCGATACAGCTGTTGCAGCAGCTAAGAACATGACGGCATGGAGGATCGAAGGAACGCTCCGGGAGTTTCCAAAGTTTGAACCGGTCAATCTCTGGTTTAAATATCCGGTGCACAGGATCGATGAGTCGGACAGTCTGAAAGACATCCAGCCGGATACAGATAAGCCGGCATGGCAGAAAGCAATGGAAAAGAGGAAGCCAAAAGAACAGAAAAAAGAGGAGCGGATGAAGAGTCTTGAGACAGCAGTGGAAGCCACAAATTTCGGAAATCCACCGGCATTGAAAGAGCTTGCACAGTATATGGGGATCTCAGAACGTTCCCTCAGAGACCGGATCAAGGAGCATGGAGGCTTCTATATACAAGATGGAGAAGTGCGGAAAAAAACGTAAATTTATGTTTTCTGCAAAATGTCGGGGTTTGCGGAAAAAAACATATCTGCACGTTTTCTGCAAAATCCAGATTGCGGAAAATAACATGTTTTTTTCCTTCCGCAATTTTGCGGAAAAAAACGTAAATTTATGTTTTCTGCCGCGGCGGAAAAAAACAGTATATATATTCTATATATACTGGTATTTCCCCCTTGCGGTGTCACGGGGGTAGGAATGGACGGGCTTAAAGCACAGCCCGCCCGTTCCCTTCCCCTTCCCCGATGACAAGGCAGAAGAAAAAAAGAAGTTTCGCACGTTAGCGAGGTAAAGCGAATGAGTAAGAACAGATCAACAGATAAGAGATTGCTGGTAGCAAAAGATATGCCGCCTTTGCATCGGACGCAACCAGGACAACAATACAGTTATAAATTTGACGAGGTCTTAGACTGGATCTCAAAAAGACCCGGATTGCTGATGCATGTGTTTGACAAATTAAAAGACGGGAAATACATCGAATACGATTCGGATACAGGTACATGGAGAGGTACAAACTATGATGAAGATTGAATTTTTTATGGCGATGGAACCGCCGACCTGTACACACCAGGAAAAGAAAGTGACAGTCGTTCATGGCAAACCGGTGTTTTATGATCCACCGGAAGTGAAAGCGGCCAGGGCGAAGCTGATGGATCACCTGCTGAAACATCAACCAGAAAAGCCGATCAAAACAGGATGCCGGCTTGTGGTGAAGTGGTGTTTCCAGAAAGGAAGCCATAAGGACGGAGAATACCGGATCACGAAACCGGATACGGATAACCTGCAAAAACTTCTCAAAGACTGTATGACAGCCTGCAGGTTCTGGAAGGATGATGCACTGGTTGCATCGGAGATTGTGGAAAAGTTCTGGTCACAGATTCCCGGGATATACGTTCGGGTCACAGAATTGGAGTGATGCCGATGGAACTGAAAGTATTGCAATGGTATTGGGGATTTTTCGTTGAAGTCTGGAAATTATTCAAAAAGCACAATAGTGTACGGGAGGATGAAGAGTGGGACAGGCTGATCCGGGAAGCAACGGAACTTAGAGAAAGATATCCGGGTGATTTTTCTAAAAAAATCATCATGGCAGTATTAGATGAACTTGATAGGAGATGTAAGTATGATTGAGGTATTAGACATGCGAAACGCGACAGAGGAAGAAATCCGGAAATACGAAAAGAAATGCCAGGAACTGGATCAGCAGACAGAGGAACGGAAACAGGCGTGGAAAGAAGAACATCTGGATCCACAACCACCGGAATGGCAGCAGCGCATGATGGACAACTTCCTGCGCCGACCAAAATGTCATCCGGACTGCTTCGGAGCAGCCAGCAATGATTGTGGGAGGTGTTCTGGATGGAACGCAAAAATAAAAGAAAGCGAGAATGGGAGTAAAAGTTGGAGATAGGAAAAGCAAGAGAAATTATCCGGGGCATACACGACGATGATGTAGAGGTTGAGGGGAAGAATAAATCTGAGGGGAGAAAGATGGACAAAAATAGAGTTGGATATCTTACCGCGGAAGAGAAAGAACGAGAGGATCAGGAGCAGATTGAATACCTGAGAAAATGGAAAGAAAAGAGGGAAAAGAAGCGTGAACACAGACGAAAAGTTAAATTATATGATCGGTTGTTTGTAGGTCGTAAAAGACGATACTGGAAATACATTGAGCGTACCGGAATGCCGAATAAGAGAGAAGATGCTCAGCACAGAGAATGGATGTAGGAGGCGTTTTACGGTGGAAAAGATAATTTGTATACCGACAAAATCAGATAAACTTCGGATATCTGTCAGGATCACAGAAGAGATGGTTAAGGATTTTCGTGAATGCAAGGAGAAAGCGTACACGCTTTCTGGGAAAGATTGCAGTACATGCAGCTGGGGAGATCTTACTATTGGAGATGTTGGGATGTGTGAGATGGATGAAGTTAGAAAAGCAGTAGGTAAACGGAAGTATTCATGGGGAGGTGATACCGTTGGAAAAGAAAATTGTTGAACAGTATATTGATGCCTGCGAGTTAGTAAGAGAAACAGAGAAAGAGATCACACGGTTGAAAAAGAAGCGAAAAACCATTGTGCAGACAAACGTTTCAGGGAGCAATCCGGAATTTCCGTACAATCCGATGCACTTTAAAAGTGTTGGTACAATATTTACATATGAGGAGGATAGCAGATTACGAGAAGAAGAAAAAAGACTTGTAGAACAGAAGAAGCTGGCAGAAGAGTTAAAAATTGAAGTAGAACGCTGGATGAGGGAGATTCCGCAGAGAATGCAGCGGATTATACGGTATAGAGTATTCGAGAAAAAGAGTTGGGATAAGGTTGCAGTAATGATAGGACGAAAAGCTACTGCGGAAAGTGTGAGAAAGGAGTATGAAAGATTTTTTAAGAAAAAATAAAAAAATGTCCGATTTGTCCGCATTGTCCGGTTTGGAAGTGCTAAAATGGTAATCGTGGTAGAAGATAAACAGAGACAACAGTCATCCTTGAGCCGGTTATCGAAGTGCTGAAAGATAACCGGATGGCTCAGACGGTCAGCCAGTCCAAGAACCGTCACCCACTTCGGAATATCTCCCCGATCGGGAGGGAGCAAGAGCCATAAAAGCGAGCCGCAGGTTCGAATCCTGGTATTCTGATCGCCGATGATGGCGTACAACAGTCTGCCTACCTGGACAGGCAAAAGTAGTTCAGGAGCCCGCCAGAGCTGATCTGGCGTCCTTCAATACATTTTATCTAAAAATACCTTGCAGATTTTGTGAGGTATTTTTTAATTTGAACTGTGGACTTTACAGAACATTTGTTCTATAATGATTTTACATCCAATACAGGGAACTGTTGAAAGTTGTCGTATAATGGTATAGAATAAAAAACAGATAATTGTATTGGAGGATATGAAATGGCAAAGAAGAAACAAGGGGTGGATCGTAGTATATATTATTACGATGTGTCAGTTGAAAATATCGATAATAATACAAACACACTGGTGGATGTTGCAAAACCATCGGAAATATTAGTAAATGCCTTCCAAAAGATCAAAAAAATTAATGATAAATTAGGCAAAGCAAAAGCCAAGGATAGACGCGATATTCTTAGAAAAATTGAGTATTCGACAGAGTATGGTGATAAAATATATGTCGATGTTGAATCTATCGATAAAGAAAGTGGAAGAATCAGGTTTAAAATTATACTTTGTAGATTAGATGCATTGCCGTATATTGAACAAGATGGAAAACTAACTAATCTGACAACAGTGGTCAATGGAGAATTCAATATTGCTGAGGTTACACATTGCATATTATTTACTAAAGAAATGGTTATGGGAGCCGAGTTTAATTTCAATGGTGCCAGACCAAGTGCAATCTCTTTCTATTTGCCGACGATTACGGGAATGATGGATAGAATAACCTGCTCAGGAAAAATGCGTAAGGATGTTTTTGAGAGAATTACAGAGGAGGAAGGATTTAGCTTATTTGAGATATGCGTAAACAATACGCCGAAGATGAGAACAGTATTGAGAGATAATATGGGTTTACTTGGTTCGTTTTTTAACACAATAGAGAATGTAGACACATATGAAGTTTCAATTAAGCGTAGAGTTGGCAAGAAAAAAGAAGGATTTTTACCTCCAGTAGCAGTAAGAGAGCTGGGGAATATAGTAGAACAGAACAGGGAAGACATTAAATCATTTAAAGTTAGCCAGGCTGCATATAAAGATGCAATAGACTTGTTAAGTGACAAATTGGTAAAAAAACAGGAGTTTATTCTTACAGAAAATAAAACTATCGATTCGGCTGAAATGTTTGGAGCTATTAATAATTTCTTTGATGCTATAGTGGTAAATTTATAGAGAAATGGATGGTGGGCAGATGAAAGCAGTTCGAAAACATAGGATTCGGAGAGTATTATTAGTTATTATTCCGGTTGCAATAAGTGTGATTTTTAGTGCGTTCATTTGCCATTCTTTACAAGAAAAAAAGTTTATTATTGATGTAAACAATCAGTTAGAGGCAGTAAAAACTGTAATTGGAATATGGGGAACTATATTGGGATTTGTTTTTGCGGCAGAATCGATATTGATAGCATTCGAAGGGAGTAAGCTTACAGCTGAAATAAAAGAAACTGGGCATTACAAGACGGTACTGTTCATTTACATGGAAACATGCGTTGTACTTTTGATTTGCTTATCTATATTTGTTCCGCTGATTATAGCGAATTATTTTAATATGTTTTGCATGTTTTTGTTTATTGCGGCATGCATTGTAACACTGATCGATATAATACTGTGCATGGTAGTTCTTTCATTGCTGATCAACACAATATACAAATAATGAAAATAAGAATATATAGTTTAAAGGCACCCTCCGGGGTGCTTTTTTCTAATACGACAAAACAACACGAATGAGAGGTGATGGTACATGGCGAGAGCACCGGATCCGCGAATCGAACAGGCGAAAGCCATGTACCTGAATGGCATGAAATTAGTTGAAATTGCGAGAAAACTAAATATGCCAGAAGGAACAGTTCGGCGTTGGAAGTGCACACACAAGTGGGATAGTGAACGTTCGGATAAAAAAGCGAACGTTCGGAAACGGAAAAAAGGCGGTCAGCCAGGTAATAAAAATGCAGTTGAAAATGATGGTGGAGCACCTGAACAGAATAGAAATGCTGAAAAATATGGATTCTTCAGCAAGTATCTCCCGGAAGAAACACGGGAGATTTTTTCTGCTATTGAGCAGGCTGATCCGTTAGATCTGCTTTGGCATCAGATACAGATTGCATACGCAGCGATTGTCAGGGCACAGCGGATCGCATATGTCAAAGATCGGGATGACAAGACGGTTGAGAAGATAGAGGAAAAAGACGGGAATGTAATCGGCGAAAAGTGGGAAGTGCAGCAGGCGTGGGATAAACAGGAGAATTTCCTAAAAGCCCAGGCAAGAGCACAGGGCGAACTCAGAGCCATGATCAAGCAGTATGACGAGATGCTGCATAAAGATTGGGAAGCTGCAAGTGAAGAACAGAAAGCCAGAATTGAGCAGATCCGGATCAACACAGCCAGAATGAGCGGTGAAAAGGACGATACGGATGAAGGAGTTGAGATCATCAATGACGCGCCAGAAGAAACAGGTGCGGATATCGGATATCGTGATACCGAAGTATCTCCCGATATTCAATAACCGCAGTATTAAGCATATCATCCTGACCTCTGGACGAGCCGGGACAAAATCCAGTTATGCGGCAATTCGGTCAGATTATCAGCTGGTAGCGGATGCCAATGGATCTGTAGTTGTGCTACGTAAGCACCATAATAAGCTCCGAAAGACTGTATATAAGGAGATGCTCCGGGGGATCAACCGTCTGGAGATCCCGAAGAACAAGTTCCGGATCACGAAGTCACCGATGGAGATCACATACAAGAAATACGGGACAACGATGTATTTTGCCGGATCGGACGGCATTGACGACACCAAAGGTATCATTGATGAAGAGAAACCGATCAAACTGGTAGTTCTGGATGAACTGACAGAGTTCTTTGACGATGGCGAAGGGGAAGATGAGCTGAGCAATATCGAGGCCACTTTCGTCCGTGGCAATAAAGGCGGTTTCCAGATGATATACCTCTATAACCCGCCAAAGAATCCCAATGCACCCATCAACCAGTGGTGCAAGAAGATGGAAAAACGATCGGATTGTATCCACATCCATACGGATTACCGGGATGTTCCGGAGGACTGGCTTGGTCCTGATTTGATCGCATCAGCGGAAGCGCTGAAGGCATCAGACCCGAAGATGTACCGGTGGGTATGGCTGGGAGAGTCGGTCGGAGTGGATGAACTGATCTATTATATGTTTGGAGAACGACACCGACAGAGGCCAGATCCGGACAGAAGGTATGACAGGATCTATGTCGGAGGTGATTATGGACAACAGAACGCCACAACCTTTCAGGCATTTGGACTGGATACCTACCGGAAGAAGCTTCCCGGGCTGGGTGAATATTATCATAGTGGCCGGGACACCGGAAAACAAAAAAGCCCGTCAGAATATGCAAAGGATCTGGTTACGTTCCTGGATGAGCTCCATGAACGGTATGATAACCGGATCTTTTATATTTTCCTGGATCCATCTGCAAAAGGTCTTGCAGAAGAGATCCGGAGAGCAACCAGGACAGGGCTTGACTATAAGGTACTGATGAGAGATGCAGAGAATGACGTGGCACTTGGAATCAGCCGGGTGCAAAAACTGCTTACCTTTGACATTATGAGCATATCACCGGATCAGGAAAATGCCACAGATGAATTTGGAACGTATGAATACGATAAAAAGTCAATCGAAAAGGGCAACGAAGTCCCAGTAAAAGAAAAAGACCATTGCATGGATGCAATCCGCTACTGTGTGATGGGAGCTTGGGACAGGGTGAAACACTGGCTGCCAAAAGAATACCAGAAAGAAGAGATAGATATCTGTGATATCAGCAAGAAAGAGGTGACAGACGATGAATATATTTAATTATTTCAAAAAAGCAGGGATTGATACCGTGGATGTCTCCTTCTATCGAAAGATTGCAGAATGGACAAGCTGGTACAATTCGAATGTGAGGAATTTTTCTTTTTACAGAGTGTACACAGGACGTGGAACATATAGCAGACGCAAGAGAAAAAGCCTGGGAATGGCAAAGAAGCTGTCTGAGGATATTGCAGATCTGCTTTTGAATGAACGGGTGATGATCACGCTGGATGATGAGGAAACACAGGAATTTGTACAGAATACCCTGGACGTAAACAGCTTTCTGGTCATGGGTAATGATTATCAGGAACGGAAAGCTTATTCCGGAACGGTTGCCTATATTCCATATCTGTATGATACGATCCTGCGGGAAGACGGAAGCGTTTTATCCGGAAAAATCGGAATTGATTATGTGGATGCGCAGAACATTTACCCGGTCAGCTGGAAGAACGGGAAAGTAACGGAATGTATTTTTACATTCATTCACACCCACAAGTGGAAGAAATATGTGCAGGTACAATTCCACAAAGTAGGAGAAGATGGAAACTATGTAATTGAGAATACGGTTCTTGAAGGCATAGCTGGCAGTGCGGCAGGAAAAGAGCTGACAGAGGAAGAATGGCAGGCGCTGAAACCGTTTAAAGGGCTTTCTGCCAGAGCAGAGACCGGATCAGCAGAACCACAGTTTGTAATCGACCGGTTAAACATTACGAATAATGCGGAAGAGAATAACCCGATGGGAATTTCCATCTACGCCAATGCTATCGACACACTGAAAAAACTGGATATGGAATATGATTCCTACTATAACGAGTTCGATCTGGGACGGAAACGGATCTTTGTAGCTCCGGAGATGTTGACTAACGTTGACGGGTCTATGGCATTTGATCCGGATGACAGCGTGTTTTATTCCCTTCCGGAAGACTATAACAGCGGGAAAGACGGGTTGATCAAAGAGGTGGATATGTCTCTCAGAGTCGAGGAGCACAGCAAAGCAATCAACGATGATCTGAAATATCTGTCTCTGAAATGCGGATTTGGTACGGAACGATACCGCTTTGATGGAGCTGGTGTAAAAACAGCTACAGAAGTTATTTCGGACAACTCGGATATGTACCGGATGTTGAAAAAGCATGAGATTATCCTGGAAGATGTCCTGAAACAGCTGGTAAAGATTATTATCCGACTTGGTCGGGTAACGGGAAACAATCTGAATCCGGATACGAAGATCACCATTGATTTTGATGATTCAATTATCGAAGATAAAGAGACAGAAAGGCAGCAGGATCGTCAGGATGTCAGCATGGGAGCCATGAGTCTGGAAGAATACCGTGCAAAATGGTACGGAGAGACAGAAGAGGTGGCAAGAACTAAAGTAGTAGACGAAACGGTTCCACCGAACCCACAGGAGGAATAATCCATGATGACACCGGAAGAAAAAGGAAGCCTTCCAATCCGGGTGGAGAAACTCTTCTATGAGTTGCAGGACAGGATTTTTTCTGATATCGTGCGCCGGATCCGCAAGACCAAGAAGATCACCAGCACGGCAGACTACCAGATCAACAAGCTGCTTCTTCTGGGAGGCAGTACAGAGTTTATAGAATCTCAGATAAAAGAGCTTCTGGAAATATCGGATCCGGAGATCTGGGAGATGTACGATAAGGTTTGTGAATGGGAATATGTCAGAAACCGGGATGCGTACGAACAGATTAACGGAAATTTTACACCGTTGGAAGATAACGATACGATCCAGGGCTGGTCGCAGGCAATTGTAGCACAGACACAGAACGAGATAAAGAATCTGACCAGATCATTGGGTATGACGGTGGATATCGGTGGTGGAAAGATGGCTTTCACGCCACTGGCTGAGTATTACCAAAAACATCTGGACAGAGCCTGTATGGACGTTGTGACCGGTTCTTTTGATTACAATACTGTTCTAAGGCGTGTAGTAAAGGAACTGAGCGCATCTGGCTTACAGGTGATCGATTATTCCAGTGGCTGGCGCAACCGTGCCCCGGTAGCAGCACGGAGAGCGGTTTTAACGGGCGTTTCCCAGTTAAGCGCACAAATTAACGAACAGGTAGCAAAAGATCTGAAAACGGACAAATACGAGGTCTCATGGCATAGTGGACACCGTCCTTCCCACTGGTGGGGCGGAAGAGTCTATACTTACCAGGAGCTGCAGAGCGTGTGCGGACTGGGAGAGGGTGATGGACTGTGCGGATGGAACTGCCGCCACAGCTACTATGCCTTCCTGGAAGGATACTCGATCAGGACTTATACAGATGAGCAGCTGGACAGAATGGAAGAAAAAGAACAGAGTGTTCGAACCTACCGGGGAAAAGAATACAATGCCTACCAGGCATCCCAGGCGCAACGGAAGATGGAAACCACCATGCGGGCGCAACGGGCAAAAGTCCGGCAGCTGCAGCAGGGGGATGGGGACAAGGACGATATCATAGCTGCAAAAGCCAGATACCTTAATACACTGCATCAGTACCAGGCGTTCTCCAGGAAGATGGAGCTTCCGGAGCAGATGGAACGGGTGTATATGGATGGGCTTGGGAGAGTCATTACTGGCAATAGAATCAGTACATTATTTCCACAGAAGATGGTTGATAATATGCAAAGAGACTTGAGTCAGTATAAAAAATATAAGAAAGTGCTTGGAGAATCGATCGGATCACTTGATAAGTTCGGAAATATAAAATACAATGATAGTGAGCAATGGGAAAAACTACAAAAGAAATTTTCAACCTATCAGGAGATTGATGGAAAGAATTGGTCTGAGGAGTTTAAAACTAAATCAAAGTTGGCGTATGGTAGATTCGAAAAAGAAGATATTGTAATGTCCGTGCATGCGCTTAGCCGGCTACCGAGATTGAATAAGCCTGGAATTCCGGAAGTTTCGGAAAATGAGCTGATTGAGTTTATTCATGGCTTTCCAAACTACAGAGAGGGTGATAATAAATTGATATATTTCGATCAGGAACGACAGCTGTTAGTTGTAAAGAATACGATGACGGATGAAATTATTTCGGTAGTAAGGCGAAAAAGCTTAAAGGAGGAGTGGAGAAGTGTTTAAAAAAACGATGGATTATATCAAAGATTTTTTGGACAATACACCGGATGATATTTATGATTTTTCATGTGATCTGGAAGGCCTGCTGATAGTACGCTATGATGAAATGCATACAGAGCAACCAAGAGCGACAGAAATATTAAATGATGAAACACCGGATATATGTGCTACTGGAGAGCCGGGGATGAAGCCGGAGGAAATCGAAGAATTTAAAAGGAAATTACGAATCGAATATGAAAAAGCATTGAAAGCAGTTAAATAATGCCATCAGCCAGAAACGGTTGGTGGTATTTTTATACCCATTTTAAGAAAGAGAGGATAAAAAATGAAAAAAGCAATGTTGAGTCAGCCGATGGCTGGAAAAACGGATGAGGAGATCATCGAAACCAGAGAGAAGGCTATGAAAGTTTTAAATGAAAAAGGCTACGAGGTTGTAAATACTCTTTTTACAGATGAATGGTACAGCAATGAATCCATGAAAGAACGTGGAGTAGTACAGATTCCATTATGTTTCCTCGCAAAGTCTCTTGAAAACATGTCTCTGTGCCATGCAGCATATTTCTGCAAAGGATGGGAAAATGCCAGAGGTTGCAGAATCGAACACGATGCAGCAGTGGCATATGGCCTGGATATCATCTATGAATAAAAATTGCACCGGTACAAGGAGGTGAAAACATGCTGATTGAGAAGATCTATCACTGGATCCGGAGAAAGTTCTGCAAACACAGATTCCGGAAGCATTACGATGTTGCGAACAGAAAATATATCTGCAGATGTGTAAAATGCGGAGAAACGAGGCAATATGATCATTGTTAAAATAACAGATCACAGTATTTGGATGTCCGGTCACGCCTGCAGAAAAAGCCTGGACGGAATCGACCGGGCATGTGCAGCAGTGTCAGCGCTGACATGCAACCTGATCAATTCATTACGAGATCAGACAGAAGACCACATCCTGACACTGGAAAGCAGCGGAAAAGCGATTATTGAATGGGAGCAGCTTTCGGAAAAAGGGAAGCTCCTGGTAGACTCCTGGTTTCTTGGTCTGACGGATATCAACCGGGAATACAACTGTATAACATTTTTGTAAGAA
>QWCY01005521.1_pt1 | contig 18966 bp, 14 predicted proteins | sample 1972631 | NCBI WGS metagenome assembly QWCY01 (sample SAMN09866696, study PRJNA288562) | Human gut metagenome isolate pre1_stool, whole genome shotgun sequencing... | isolation source: gut | host: Homo sapiens | place: USA: California
CCTGAACTGTTACCTGCGTTGTATCTGCAGAACCCTGCCAGATCATTTCCTGCGTTCCAATTTTCTCAAGATAATAGCCATCCACTCTATATCCATTCAAACTCTGTGGAGTCCACTGAATCGTAATGCTGTTATCATTAAATCCAGCCATCCATACCTTTCCTGCTGCCTTTGCATCCTTAGGCGATACAATGATCACTGCTGCCAGCAATAAAACACTAAATATTACTTTTTTCAAATTCTTTCCCATACTTTTTCCTCCTTTTCGTATGTGATTACTTTTTTCGTATGTGATTACTTATCTATTATCCACCTTCTCTGGATAAAGATCATGATTTGAAAGTCTGTTCCATGCAACATCTTCCCATTTTGTTCCTGGTCTTCCGTAGTTGCAGTATGGATCAATGGAGATTCCTCCTCTTGGAGTGAATTTACCCCATACTTCAATGTATTTTGGATCCATCAGCTTGATCAGATCTTTCATAATGATATTCATGCAGTCTTCGTGAAAATCTCCATGATTTCGGAAGCTGTATAAATACAATTTTAATGATTTACTTTCTACCATGCGCTCTCCTGGCACATAAGAAATGTAGATCGTTGCAAAATCCGGCTGTCCTGTGATCGGACATAGACTTGTGAATTCTGGTGCATTAAATTTGACAAAATAATCATTCTCTGGATGTTTATTCTCAAATGTTTCTAACACCTCCGGTGCATAATCATCTGGGTATTTTGTTTTCTGGTTTCCTAATAACGTAATTCCTTCTAATTCTTGGCTCTTTCTGCCACTCATTGTATTTTCCTCTCTTTCAAATTTTCATTGCCTAACGTATATCTTAGGACTTTTTGCCTATTTGGGTGTTTTGCCCCCCCCTTGGAAATTTTTTCCGACTGGAGAAGTTCTTTGTAGTCTTCCATCTTCAATGGTTTCGAATACCAATATCCCTGAATCTCATCACAACCGATCTGTCTTAATATTTCAATCTGCTCATCTGTTTCTACACCTTCACAGATTATCTGATATCCTAGATTTCGAATCATATCGATCAAATGTTTCAGGAAATAGATTCCACGGTCTGTTTCTAAGCAGCTGGTAATAAATCCTCGATCGATCTTGATCACATCAACTGGGATATCAACGATCGTATTCAGGACAGAATATCCGCTTCCAAAATCATCCATCGCTGTCTTAATCCCATGTTCTACAACTGTCTCAAAGACATAGAAGTCAAGTTCTATGATCTTTCCATTATTTTCATAAACTGGAATAAATGCATTGGGACTTAAAACGGTTCCGTTATCTCTCTCCCAGCGCACCAATGCTTCCGCACCTATGATCTCATGACTTTTTATGGAATATTGGGGCTGAAAATATACTTTGAACTGTTTTTGTTCCATCGCTTCCTTCATATCATTGACGATCTCATTTTCCAACTCACGTTGTTTCTGCATCTCATCGTCATAAAATCTTACACTGCCTTTTTCTCCACCTTTCACTTTCTGTCTCACATAGTTTGCCGCATCGATCGCATAGGAAGTGCTCCTGCATTCTGGTGTCACATAATAGATTCCTGTTCTCAATACCACGTTGGATTTTGGGAACTTCTCCTTCTGCCGCAGCATAAATTCTTCATTGATCTTTTCTGTTTCTTCAATGATCGCTTGATATTCATCCTTCTCATGGCTAGCTGTACGAAACATTAAAAACTGATCCGATACAACTCTTGTAAAGTACAGATTATGTTTTTCTTCTGTTTTTCCAATAATGAAACTGCAAAAATCCTTTAATACCTGATCTCCTAGAGTATATCCATACTTATAATTAAAATATTTAAAATTTTCAAAATCCATATATATCATCATGTAATCACTTGTCTTATTTGCAAGAATGATACGTTCCACTTCCTCATGAAATCTTGCAAATGAGATCAAACCTGTCAGCGTATCATGCTCCATTCGTGTGATTGCTCCCTGATAGACATGATTCATCACCTGATTCTTGGCAAAATGTGCGGAGATGATCTTCGTTACTTCGGATAACTGCTTCAACATCTCGTTTGACCAGCTTCTCTTCTCCTTACACACAGCATATGTGATTGCTCCCGTATAGCGTCCTTCACAATACATTGCAACACATACAACCGTCTTTGCCTCTCCCTGTATCAGGATCTTCGTTGCTGATTCGGAATATCGTTCCATATGATCATGCTGTAAAACAAGCACCCCATTCTCATCAAAATCATTAAATACTGTGAGGAAATCCTCTTTATCAAAATGTCTGGCAGTCTCTAAAACCTTCGGAATTCCTTCTCTGTTCCATTGATAATCAGAATATATCTCTCGATCCTTGATATCTGTCTGCACGATCGTGATACGATCAAGTTCCAGACGAACTCCGATCACTTTCAGTAATAAATATATCGCCACCTCAAAATTGTTGGTTTTCTCGAAGATTTCAAAAGCTGTAGCAACAATATCATTCTGAAAATATCTTGCTTCCAACATCTCTTCCTGTTTCTCTTGTTCAGCGATCATGGATGAAAAATGCTGCAGGCTGTCACAGTAAACATAACAGTTCTTTCCTCGCTCTTTTGCTTTATATAAGGCAATGTCCGCATTCTCAAACAGTTGGTCATAGGTATAACCTGATACATTCTCTGGAAGATAACAGCATCCTGCACTACATGTGATCGTACAACCTGTCTTCCCGAATTGAAGATCCCTGATCTTCTGCATCAGCTCCACATTCTTCCTAACCAACTCAATGTTCAAGATATCTTTTACAAAAATAACGAATTCATCCCCGCCAGCTCTCATTAAAATACTATCGTTATCTCTAAATACTTCTTTCAACAGCATCGCCAAACGGGCTAGAACTTTATCTCCAAATAAATGGCCATAATTGTCATTCACCAACTCAAAACAATCCACGTCTAATACGATCATTCCACACGAATCAAAAGGCTTCTTCCGATTCAGATATTTATTGATACATTTTTTCCCATATACCTGATTATAAAGCCCTGTCAAAGAGTCTTTTCTCGCTCTTTCTTTGAGCTTCTTCTCTTGTTTTCTTTGTTCTGTGATATCCCTTGTACTTCCTATCAAGGTCAGCTTTCCATCTTCATTCACGATCTTCGTAAACTCGAGTACCGAATGTTTAATATCACCATTCTCCCCAAACTCACGGATCTCTACCGTTGCTTCTTTTGCTTCCTTATAAATCTGCTTTACCTTTTCTCGGTCTTCTGGATGAATCTTGCTTTTGTTGTCTATATAGTCCATGTATCCAGCTATCGTTTTCTCGATATGAAATTTATTATTATAAACTACAAGTGTATCCTCATCCACAAGATATTCAAATATCTTAATCCGAGAATTATTTAAAACTGTTGACAGTTTCTCTATTTGTTTTCTGTTAACTTGCAGTGTTTCCATATCCTATTATTCCTCCCGTAGTATTGCTATTTCCCTATTACCAAAAGTATACAATGAAACGCTTAGAAACACAATCTTAATCGTTTCCTTTTTTTCTTTCATTGACTTTTTGTCTCATTTATTTATAATGAATATATAAGTGCATATTCATTCTGAAGCCAAGGATTTCCTGATGCCAAGATTGAGCTTACAAAGTACCTGTTCCCTTGGGAATCTTACGTACTTTTTTATTCGACTATCTGGCATATTCATTTCCGAATATGCTTTTTTATTGCATAGAAAATATCGATAAAATCTCCTATGCAATAAAAATATTACGTATTAATTAATTTAGGAGAAGGAGAAAACTATGTACAGACCAGAATCCGGTATCGCAGAAGAATTTATTGATGACCAGGAGATCAAAGATACACTTGCTTATGCAGATGCCAACAAAGACAATAAGGAACTGATCCTGTCTATCATTGAAAAAGCAAAGAAATTAAAAGGTATTTCCCACAGAGAAGCTTCCGTACTTCTTGCATGTGAAGATAAAGAACTGATCCAGAAAGTTTTTGATCTTGCGATCAAGATCAAGGAAGAATTCTATGGAAATCGTATCGTTATGTTTGCTCCATTATATCTTGCAAACTATTGTGTCAACGGATGTACTTACTGTCCTTATCATTATAAGAATAAACATATCCGCAGAAAGAAATTAACTCAGGAAGAGATCAAGAAAGAAGTTATCGCTCTTCAGGATATGGGGCATAAGAGACTGGCTCTTGAAACAGGGGAAGATCCTGTGAATATTCCAATTGAATATGTATTAGAGAGCATTAAAACAATTTACAGTATCAAACACAAAAACGGTGCGATCCGTCGTGTAAACGTAAATATCGCTGCTACAACAGTTGAAAATTATAAGAAATTAAAAGATGTTGGTATCGGAACATATATTTTATTCCAGGAAACCTACCACAAAGACAATTATGAAGTTCTTCATCCAACAGGACCAAAACATGATTATGCTTACCATACAGAAGCTATGGACCGTGCGATGACAGCTGGTATCGATGATGTTGGTATCGGTGTTTTATTCGGTCTTGATATGTATCGTTATGACTTTGCTGGTCTGTTAATGCATGCAGAACATCTGGAAGCAAAATTCGGTGTTGGACCTCATACGATCAGTGTTCCAAGAATCCGTCCTGCTGACGATATCGATCCTGACGATTTCGAAAATGCAATCAATGATGATATTTTTGAGAAGATCGTTGCAATCCTTCGTATTGCTGTTCCTTATACAGGAATCATCGTATCTACTCGTGAGACACAAGAATCAAGAGAACGTGTATTAAAAGTCGGAGTATCCCAGATCAGTGGTGCTTCTTCTACAAGTGTCGGTGGATACGCTGAAAAAGAAAAACCAGAAGATAACTCTGCACAGTTTGAGAAAAATGATAACCGTACCTTAGATGAGATCATCGGATGGCTGATGGATCTTGGTCATATTCCAAGTTTCTGTACAGCATGTTACCGTGAAGGACGTACTGGTGATCGTTTCATGACTCTTGTCAAATCCGGTCAGATTGCAAACTGCTGTGCACCAAATGCTTTAATGACTTTAAAAGAATACTTAGAGGATTACGCTTCTGATGAAGTCAAAGCCAAAGGTGAGGTATTGATCAAACAGGAACTTGAGAAGATTCCAAATCCTGTTGTCAAGCAGAAAGCTACCGAATATATCGAAAATATTCATGAAGGAAAACGTGATTTCAGATTCTAGGAGATTTTTATGTTCAAACACTTAAACACCCGAATTCCAAAAAGAATTGAACAAGAAAAGGACAAGGTATCTGCCGTTATGATCCCTCTGATCAAGAAAAATGATGGATACCATATCCTATTTGAAGTCCGTTCCAATAAACTCTCACAACAGCCTGGGGAAATCTGTTTCCCGGGCGGCCGGAGAGAACATGATGAAACATCCATGGAGACTTCGATCCGTGAAACTTGTGAAGAATTACTGATTTCTGAATCTAATATTAAATTATATGGGCCTTTAGATTACTTTTTATCTCCTGCTGGTCTGCGGATTGATCCTTATCTTGGGGAATTAGTAAATTATGATGGTCAGTATAGTAATGATGAAGTTTCTGAAATTTTCACTGTTCCATTAGCATTCTTTCAGAACACCCCACCGAAATGTTATTATAACAAAGTGACTATGTATCCAACAGATAACTTTCCATTTGATAAAGTACCTGGTGGAAAAGAATACCCTTGGGCACGTGGGGAATATGAGGTTTTATTCTACGAATATGATGACCGTATCATATGGGGACTTACGGCGAAGATCTTGTATTATAATTTGAAAATGATCCAGTAATATAGATTTGTTTTGAATCTGTATTACTGGATCAACTGGCATTTACAATAATTTCTTTAGAACTGTTTATACTTTCTTTAGAATTGTTCATACTTTATATATTGAATAAAGGAAGGATTTTGCTATACTTAAGACATAGTTTTTCATATTTCCTTTCTTCCAGGATTACGTCCATTCCCGTCAACTGTCGTGGTATGTTCTCCATAATATGTGCTGCTATAAGTTAGATCATATGCTGGGCTTAGTCGCCAACTATCTTTCTCTTCATCATATAAATATGTGAAATTCTTTGAATGATCATCTCGATTATGTGCAAAAACGTTAAAACACATTCTACGAAACATATTTTCAATATCCTCCGTATTATCTCTTGTTAATATCTTTGTCAATTTCATTAAACTATGATAATCAAGACTTGGCTGCTCGAAGTCCAATTCCAAAAGAGCTGCAGCAGTTAACATATGAATTCTTTTTTTTCCTGTTTGGTCTATTCTTCCTCATCGATTGTCGTCATGATCTTCGGTCTTGCACCACCACTGGTTCCTCCAAGGCGATATAATTCATCTAGTTTATCTGAATATTCTGTATTGAGAATTTTCTGACATTGTTCTGCCAGTTCATCCAGGTTTGTATTTCCATTTGTTTGTTCCAATGTCCGCTCAGGATGATAGGTAATTGCTCCCATTCCTGACTTTCCAACAATCTCTAAGCGGTCCAAAACAGTTAATCTATCTGGATTCTGTTTATGTGCACGCAATAATCGATTCAATAATAATCTTCCCCAGTTATCTGGCAAACTGTCCGCAAATACTCCGAAAAGGCCATCAAAATAATCCTTTTGCGGAACAAACACTTGATTTTTTAAAGGTAATGAAAATGGGCTGATTGAAAAACCATCTTCTAACCATTCCTCACTATACTGGAATGCAACTTTATGCCCTGATGCCATAGCCAGTGTTCCCACAAGCTTTTCATCATACATAACTTGTAACGTTTTAGTTTCGCTCATTGATAACCTCCTGAATATTCCGATATGGCACTTGTGTAAAAATATTTCGAAGTTCATCTGCAATATCTAATGCCATTGCTATCTTAGTTAATGAAATTAATGAAATCTGTCCTGTTGTCTCAAACCTTTTGATCGAACCATAACTTACACCACTCATAGAAGCTAATTTCATCTGAGAAATAGAACGCCGTTTTCTGATCTTTCGTACTCTTTGTGCAAGTTTCTGATCTAATTCTTCTGCTGTTTCCCATACTAATTGTTCCATTTATTTCTCCTCATTTTATAGATAATATTTTATCCAAAATCTCATATTTTTAATAATAATAGATAATATTTTATCTATTATTATTTTATCATTTATACTTCATTTAAACAAGTTTTGTTTGAATATATTCAATTTCTTTAGAACTGTTTATACTTTCTTTAGAATTGTTCATACTTTTAAACCCTACAAAAAAGTCTTCATTTTTGATCTGATCTGTGCAGCATTTATCAGTCTGGTTGATCTTGCTTATCCACAGATCCTTCGTTCACTTACAAAGACTTTATTTCTTAAGGATGCTTCTATGATCCTTAAGACTCTTCCGATCATCGGGGGAATTTTATTTATCTGCTATATTTTTCAGGCATTCTGTAAATATTATGTCAGCTGTCAGGGACATATCATGGGAGCTCAGATGGAACGTGATATGCGCCGTAAACTGTTTGACCATTATGAAAATCTTTCTTTTTCCTATTATGATCAGCATAACACCGGACAAATGATGAGCCGTCTTGTTTCTGATCTGTTTGATATTTCCGAAGCTGCCCATCACGGCCCTGAGAATTTATTTATCTCTCTTGTAAAGATCGTTGGATCTTTTATTTTCCTGTTTATCATTCAGTGGAAATTAGCGATTATTCTTCTTGCGATCGTTTTACTGATGATCTTCTTCAGTGCAAAGCAAAACCGTAAGATGCAGGCTACCTTCCTTGATAACCGCAGGAAGATTGGTGATGTCAATGCTTCTTTGCAAGACTCCCTTGCTGGAATCCGTATTGTGCAGTCTTTTGCAAATGAAGATATTGAACGTGAGAAATTTTGTGTTGGAAATGAGGCATTTTTAGATTCCAAGCGTGATAATTATCGTGCTATGGGAAGTTTTCAGAGTGGAAATACATTTTTCCAAGGAATGATGTATCTTGTCACTTTACTTGCTGGTGGTTATTTTATCGCTCTTGGCCAGATGAGTGCTGCTGACCTTGCTATGTATGCATTGTATATTGGAATCTTTATCAGCCCGATTCAGATTCTTGTAGAATTAACAGAAATGATCCAGAAAGGTATGTCTGGTTTTATCCGTTATCAGTCTGTTATTGATATTGAACCTGAGATCACAGATTCTGTTGATGCCGTTAATATGAAACATCCTGATGGGGATATCTGTTATCATGATGTCTCATTTAGTTACGAGGATAATGAGATTGTATTAAATCACATTGATTTCACGATCAAATCAGGAAAATCCATTGCACTCGTTGGACCTTCCGGTGGTGGGAAAACAACGATCTGTTCTCTGCTGCCTCGATTTTATGATATTACAGATGGTTTGATTACGATCGGTGGTCAGAATATCAAGGATATAAAATTAGAGAGTCTTAGAAGCTCCATCGGTATTGTTCAACAGGATGTTTATCTATTTGGCGGCAGTGTCAAAGAAAATATTGCTTACGGAAACCCTGATGCAACCTTTGATGAAATTGTCGAAGCTGCTAAGAAAGCCAATATCCACGATTTTATTATGACATTACCTAATGGCTATGATACTTTCGTTGGAGAACGTGGTACAAGATTATCCGGTGGTCAGAAGCAAAGAATCTCTATTGCAAGAGTCTTCTTAAAGAACCCGCCAATCTTAATCTTAGATGAAGCTACCAGCGCATTAGATAATGAAAGCGAGCAGCATATCCAGAAGAGTCTGGACGCCTTGTCTGAAAATCGAACAACAATCACGATCGCCCATCGTTTATCAACGATCCAGAATGCAGATGAAATTCTTGTTATCGATGGACAAACGATCAAAGAACGAGGAACACATGAAGAACTAATTGCTTCTGGCGGTCTTTATGCTAAATACTATCATATGATGTAAGTGTCAAAAGTACAACAACGTCGAAACCTATTTTGTTTAGAACTGTTTATAAATTCTTTAGAATTGTTCATACTTTGTATATTGAATGCCTCGGGGATTTTGGTATACTTAAGACATAGTTTTTCATATATATATTTTTTAATCCTCTCTTTTCAGAAAAGTAACCGCTCATTTTATTGAGCGGTCTTTTTTATATCCTCTCATAGATTTTATACTCTTCCATTAATTTATTTCTATACTGTATATCATTGTATATCTTATCTATATCTTGAATTTTATTATTAGCTAATAAAATTTTTACTAACTGTAATGTAGCAATTTCCCCTATAATTTTTCCCTGCGCTATACCTTGTGTTATTCCTTGACTTATTCCTTGACTTATTCCTTGCTCAATTCCTTTATTAATTGCTGTATCTAATATTGTACACATAGTAACTTCTCCTTCCTCATTTTTCTTTACATCCAATTGCAAAAATCTTTCGTCTTCTGCAAAAATCCTCATAAATTTTAACATTTCATCCACATGTTTGATTGGTTTATGATTTTCAATTGTTTTATAACCTTTTCTTCGTTTTACAAAATAATCCGCAATAATTCCAAAGTCACTTTGAAACATTTTTATTTGTTCTTCTGTCAGATATGCTATGTCAAATACATTCAATTTATAATTTTGAAACAGCTCCTCATTCACACTTTCTTGATTGATAACTTCTCTTAGTTCTTTATCATCTTTCCATTGATTATCTCCAAAATGTAAGATCAGTGTTATTACTTTACAAAATTCTTTTGCACCTTTCTTTAACATCTGAGAACGATAACTTGCTCCATCGTATGCAATTACACGTAGTGGCATCTTTTTATCTTTGATTGTCTGATTTTCAATTCCAAATAATACCTTGAAACCTTTTTTATTATTCCATTCTTTCAAAGTATCTCTCTCTTCTTCATGAAGCACATCATCTGATGCTTTATATTGTGACCGTATATTTGTTGTCCGTAGTTCCTCTGGTTTAACTACTTCTTCTCCTTGATAAACTAATACATTGATAATATCTGCAAATACATCTGGATAATCTTCCAATAACTTTTCAATCTTATCCTTTTCTCCCATTCCTGACTCCTTGTTTGTAAACTATCATTTGGTTATCTTATCTGCAGAACTGCATATTCATAGAATTTCTCTGAATCGAATTACAATTATATAGAACTTCTTTGACTTTAATCTAGATTATTGATGTTTATAGTTTACATTAATTTACAAATATTAGCAAGTATTTTTTACAGTTTATTCCACATATTTTATTTATTATTAGTATACTCCACTTATTTCATATTTTCAATACTTCTTTTAGAAGCACTAATAACAGAAGAGCCATCCGGCGAGCATAAATTCTCTGGCGGATGGCTCTTATTCTTATTTATTTTTTCTCATATACATTTGAACGACTATGTCAAATTACTGCTGAAACGCATTCAACAGATTAGGGATCATCTGTTTCTTACGTGACATAACTCCAGGAAGAATTGCAACTTTATCTTCTGGTGTTACACCAAATCCGCGTTCGATCACTCCCTCAGCTTCTGGTCCGCAGATCAGCAGATGTGTTGTTTCCTCTAAGATGTTTGTTAGCATAAAGAATACGTAATCAAGTCCCTGTTCTTCTTTCACAGAATCCATATATTCAAGGATTGATGCTTTGATATCATCTAATTCTCCCTGATCCATGGATGTGATCTGTCCAACACCAAAATCAATTGTATCGGCATTGAATTTCTTATAATCCATGTAGAAGATCTCGTTTGGAGTCTTACCACTTAAATCACTTCCTGCACGGAACATTGCTTTGGCATGTTCTTCTACATCAATTCCTGCGATCTGTGCTAATTCTCTCGCGATCTGTTCGTCCACTGGTGTACATGTTGGAGAACGGAACATTAATGTATCAGAAAGAATTGCAGAACACATTAATCCTGCCATCTCTTTTGTAATCTCGATTCCCTGTTCACGGTACATCTGAGCAACGATCGTTCCTGTACATCCAACTGGCTGATTTCTGAAGTAAACTGGTGATACAGTTTCCACACTTCCGATTCTGTGGTGGTCGATGATCTCCATGATCTCACATTCTTCTAATCCTTCGACTGCCTGTGATACCTCATTATGGTCAACTAAGATTACCTGTTTCTTGTTGAATTCTAAGATACGACGTCTGGAAATAAATCCTACAAATTCGTTATCTGCATTCAGTACAGGGAAGTAACGGAAACGTTTCTTTGTCATCTCTTCTTTGACATCATCTACAAAATCTGTTTCATTGAAAGATACGATCGTATCTGTTGCCATGATATAAGATACTGGCATTGCCTGGCAGATCAAACGGCTTGCTGTAAATGTATCATATGGTGTTGTGATGATTCTGCAGTTCTTTTCCTTTGCAAGTTCTAATACTTTATCAGTAACTTCTGTACCCATGCATACTACAACACACTGTACTCCTGTCTGGATCGCACCAATCTGTGCATCTTCACGGTTTGCAACGATCACTGTATCTTTAGCTGTTACAAATTCTTCCATTGTATCAACACTTGCGGCAGATACTGTTAACTTACCTTCTGTGATATATCCTTCGATATCTCCTGCCTGAAGTGTTCCATCTAATGTTTCTACAACATTTTTATATGGTGTTTTTGCTTTGGCAAGGATTTCATTGTCATAAACATCCATGTCTGCTTTCAACACATCACTGATGGATACCAGACCGGTCATTTTCTTTCCATCTAATACTGGAAGAGACACGATCTTCTCTGTCTGCATCATTTCACGTGCAGATTTCAGGGAATCTGTCGCTTTTGCACCTTTAACTAGATTTAAATTTACGTCTTTTAATCTTGGTCTTACATCACTAACATATTTTGGATCTTTAATTCCAAATGTATCCAATACATATCTTGTTTCGCCGTTGATATTACCGGCACGATATGCTTCGTATCCATTTCCTTCCACTTGATTCTTTAAGTTTGCGTATGCGATCGCAGAACAGATGGAATCTGTATCTGGATTGCGATGTCCAATGACATATACTTTTTTCATTGTTCCTCCTTCTTTCTTGGCAGCCGTATTATGAATGTCGTATACTCATTCTGGCTTTTTGCTTTGATAGTTCCATCATGAAGCTCTATGATCTCCTTCGCGATCGCAAGTCCAAGACCTGCCCCGCCAGTTTCAGAAGATCTTGCTTCATCTAATCTGTAAAATTTCTCAAACAGGTTATTTAATTGATGTTCTGGTATAGTCTTTCCCTGATTCCTGACTAAAATCTCTGCGTTATCTCCATCGATCATTCCATAAACCTCGATGAGAGAATTCGGATAACAATACGATACTGCATTCCTTAACAGATTCTCAAAAACCCTGGCAAGCCTGTCCGGATCACCATAAATTAATATTTTATCATCTACCTCTATCTTCCACTCTAATCCTTTCTGCTTAAATACCGCAGCAAAAGAATCCATCACCTGTTCAAGCAGAACATAAAGATAAAATTCCTTTTTGTCCAAGGTAATATTCTGAAGATTATACCTTGTAATTTCAAAGAACTCATTGATCAGTTCTCCAAGACGTTTCGCTTTCTCAAGAGAAATTCCTATATACTTAGCTCTTTGTTCTTCCGACATATCCGGCGATTCATTTAACAATGATAAATATGCAATGATCGACGTCAACGGTGTCTTCAGATCATGAGCAAGATAGACGATGATATCATTCTTTCTCTGCTCACTTTCTTCTGCAATCCGCCTCTGTTCTTTCAACGTTCCTTTGATCTCATTTAATTTATTCTCCAAAGGATTCAACTCTGGTGGGAGCAATATGCGGTCTTTGGATTCATTTAAGATCATCTGGATCCCGCCTTCAACCTGTCTTAGGTATGTCGTGAATTTTGACATACCCAGATAAAAGCTTAACAAAAGCAGCACAAAAAATCCAGCACCAATGATCATTGTTTTATTTTGTACAAAGATCAGACGATATACACGGATCGCTTCCAGCTCATCCATCCCAATCCGTTCAAATATATAAACAACCGTTTTGGCAAATGGATCCTGAAATACACCATCTACAAATATATCAAGTACAAAATATCCGATACATGCAACGATCAAACTGATTCCCAATGTCTGTAGTATGATCCTTATCTTTAAACTTCTGTATTTACTCCTCAACTTTGTATCCAACTCCCCAGACTGTCTTGATCAATTCTTTGTGTCCCATGACCTCTCCCAGCTTCTCACGGAGATGTCTGATATGTACCATAACTGTATTATTGTTGTTCTTAAAATACTTTTCTTTCCATACCTGCTCAAAAAGATTCTCTGAGCTTATAACCTTCCCGCGGTTCTGTGTCAGAATCCATAAAATTGAAAATTCCAGCGGTGTCAATGTAATTTCTTCTTCTCCATAAGTACACTGGTGTGTTGCACGATTTAAGATAAGACCTGCGATCTCCAGTGTATCTTCCTGATTCATACCGCTTCCATCGTTGTATCTTGTAAATCTTCGAAGCTGTGCCTTCACTCTTGCCATCAATTCCAACGGCTCAAATGGTTTCTCAATATAATCATCAGCTCCCAATGTCAATCCATTGATCTTATCCATGGAAGATACTTTCGCTGTCAGCATGATCACAGGGAAATTGTGTGTTAAACGGATCTGTTTTAAAATCTCAAATCCATCAATATCTGGCAGCATCACATCAAGGATCGCCAGATCAATATTCTCATGTTCTACACACGCCAAGGCATCCTTTCCATTGTAAAATTTATGTACATTATAATTTTCATTCTTTAAATATAATTCAATAAAGTCAGCAATCTCTTTCTCGTCATCTACTACTAATACAGTTGACTGTCTCATTCGCTTCCTCCTTACTCTTTACCACCCTGAATCACATGAAATCTTGCTTCTTGGCTTTCTTCTTCCACTTCTGTTCTCGTATGTCCCTTGAGACTATATAATGGTACAGTTTTATAAAGCGTACGGATCAATTCACAAAGGATCCTTTGATGTTCTTTATCTTCTTCATCCAGAAGATTCACATACGCAGATGTAATCTCTTCATACGTCAATCCATTTTGAATCTTAACAACCAGTGATTTTACGATCATCATAACCTTATACTGATCATTCTCGATATTCTTCATCACAAAATCATATAATTCTGGGATTCCATCCCAGCCTCCAATTCCATTGCCTAGTGCCAGATTCTTATATTCATCTTCACTGTAACGTTTCCATGATAGATCTTCCCTAAGGCTCCACTGAATAAATACTTCGTTGCGGTTTTCTACCTCACGGCTTGCCAGTAACAGTCTTGAATTCATCTGATTTCTTAATAAGATTCCTGACTGCCAGAATACAATACGGAGTAATATAAATTCTTCCAACTCATCATAAGTCAGCTCTGGGAACATCTCTTCCTGAATCATCTGGCAACACTCATAAATATCTAAAATACCATATAAAAACAACATTCCAAAGAGAATATTCTCAAGTCTGGTACCCTCTTCTAACTCTTCCTGAACTCTGCGGCTTTTCAGAGAGAAGAAAAAATTATCCTTTGCTTCTATATTCAATAAGATCGTATCGTCTTCATATGAGAGAAATCCAAGAAAATGTAACTGCTCAATCTCTCTTGCGTACATCTCAGCAAGCAGACTCTCACCTTCCATATCCCAGCATTGCAGCAAGAATTCGATTGCTTCCTGCTGTAATAACTTAGTGATCAATTGTGGCATATCATAAAGTTTCTCTGCTATCTTCTCTGCCAGAGATACTTCACTTTCGTCTTCATGAAACACAATATCGATTCGTTCCGATAAAACCATCAGGTTGACTCTTGGATTGGTCGCAAGTTCTTCTATATAAGTTCGTCTTGATTCTTCAATTCTTGCCATCGCCCGATCCCTCCTTTGTCTTAATCTAATAAAGTATATCTTATCGAGCTTCTTCCGTCCAGTGGAACAGGCATAAAGAGTCGTCTAAAATAATTCTTTAATTCGGTTTATATTCTCTTTTGTGACACGGTATCCCATATCATACGTTTGTTTTAATACATCAATGTCTTTCTCTAAACTATCGATTGTATACTCTGGTCTTAGGATCACTGCCTTTCCTTCCCTCTCTAACTGCTCACAATATCTAACTGTTTTATTATATCTTATATGACGATTTAATAGCAGTTCCGGTAAATGTGGATATTTTCTCTTGAGAAGTTTTGCCGCAGCTTTGTTGCTCTTGCTTAATTCTTTTCTATACCCTTCTGGCCTTGTCAGTACGATCAGATTCTTATCATTCCCATCTTCTATTGATCGTCTGATCGGAATCGGATCTGCAATTCCACCATCATAATAAGGCTTTCCATCTACTTTGATCGTTGGAAATGCAAACGGGATCGCACAAGTTGCTCGAAGCATCGTACACTTCTTATCCAGTTTCATTCCATCTTTGTATTCTGCTTTCCCTGTCCATGCATTTGTTACACCGACCTTGATCGTTCCCTTGTATTCATTGAATGTCTTCCAGTCAAATGGATACAGTTTGTTTGGGATCGTGTCATATACGAAATCCAGTCCAAAAAGACTTCTCTCTTTCAGTAGATTCCCCGCTCCCATGTATCTTTTATCATTCCTGTGGTTCATCAGGATCTTTAAATTTCTTTCCTTTTGTTTGGATATATAAGAAAAACCATCACAGATTCCCGCAGATACTCCGATCATATAAGGAAACATGATATCTTCATCCAACAGTGCATCCATCACTCCTGCACTAAAGATCGGACGAAATGTTCCTCCTTCTAAAATAATACCAGGCATCTTTATGCCCTCCTCATCTTCTTATGTTTCGTAAACTTGTCTTATGTTGTGTCATGTGAGTTCTATAGACACTTGCTCTTTATTATATCACGTTTCGATTCTCCATTGTTACATTTTGTCAAAGATTTTCTTAAGAGATTTCGAAATTTTTGTGAATAAAAAAGATATCGCTTCCTTTCATTTATTTCAAATTGGTTTGTAACGTATGGATCAATTCCTCAATAACAATTGGTTTGGATAAAAATCCATCCATACCACATTCCAGTGCTTTCTTTCTATCTTCATCAAAAGCATTGGCAGTCATAGCAAGGATCGTAATTTCTGCCAGTGCTGGATCATCCAATGCACGGATCTGCTTTGCAGCCTCATATCCATTCATTACAGGCATCTGAATATCCATAAGTACAAGCTCATAATCGCCTGGTGCTGAATTCCTGATTTTCTCCACTGCCTCTGCTCCATTTTCTGCTGTATGAACCTGAAATCCATATTCATTAAGAATCGCAATCGCAATCTCACTGTTTAATTCATTATCTTCTACAAGCAGAATACTTCTGCCTCTGAAATCTGAACTTACTGCCGGAAGAATATCATCATTCGTCCTATCCTGCTTCTGACCGATCGCTGTCATCAAAGTATCTCTGATGTCTGACATGAATATAGGTTTCGCACAAAATGCATTGACTCCTGCTGCTCTTGCTTCCGCTTCAATCTCTGACCAGTCGTAAGCAGTCAGGATAATGATCGGTGTATCATCACCAAGACTACGGATCTGTCGGGTAACTTCAATACCATTCATATCTGGCAAGCGCCAATCGATGATATAGGCATGGAATGCATCACCAAGCTCTATAGACTGCCTTGCACGGAGAACCGCCTCCTTACCAGAAAGTGTCCATTCCGAACGCATTCCAACCTTTGCAAGCATCTTTGTCACGCTGTCACAGGTATTAAAATCATCATCTATCACCAATGCCTTAAGACCTTCCAACGCTGCGATCTTCTCTACACGATGCTGCTTAGACTGGGTCCGCAACGGCAGTCGTACAATAAATTCCGTACCTTTGCCCTGTTCTGTCTGGATCTCAATATTTCCGCCCATCATATCCACGATATTCTTGGTAATAGCCATGCCCAGTCCTGTACCTTGAGTCCTGCTGACTGTAGAACTTCTCTCCCGCTCAAAAGGAGAAAAAAGTTTCTGTACAAAATCCTCACTCATACCGATTCCGTTATCCTTTACCCGAATCTCATATAACTGACGCTCTCGCTGTGTTCCCGGATATTGTTTCAACCGAACAGAAATCATTCCGCCTGCAGGAGTAAACTTGATCGCATTGGACAAAAGATTCAGCAGTATCTGGTTTAGCCGTGTCTTATCGCAATACACATCCTCATTCATAACATCCATGGCATCCATATAAAGTTCCAGCTGCTTCGCATGAATCTGTCCACTGATGATCGTCTTCAGATCATGAAGTACATCTGACAAACTAACCTCTGTCTCTTCCAGATGGATCTTGCCACTCTCAATACGACTCATATCCAGTATATCATTAATCAGTGAAAGCAGATGATTGCTGGATGAAAGAATCTTGCCAAGATAATCTCTGACCATTTTCTTGTTATTAATGTTGCTCACAGCCAGTGTCGTAAACCCAATGATAGCGTTCATTGGCGTCCGGATATCATGAGACATGTTAGAAAGAAAAGTACTCTTTGCCTGGTTGGCATTCTCCGCAGCATGGACTGCATCAGAAAGTGCCTGATTCATTTTCTTGTCAGCAGTACGATCCGACATAACCAGTATATATTTCTTATCTCCGTTCACCTCACTACCCATTGCAACACTATGAAACCAGCGTCGTTCTCCTGTTTTCTGATGAACATACTCAAAATCCCATTCCTGCTGTTCATGAACCTGAATCTCCTTTAGATGATCCTTCTTCGGATCTTTCGTATCCTCAGAATGCAGTTCTCCTAAAACAGAAATATCTTTCCGAATCTGTTCTACGGTAATCCCCAACAGTTTTTCTACATTCGGACTGACATAATCTGCCTGATACGTTTTTGCATCCAACATTAAGAATACATCATCTACATTCATTGACAACTTTTGAAACATCTCATCCCTGTACAAGATCTCTGTGTCTTTTTTCTTCAGTCTTACACTGTTTTTTCGTAAAATAAATCCAATAAGGACTGCTGTAATACAAAGCACGACTGCACCCACAAGAAGCATCGTACTAAGTTGCAAAGTGTTCATACTGGCATTGACGATATCTGCCTGGACAAGTCCCAGAAATACCCAGTCCTGAATGCCTGATTTTTCATAAACAAGATAATAATCCTTTTCATCCAGATTTAGTAACATCGCACCTGTATGTCCCTCTTTAAATTTCTTCGAAATTTCAAGGATCTCTTTTTCGGAGATATCTGTATGTTCTCTCAGAATGCCAAAAAAGTTATATACATTTCCCCATGACTCCAAAGAATGATCGATCACAACACGACCATCTGGATGAAGAACATAACTCTTTGCTTTTCCATTAAACGCAGAGATATCGAGTACATTTACTATATCAGCGTTTTCATAGGCAATAGCAATTGCATCATATTTAAATCCCTGATAACTTCCATGAGCCTTCGGGCTGGCAAAAACAAGCATCTGGGATTTTCCGGGAACTGCTGCATTGGTTATGATATCATTGCCTTTTTGAATCTCATCTTCAATATTTTCCTGTAATCCAAGATACCCTGTTTCACCTGTTGTCATCTTATAGTTACCGTCAGCTGATAGAAAATAAAAATATAAAAATCCCGCATCTTTCTGCGCTTTATCTATATAATCACGAATTTTGCTTTCACTTGGAGCATCTTGCAGATACTTACTCCACATATGAAGATACGTCAGATTCTTATTTGAGAGTTCCCTTAACATATTATCCGACTGATGGAAAACTTCTGTTAGATGAGAAACACTTTCCTCATATACAGTTTTCGATACAAATCCAAAATATTGAGAAACAGCCAAAACGATTCCAAGAAAGAATGCAAGAAAAGCAATGACCTTGAGTCGTTTTCTCATGATAGGTTTCTCTTTGTTCATATTATGATTCTTAACATCCATTCTTCTCACCTCA
>QWCY01003264.1_pt1 | contig 18946 bp, 15 predicted proteins | sample 1972631 | NCBI WGS metagenome assembly QWCY01 (sample SAMN09866696, study PRJNA288562) | Human gut metagenome isolate pre1_stool, whole genome shotgun sequencing... | isolation source: gut | host: Homo sapiens | place: USA: California
CTGGTTAATTTGATCCAAAATCTGCATAATTTCCATAGAGTTTTTAGGGTCGAGGTTTCCCGTAGGTTCATCGGCAATCAGTAACGGCGGACCGTTAACAATTGCACGTGCAATCCCGACCCTTTGCTGTTCGCCTCCGGATAATTCCGAAGGAGTAGCATTCATTTTATCATACAGTCCGACAATCTTCAATGCGCCGGAAACTCTTGCATTAATTTCTTTCGAGCTTATGCCGAGAGTTCTGATAACGTAAGCCACATTATCATATACACTCTGATTTTGAAGAAGTTTATAATCCTGAAAAACAATTCCCATACATCTTCTGAGATTAGGAACTTTATCATTGGAAAGATTTGCAATATTAATACCGCCGATAGTAACAGTTCCGCTGGAAGGACGTTCTTCATTGTACAAAAGCTTCATCAAAGTAGATTTACCGGCACCAGAAGCACCCACAATAAATACAAATTCACCTGAAAGAATGTCAAGATTGATATTTTTCAGAGCATAATTATCATTTTTGTATTTTTTTGTAACAGACCTGAATTGAATCATAATTTTTCCTTATTTATCTTATTTAACAAGACGATACTTATCAATATATTTTTTAATAGTAACAGCCAATTTTTCAGCACTTAAGCCGTAGTAGTCAAGCAGAAAATCCCATTTGCCGCTTTGTCCGAAGTTGTCATTAACACCTATTCTGTGAACGGGTAGCGGGTAATACTCGGCAAGCAGTTCACATACAGCACTGCCAAGACCGCCTGTTATAGAATGATTTTCAACAGTAATTACAAATCTTGTCTTTTTAACATGTTCAATAATTGTCGCTCCGTCAAGAGGCTTAACAACAGGAACATGTATAATTTGAGCGGAATATCCGTCTTTTTTAAGATTTTCGCATGCTTGAATAACTTCGGCAAGCGTTTCGCCGTTAGTAATAAGCGTAACATCGGTACCGTCTTCAATTACATGAGCTTTACAAAAATCAAACTCATAGTTTTCATCAAAAATATCACAAACATTTGTACGCGGAATTCTAATATACATAGGACCGTAATTTTCAGCCGCAAACTTAATAACCTGTTCACACTCTCTGCAATCAGCGGGAACAATTACAGACATATTCGGAATACCGCGCATTAACGAAATATCTTCAAGAGCCTGATGGCTTGCGCCGTCTTCTCCTACCGTAACGCCGCCGTGTGTGCCTACTATTTTAACATTAAACTCCGGATAGCAGACAGAATTTCTTATTTGATCATAAGTTCTGCCGGTAACAAACATTGCAAAGCTTGAAGCAAAAGGAATTTTGCCGACAGATGCCAGACCAACAGCTGTAGTAATCATATCCTGTTCGGCAATTCCGCAGTTAAAAAATCTTTCGGGAAACTCTTTAGCAAATATTTGAGTTTGTGTGGAGCATGACAGGTCAGCATCCAAAACAACTATGTCAGGATTAGTTTTTCCTAACTCTGCCAATGTTTTACCGAATACAGATCTAATAGATTTTCTGTCGTTTTTGTTAATTATCATAATTTATACAATCCCGCTCATCTGTGTACATCTATATTATAGCACAAACAAAAATTTAAGGAAATTATAAATATAGAGCTTCACATTGTTAAGAATTATTAAAAAAATTTTAAATTTTAGCAATTTTATATCTTGAGGAATATTTAAACAGTAGAATAAAAATATGGAAGATATTTTATCGAAAGGAAGAAATTAAATGATTCAAGCTCCAAATTTAGTAAATCCTTACATGCAGCCCCAGATGCAGCCTTACATGCCTCAACAATTTCCACAGGCAACACCTGCACCTAATTACAACGCAGTAAAGATTGATGTTCACAATCCTTCAGTGAGCGCACCGGGTGTCGGACAGGTTGCAATGAACGTTCCTCAATATGCAGCACCGACAATGCCATATTATACTTACCCGCAAGCTCAATTATATGATTATCCGCAAACGCAGGCACAACCTTATTATATGCCTCCGCAACAGCAAATCGTGTGCCCGCCATGCCCGGCAGCAACAACACCTGTACAGGCACAAACAGTTCCTGTGTCACCGCAAATTGTTGAACCGGCTGTAACTCCTGCTCCTCAACAGGTAACTCAGCAGGTAAATTATAATGCACCTGCTCCGGTTGTAACACAACCTCAGCCTGCAGAAGCTCCTAAAACACAGGAAATTGCAGAACAAACACCTGCAGAAGCACCTAAAGTTGAAATTGAACAACCGGTGCCGATGACACCTCAAGTTGATTTAAATTCATTCATTGCTAAATTAACTAACCCTGATTTTGAAGTTCAGGCAAATGCAATGGAAGAAATTGCCAATATGGTAAAAGATGAACCTCAAAAAGCTACAGAATTGCTTGATGAAAAAGTTGTTAATGCGTTAAATACAATTGTAAATACAGATTCCAGCAAATTGGCAGGTCCGACTGCAGAACAAATTGCAGCAAGACAAAAATTAATGAAAGGTGAACAGCTTTCTGATGCCGACAAAAAATTAGCAACAACCATCACTCCGATGGAACAGGCTGAAAGAAACAAAAGCTACGCAATGTTTACTTCTTCAATAATGCAAAAGCTATACGGTGATGAAGTAGCTAAATTGACAGGTTCAACAGTTCCTTTGACAGAACTTCCCGGAGCAGTAACAATTGTTGAACAGTTGAAAAACAACCCTAACCCGATGGTTAGAACTTCAGCAATCGAAGCCTTAAGCTACATTCAACAACCGGCTTACAAACAAGACCTGACAACTTTATTCACAATCGCTAAGAACGATCAGGATAAAAATGTTCAGGAAGCAGCAACAGCAGCACTGGCAAAATTAGAACAAATGCCTGCTGATCAGGCACAAGCACAACCTGCACAGGCTGAAGCTGCAAAACCTCAACCGGAATTAAAACCTCAAACACAGACAGCGCAAGCTGCTTAATCAAATAATTTCTTTCTTCAATATATATAAATAAAAAGTCCCTTGATAATTTCAAGGGACTTTTTTTATATCGCTTGTTCTTCCTTGTATGAAGCAGGAAGCGGTGCTGTATTAACATAATCTGCATGCTCTGATATTTGCCTGCACCATTCGTATATAATCTCTTCTTCACTCAATTTATAAGAAATCGGTTTTCCTACATGTAAGTGAACATTTCTTCTTGTAAAAGGTTTCAATTTGGGATATCCGTCAAAACCGCCTATTGCAACAGGAACAATATCAGCCTTTGCATTTTTAGCGATTACAATAAAACCTTTTTTCAAATCACCCAGCTCAGAGCCGTAAGGTCTTATACCGCCTTGAGGGAAAACACCAAGCGACCAGCTTGTGGAAAGAATGTCTTTAACAGTTTTAAATGTAGCAATTTCCGGTTTAGTTCTGTCAACAGCAAAAGCACCAAGTCTTTTAACCAGCCATTCAAACTTATCGCCTTTTTGAAATAATTCTTTTTTAGCCATATAAGCAATCGGACGCCCGCATGCCATAGTAACCATAGGAGGATCAAAATGGGAAACGTGATTTGCCGTATAAATAAATTTACCGCTTTTAGCTTTTGTAGGTAAATTTTCTCTGCCCGTAATTTTATAAGTATAAAAAATTTTCATAAACGGGATTACCACAAAATACAAGAATGACATATAAAATATCGTTCTGAATATATTGTATTCATACGGGTATCTTCTGTTATAATTTCTTTCCTTCATCACTTCCCTTAACTCCTAAATTCACATTATCATCATGCGGTATGTATTTAAAACCTGTCAATTCCTGAATATCTTCTATCCATTTTTCTCTTACTTCTTCCGGATTTCTACTGTATGGGATAGGTTTTCCTATTTTTACTATAACTTTTCCTGAAAAAGGTATATGAGTAGCTTTATCAGTTCCTATAATTCCAACCGGTAATACAGCGCATTTAGTAATTTTAGCTAATTTTGCAAAACCTTCAGTCACACCTGTAATAGTCCCTGGAACACCTCTTGTTCCCTGAGGGAATATACCGAAAACCCAATTACTTTTTTTTATTTCCATTACTGTTTTTATTGTAGAAGGTCCGAGACTTTCTCTGTTTACGGCAAAAGTTCCAAGCCAATCTATCCACCATCTTATAAACGGTATATCAAAAAGTTCTTTTTTTGCCATGAAAGATATCCTCCTTGGCAAAATTCCTGCTAACATCGGAGGATCCAACGTAGATAAATGATTTGGACATACAATATATGCATTATCCTTTGGAACATTTTCTAGCCCTTCGACTTCAAGCCTGTATATTAATTTCAATCTAATCATATAAAAAATTTTACAAATTACAAACTGAAATATTGTTCTCCAAATATTGTATTCTTTAGCTGTACGTTTTGTATAATTCTTATCTTTGTCCCAAAACATTTGTGTTAATATCCTCTAATAAATGGTATACATTTTCTTTAATTATACAATTAATAAAATAATAAGACAAGTACATAAAAGCCCTGCTATAATTCAACAGGGCTTTTACATACTAATAAGTCATTTCCCAGTTATCATTCAAAATCTTACCGAAACAGCCGTCACTGGAAGTTCCAGGCAGACATTTTGAATTATACGCTTCATCTCTCTGTTCTTTTGTTAAAGGAGCATTCGCCGCAGCATCAGGCGGAGCATCATCAATTAAGCCATTTGTGTATACATAAAGCCAGAACAAATCTCTCCCCACGATATTAGGACCTTTAAGTCCGTTTATATCAACAGCTATATTTAAAATTTTATTCCCCGCATAAGAATAAGCCGGTCTTATTGAAGCTCCATTTGCGAGTACAAAAGATTTTATATTTGCATCCCAATCCAAAGTAACGTTACCGTTAATTTTTCTATATTCTTCAGCAAAACAATCCTCCATACTGTCACATTCTTTTACAACTTTAAAATAAGATTTTATGAAAGAATTAACATCGTCTTGTGAAGAAAATCCTGCTTCTTTTAAATTTAAAGCATTTTTATCTGTCTGAAAACGTATAAATGCCTGAGAAAATTCATTATAGACTTTATGTAATTGAGTAACATAAGTCTTACGCTGATGGTTTTGCATCAAAGACGGCACAGTCATTGCAGAAACTACACCGATTATTCCTAAAGTTACAAGTACTTCTGCTAAAGTAAATCCCAAGCGTGCCGCTTGACCCGACACTATAGTTTTGAATAAACTTTCAAAACTTTCGCAAGATGCTAAGAAACGCCCCCCCCCCGACTTACTTTGGCAGATGTTTGATTGAAATGTTTTCTCATAATCGCTCCTTTCATTACTCTTTATTATTATAACAAATTTGATTGCATAATACAACTTTTTTGTATATATTATAATTAAAAATTAAGGAGAGAAATATGAGAAAATCTAACGTTGAGTTGGAAAATGAATTATTTAAGAGTATTTATGACAAAACACCTGATTACATCAAAAATCTTGATTTAATGGATTTTTCAAATGATGGAGAGTTTACTTTTACACTAAAAAAAGAACATTTAAAACCTTATGATAAAGATACAAATCCTGAAGGATTAAACCTTGAAGAATGGTTCGCAAATTATGCAAAAGAAGCAAAGGTTTCAACTGCAGGCATAAGAGGTCCGCAAAACATTTTATATCCTCAGGATACAAGATTTCCTATTAACCTTGTGGGAATTGTACTTGCAACATTAGCAAAAGCACTTGTTGCAAACGAAAAATACAATGGGAAAGAAATTATAAAAGTTGCAGGTCGAGAAGTAAGATATAATTCTGAGCTTTTTCTTGATGCAATTGCCAGAATTCAGGCTGCCAACGGAATAAGAACATTAGTTCCTAAAGAAAGAAAAACTATTCCGATTTGGCTTGCTTCATTTTTGGCTTTTAAATTAGATTTACTGGGCGGTGAATATATTACGTCAAGTCATGGTATTTCAGTCAAAAACGCAACTAAGGACTTAAATTCTCAGGGAAGCCAGTACCTTCCTGAAGAATCAATGGAATTTGTTGAAAAAATACGTCAAATTTTTGATGAAACAAATAAAAACGGAACCTACGAAATTAGGATAGCAGCAAAAAACAACCCGTTGATTGATGAAAAAGTTCTCGGCAATATGGACGACGGAGTAGATTTATATGTAGAATATCTGCAATCAGGAGTTGCTCAAAAAATTAATCTCGATTTAATCAAACAAATTAAAGACAAAATTGTTATTGAAAATGTGGGCGGTTCCGCATACAGAACATTAAGCAGAGTTCTCAACAAACTTGGAATTTCAGATAAATTCACATGGTTTAATATTGAGGAAGATCCGTTTTTCCATTCAATCGGAAAATATGACCATACTCCTAAAGGAGAAAGGGCATTTTATGATTACTCTGTTGACGCTACAGTAACAGCCAAAAGGCAAAACGGAGAAAAATTCTTCCCCGTTATCGAAACACTTCATTATGAAGAAAAATTAACTAAAATGCCTGTCGGAACAGCTGTATTAATTACTGATCCAGACCATGACAGATTAACAATAGCTCAGACCGAATACGCCTGCACAATCCCCGAACTTGAAAAAGCGGGAATTGATTACATAAGATTGAATGAAGATTTAATTCTTACAATATTTACTGCAAATCAGGCATTTTTGATGTTAATGGATTTCTGGGCTAAACAATTAAAATCTCAAGGGTTATGGGATAAGCACCCGCGATTTATGATTAAAACTACAGCTTCCGCAATTTCCTGGGATGAATGGGCTAAAAAACAAGGGGTTAAAGTTGTTAATGTGCCTGTAGGTTTCAAAGAAATTGCAAACATAATGAAAAAAGTCGAATTAAAACTTAAAAATGCACCTGAAAATGAAGTTATAATCGACGACGTTTTAGGAAATTCCATAAATCTCGGAGTTAACCCGAGACTGCTGTTCGGAGGCGAAGAATCTGGCGGAATGATTATGGGCACAGAGGAGCTGATTAAGTCCGAAGCGGGAAGATTTGCTATCGCAATGAGAGAAAAAAGTGCAACCGAAGCTATTATTGTAGCATCCGCGCTTATTTCCAAACTCCAAAGCCAGCAGGTTTCACTTTCTGAGTATCTGACTGAAATATTTGACGAAAATAATATTATCGGTCGTTTTGATACACGTGTTGATATCGCTTATTACAACGAATCCGAACCTGATATTAACAAATTGAAAGAAGATAAAGCCGCCGGAGAAGCAAAAAGAACAAAAAATGATTTATTCTATCTTTCAATGGCAATAGCTGTCAAAGAAGGCAAAATGACAATTGAAAATGTAAAAGAAGTTTTAAATAACACATTCAAAAGCTTAAACTTTGACAATCTTGTATCAATAAAATTTGTAGGTGACGGAACATATCTTGAATTTACCGATAAATATATCGAAATAAGACCTTCAGGAACAGATGCAAAAACAAAAGCTTACGGCGGAGGCTCAAATAAAGCGGTAATTGAAACCTATGCAAACGTTCTGGGAAATTACTCGGGTGATTTGAATGACTTCCATAGAAAATACGTGTCCGAAGAACTGTACAAAAGCACAAAAGATGAAGCTATGAAATATTATTTGAATTTTGTGGACAAAGATGCAAATAACGAACCATTCGTAATTCCCGATTACAAATTCTAATAAAAAAGCCCGTAATTTTACGGGCTTTTTTATTGTTTAAAATCGGACAGGATAATCTTTAGGTATTTTCCAATTATTACACTCAATCAATGCTGTACAATGAATTCCGGAAGCATATCCTGCAGATGTATTACCTGATTTACAATCATTTATAAGAGAAACTGAAGAGGATTTACAAAAATTAGAGTTTTCGGGATAATCTTGAGAAGCCGTTATAAAATATTTATTTTTATCTACAATTAAATTGAATGGAAATACATTTCTACCTAAAAATTTTTCTTTTGGTCCCGACAATATGTCTACCACAAAAGTTCCGCGCCTTCTTGTATCACCGATAGTCATACCCGGATGAAACATTATTGCCACGCCGTTGTTTAATATATATTTATAACTATAAGAAGCTACAATATTACCGCTTATACTTCGAACAGTTGTATCACAGGAAGTGCCATCAGCAGCATTCCTCTTGCATTTTTCTACTATTTTTAAATACGGTGCAAAGTATTTTTCAAAAATTTCAACATCATCATTCCTTAAATTCCAGTCATAGGGCTCTCCGTTATCGACAATCGAAAGAAGAATCATATTTTGTAAGATATTATATGTCGTATAAAGTTTCTGTTCAACAATATTTTTTCTATAATTTGCCGTTAATGCAGGCATAGTCATAGCCGCAACAACACCGATAATTCCAAGTGTTACCAGAACCTCTGCCAAAGTAAAACCCAAGCGTACCGTTTGACCCGGCACTATAGTTTTGAATAAACATTCAAAACTTTTGCAAAATGCTAAGAAACGCCCCCCCCCCGAGTTGCTGAATTAAACAAATTTTCCATAATCGCTCCTTTCAAGTTTTATTACATACTCATTATAACATATTTTTACGTAAAATATTTTTTCTTTACACGTTTTTTAAAAGAAGCCTTAGCGTGTTCAATAGCTTCAATTTCGGAAAAATAAACTCTGTTTTCACCGATTTGTTCAGTTATTCCGTATTGCTGCAATTGTTTATGAACTTCTTCATTATTAATTACCATCAATATTTTAATATGCTGCGATTTAAGTCTTAGAACGATATCTTCAAGCGCAAACACTGCTGAAATATCAAGCAGGTCATCACTGTCATAAACAAGAATTAAATATCTTGTCCCCAAAAGTTCATCAAACTGGGATATTAACTGGGTTGCAGAACCAAAGAAAAATGCACCGTTTATATGAACAACACGGATTTTATGCCTGTAATCTTTCTCCAAAACTTTTTCAAGGTTCATAATATCTTTATCATAAACTTCTTTATTAACAAGTTTTGCTTTATCTGCGGCTTTTTTGGCGTATAAAAGAGCAGCCAGAGTAATTCCCGCACCAACTGCAACAATAAGATTATAAAATACTGTCAAAAGAAATACCAGAATTAGGACATACAAATCATCTTTCGGGGCAAGTTTAATAACCTTCAAAAACTTTGTATCAATAATGTCGTAACCTATTTTTATAAGAATTCCCGCAAGAACAGCCAGAGGAATTTCAGCGACAAAACCTGAAAATTTGTATATCAGCAAAACAAGAACAAAAGATGTAACAACGGCAGCCAGCTTTGTTGAAGCCCCTGTTCTTAAAGCTGCAACCGTTCTCATAGTTGCGGCAGAACCGGGCAAAGTACCTGTCAAAGCACAGCACATATTGCCTATCCCCTGTGCAGATAACAAACGTTTAGGCGGAAGCTGTACTTTTGTAATAGAAGTGCATACAAGCCCTGTTAAAAGACTTTCTGATGAAAGTATTACCGCAAGAGTAATTGCATAGTGAAAATATGTAATTAAATCATGCAAATTTGTCTGCGGCATAGTTATTGCAGGCAGAGAAACTGAAATTTCGGAAATCTTTGAAACCTGCAGTCCTGTTTTTATGGAAATAAGCGTGCATATGATTAATGCAAGAATTTGTGAAGGAATATACTTATTCCACTTTTTAGGAAATAAAAAAACAATAAGCAGTGTCAATGCTCCTATAGCAAACGCTTCAATATTAACCGAACTTAGCGATTTGCAAATTGTCTCGATGCTTTCAATTGTATTTGAACAAGGGGAGATTCCAAGAAGCGGATTAAGCTGCATTATTATAATAATCACGCCTACACCGTTCATAAAGCCCGATATAACAGGATAAGGCACGTATTTAACAATTTCAGGCAGTTTGGTAAGCGAAAGCAGTATTTGAATTATCCCTGCAAGAAATACGATAAATACAACAGCCCCTATATCTTTATTCAAAGCATGCATTATTGATGCGACAACAATCGCAACAGGACCTGTTACACCTGATATCATAGGAATTCTTGTTCCCAGAATTCCCGCAACAAATGATAGTATAATTGCACCCCATATCCCTGCACTCGCACCAAAGCCAGTAGCAACCCCGAAAGCCAATGCCTGAGGCAATGTTATTATTGCGGCATTAAGACCGCCTAATATATCCCCTGCAAAAATTTGTAACTTATTTTTCAAATCCATGCAACTATTATAATTAATCTTTATGGTATAATCAACCTATGAAGTTGAGAGAGATTTATTCCGGCGGCAAAACAGTTATATCTTTTGAAGTTTTTCCGCCTAAATCAGATATTGATAAACTTTTACAAGAAATAAAAATTCTGGAAAAACATAATCCTGCATTTATCTCTTTAACTTACGGAGCAGGAGGAAGTGAGAATAAATCATTTGATTTATTAAAACACATTAAAAGTACAGGCGTGAATGTTATGCCTCATTTTACCTGCATCTCAAGCAGCAAAGAAAGCATAGAAGCCGATATGAAAAAACTCGGCGATATAGGGATAGAAAATATACTTGCTCTTAGAGGCGATATTCCTGAAAATAATGAATTATGCCGTAATGATTTCCGTTATGCAAACGAGCTTGTAAGTTTCATCAAAGCTAAAACGAATTTTTCAACAGGGGTTGCGGGCTATCCAGAAGGACACATAGAAAGCCCGGATTTAAAAACGGATATTGAAAATCTTAAGAAAAAAGTTGATGCAGGAGCAGATGCAATTTTTACACAATTATTTTTTGATAATGATTTATTCTTTGACTACGTAAATCGTGTAAGAAATGCAGGAATTGAAATCCCGGTAATTGCGGGAATTATGCCGGTAATAAGCGAAAAACAGGTAAACAGAATGATTTCTATGGCAAATATTTCGGTTCCCGATAAGCTGAAACAAAATATTCAAAAATTCAAAGGGAAAGATTTAATTGCTTACGGCATAGAATTTGCAAGCAGCCAGTGCAGCGCTCTTATTAAAGAAGGAGTTAAGGGACTGCATTTCTTTACACTGAATAAGGCATATTCAGCAAATAGAATTTTAGATAATATAAAGGAAGAAATATGAAAAATTTAAACAAACACATTGAACATACGCTTTTAAAACAAGATGCAAAACTTGAAGATTTTATAAAATTGTTTAAAGAAGCAAAAGAACACAATTTTTTAGGCGTATGCATCAACCCTGCCTATGTCAAACTTGCCAAAGAACATTTAAACGAAACAGATGTAAAAATTGTTACTGTTGCGGGTTTCCCGCTCGGAGCCGACAGGTCCGACGTTAAAGCTTTTGAAACAAGCAGAGCAGTTGAAGATGGTGCCGACGAAATTGATATGGTAATTAATGTTACGGCAATAAAAAATCAAGATTATGATTTTGTTGTTAAAGATATTAAGGCAGTAAAAGAAGCTTGTAAAAATAAACCGCTGAAAGTTATTCTTGAAACAGATTTACTAACAAAAGAAGAAATTAAAAAAGCCTGTGAATTATGTATAGAAGCTAAAGCAGACTTTGTTAAAACATCAACAGGGTTTGTAAAAAACGGCGTCGGAGCAAAAGCAGAAGATGTTAAACTTATGTATGAAACAGTTTCTCCATACGGATTGAAGGTGAAAGCATCAGGCGGCATAAGAGATAAAGAAACTGCACTGAAAATGCTTGATGCAGGTGCCGAACGTCTAGGGACAAGTTCAGGTGTTAAAATAGTTTCATAGAGATTGATTATGCTATAATAATAATTAAAAAAGGTATAGCATATGGGTGATGAAGATAAACAATTTGATGCCACCCCGAGAAAACTCGAACAGGCAAGAAAAGAAGGTCAGGTTGTCAAATCTAAAGATTTTTCAACAGCTTTATCGCTGCTCATATTATTTTCCGTAATTTTCGGTCTTGCACCTTTTGTCTGGGATCAAATTGTGCAGCTTTATACGCTTCTTTATGAGCAAATTCCGAACGGACATCTGTCGGAAATCGGAATGACTTATATAACGACCGTTACAATAAAATGCGCTGTTTTAATTATAGGTCCGATACTTTTTATTGCCTGGTTTGTGGCAATTATGGCAGACTTTATTCAGGTCGGACCTCTTGTTGCAACTGCGCCTTTAATGCCTAAACTCGACAAACTTAATCCGACAAAATATTTTAAAAATATTATGTCAATAAAAACTTTATTCGAGTTATTTAAAAATATTTTAAAAGTTGTTTTATTGGGCTATATAGGCTGGAGCGTTTATATGGAGCATATAGAAAGTATATTGATGCTTGCTGCCATAGATAACAATTTTGCCGTAATGATAGAATTCGGCAAACTTATAACTGACTTTATATTTAAAGCCTGTATTGCGTTCTTGGTAATTTCTGCTGCTGACTACGGGGTTACCAAATGGAAGTTTTTGAAAGACCAGAAGATGTCATTCAAAGAAATTAAAGACGAATACAAAAACACTGAAGGCGATCCTAATGTTAAAGCAGCATTGCGCCAAAGACGTATGCAAATGCTTCAAAAAGGTATGATGGACGCTGTTCCTGACGCTGATTTTGTAGTAACCAACCCTACACACATTGCATGCGCGTTGAAATATAAAGCAGAAGAAATGGCTTCACCAATGCTTATAGCTAAAGGTACCGAGTTGATTGCTAAAAAAATTATAGGAATAGCCAGAGAACACGGAATTCCCGTTATTGAAAACGCGCCTGTAGCCAGGGCTTTATACAAAATGGTGGACTTGAACCAGCAAATACCGCCCGAGCTTTACAAGGCAATCGCTGAAATCTTACTTTTTGTATACAACTTGAAAAATACTACAAATAAAGGTAAAATAAAGTAAATTCTATGATAAAATAGTTTTATAATCATGGTTATGCAGAATAAAAATAAATTACAAGAATATATAGACATAGTTCAAAAAGTCGCAAAAGTTGAACACAGAAGAATTCCTGCCCACATGGTGGATTATGAGGAGTTAGTTTCTATCGGCATTTTAGCTATTCAGGTTTTGATAAAAAATAAAACGCCTGAACAGCTCGAAAGATATAATGCGGCTTATATTGCAACTGCCGTAAGATGGGCAATAAGAAACGAATTAAGAATAAGATATAAATGGTACTCTTTAAAACATAAGTCAGAAGATGAATATACTGAGGAAGAAGCAGTTGAAGGAATGGATATGCAAAAAGCAAAAGTTCGTGAAGCTGTTTATGAAACAATTCTTTCTATTGACGGATTAGCAGCTGCAGCAAGCGATAATGATTCTCCTTTTGACTTTTTGAAAGACCCTCATGCACAGCCTGATGAAAATGCAGAAATTACGGAAATGGGCAGAATGATAAGAGAAGCAATCGCAAAACTTCCCCCAAAAGAAAGAACTGTTGTGGAATACAGATTTTACCGCAATATGCAGGTTAAAGACATTGCAAAACAGGTCGGGCTGTCTTCATCACGTGTTACCCGTATTGTTCAGGCATCTTTGAACACTGTAAAAGAATACCTGAATTCTAAAGAACAATTCGGTTACTAATCATTATTTATGATTTTACTATTTTAATCCTGTCGTCTTCTTTAATCTCAATTGGTCCATTGTGATTTTTAATATATTTTGCGGTATAAACATTTTTATCAACATCAAACTTTTTCACAACATAATCCGGATTTTGATTAACAGGCAAATAATCATCTCCGCCGTATGCAAAGAAGTCGTCACAAGCTACACTGAATTTTTTTGTTGTACTCGGATTATTTATATCAATAGCAACTTTATTGCCTTGCTTGTCAATATATGCTAAATCCAAAAGCTGCCCTTTATCGCTTACTGTATACTGCAGTCCGGAAACTAAGAGAATACCGGGTTTATGTCCTGGATTAATAAACGATTTTGCACCGACTTTCAAAGCGTCAACTATTTGTTTTTCAGACAAATTGCATATCATCATTTTATCTTCAAATGGAGTTACATCGTTAATTCTACGTGAATCAACTTCACCCTCCGCAAAGAAACCTCGCAAGTTTCCTGCATTTAATATTGCAATATCGGTTCCCAGTTCATTTTTCATTGCATCAACAATTATGTTTCCGTGAGGATTATTTGCAATCAATCTGTCTTTTGGAGAAGGAGGTGCAGATTTTATGGTTCCAAGAACTTCAGGCTTACCTATAATTGCCTCCACTGCGGTTTTGAAAGGTAATTTTCTTGTAAATGAGCCTGTTCTCATTACGTTATTCTGAACTTTTGTCAATATACCGTCTTTATTAAATACTGCATTTAAGACTCCGACATATTCACCGTCTTTACCGATTTGTGTAAGAACAACCGGTTCGCCTGATTTTGAATATAACAGGTTTTCACCTTCTTTTACTCCTTTATATAAATCATGTGTGTGAGCACCTAAAATAATATCAATACCTTCAGTTTCCTGTGCAAGACGTTTATCCATATCTTTACCAATATGAGAAACCACTATTATTTTATTTATGTTTTGTGATTTTAAGTTATTTACTTCTTCCTGAACTTTTTTAATAGTAGTATCAATGTCGTCAATTTGTATATCTTCAAGCGATTCTCTTGTACCAACCCTTTCAAGAGCATCAGAAGGAGCAGTTCCTATTATGCCGAACTTTTCACCATTATACTCTTCTATAACGGATTTTTTGATTTTTCCCGCCATCGGGCTGTCAGGCTTAACTGTGACATTTGCGGCAAGAAGATTATATTTTGCATCCTTTAAAGATTCCGCAAGAGCTGCCGGAGTTGCATCCAATTCATGATTTCCAAGCCCGTTATTTGTAACACCGATCCAATTTAAGAAATGGCTCGCAACTTTATTGGTCATCGGATTTGAACCCAATAGAATATCCCCTGAAGAAAGTTTTAACTTGGCAGTTGATGTACAGTTTGCATCGAATAACCTTGCCATTTCACAAATTCTTTCCATATTAGTCATTTTTCCGTGCAAGTCAGCCACATAGAATATACTTGTCGTTGTATAATCAGGGGCTGAATATTTGGGAGCTGATGTCACGGAAGATTTAGAGTATTCCGGAGTTTTAGTCTGCGTTTTATCAGATTTTTCAAAAGTATCCTGTTTTGCCTGAGGCATCGGCTGAGGCTGCTGTGAAGGCTGTGTGTATGCTGCCTTAAATGAAACTTTCGGTAAGCTGTTTATTGTTAAATTCATATTTTTTCACCCTTTTATTTAAATTAAATAACTGTCATCAATATTTTTTTTGCTAAAAAATGACTTAATGTAAATAAACATTAAGCCGCTTGTTTCATCTGAGATTGTTTCTTTAACTCCTTGTAAGTCTTTAATCCTTCAACCCAGTTTTCAACAAGATTTACATCATTTGCAACAACAGACTGCGGCAATGCAGCATGGTGAATTTTCGGCAGTAGGTAATCCTCCGAATATTCAATAGGTTTTGATACATTATCATCAGTGTCATTGCAGATAAATATCATTTTTCCGTCTTTGTCTGTCTTAGTTCCGATAATTGTTATTTCATGACCGTTTATAATTGTATTGGTATTATCGACCTGTGTATAACCGACAATTACGTTTTCGCCTAAGTTTAAAGCATCAGTAATCTGTTTTTTCATAGTATCAAAGCTTGTTTCGTACCCGATAAGTTTCGCATTTTCATCAACAGTCTGATAAGTAACAGAAATTTTATTTTTATCTTCAACAACGGATTCAGTAAAGGTCTTTTCGAATTCAATTAATCCTTTATCATTCTGATTGAATTTACCTGCGCGCTTATCTGTTAAGCTGTCGTAAGATTGTTGTGAACCGACCTGCATGAATGTAGACTGCATCAAAACATCTAACGGAGAACGTTCAAGCCTGTCTTTGTCCACGGTTTGAATAAATGCTCTTACAATTGCATTTTTATCAGGAGCAAATTTCAATGTTGCTCTGTCAAAATCGTGTGCTTCGTAAGGTATTTCAAAAGCATTCAAAAGCCATATTGCATCAAGCGTATTATCTGCGAGATTATTCATTTTAATAGTTTTCTTGACGCTCATCTCCTGCGAGCTCAAGCCTTCTGCAAATCTTGCAAACTCTGCAGGATGCTTATCAGCTAAGTTAAACTCGATACTGGAAGCTACGCATGTGCCTGAATGTTCAACATTAATTTCAGCAGCTTTATCACCTGCTGCGGCTTCGACATTTGCTCTGTATTTATCCGGGATGTTGCCGAATTGCTGGGTAATAATATGAGGATCAGCAAGAGTTTCAATTGTGTCTTTTAAGATAACATTATTGCTTAATCCTTGTGCACGCTGCGTTGTTGCAATTTTGTACAAGTTATCAAGAGTTGTTGAATTATCGTTAGAATCAGCATTAAGTAAAATGCCTGTTTTCAAAAGAGTATTTAACTGTTTTTTTGTATCCCTGTCAGAAATCTTCAATAATTCATTATATTTATTTTTTTCGTCTTTCGAAGAAAGTTCCGTTCTGAACCTTGATGCAGTAAGTGCAGCATTATACGGAACCTGTGACATTATGGGATTTGAAGTGAAAGAAGGCTTAGTTTCTGCGGCATGCTCATTTTTATTAACCCCCGTAGCCTTAACAGACTTTACTGTGTTATAATTATTATATTGCTGGGTATTAATGTTTAATGAATACACAATTTCACTCCACTACTACTTATTATAATAAAAAAATAAAATGGAAAAAATTTGCTATATTCATTATATTTTAATTAACAAATGTTACAAACAGGAATAAAGAATTTGAAAATCAAACCGCTGACAAAAGAGCAACTAATAATATCAGTTGACAGGCTTACAAGATTTAAAGATACCGAAACAAAGTACCTGAGGGTATTTAAGGACATAATTATTAATAACCTTATTGAACCGAAATTAAAAAAACAGGAACTGGATAATATGGATTATCAGGAACTTACAGAGCTCGCAGAAAGTGTTATTAACAGTTCTTTTCCTGATAAAAATGATGATTTGCTTATCAACCAAAGACTTTATGATTATGAGAATTCTGTATTCAGACTTAATGAAAATACGCAGAACCTTCTAAAAAATAAGATTAACTATAAAAGTATTTTAGATATTTTGCCCGAAAATATTCCAAACAATCTTAAATGGCTTAGAACACTCGGAGATACGGTTCCTGATGAAAACACATACGGATTTCCCGTAAAAAAATTATTATTATGCGAGGGAATAACCGAAGAAACTTTGCTTCCTGTATTCTCAAAAATTTGTGGTTATGACTTTAACAAAAACGGAGTACATATAATATCTGCCGGAGGGAAAAATCAGGTAGTCAAATATTTTTACAGCTTTGCAGACAGACTTAAAATACCTGTTTTTATTCTGCTGGACAACGACGCAAAATCAAACCTTGAAGAAATTAAGCCAAAGTTAAGAGAATACGACAGAATTCATCTGCTTAAAAACGGAGAATTTGAAGATATGCTGCCGAATTCACTAATCATAAAAACACTTAATTATGCAACACAAAATATTTCACTTGCTCCAATAGAAGGTCTTGAAAACTGTCCATCGAAAGTAGAGTTTTTAGAAGAATTTTTTAAACACAGGGGACTGCATGAATTCAAAAAAGCTGAATTTGCACAGCTTGTTAAAGAAAAGATTTATGATATAAATGATATTTCGCAGGAAATTAAAGACATAATATCAGAGTTGACAAACATTCAGACAGCTTGTTAGGAAAACTCCCGCAGTTTAGCGGGAGAAGGAATGAAAGTAAGTGCGCGTTGAGCACACTTATTTCAGTATGAAATTTTATCTTCAAGTCGTTCTATACGGGTTTCAAGCTCATTAATACGTTTTTCTTGGGCTTGGTATTTTAAATCCAGTTCTTTTATTGCATTTATCATTGCGTAGAACATATCTTCAAAACGAATACTTAAAAAACCGTCAGTACCTTTTTTAACCGCATCAGGAAATACTTTTTGCAAATCCTGAGCAATTACACCGACATGAGGTGTTTTGGTTTTATCCTTTTTAAAGGTATAATTAAAAACTTTCAGTTGTTTAATTTTGTCAAGACCGCTTGTACTTTCTTTACCCATATATTTCAAACGACGGTCGGACCAACCGCTATAAACATTTTTATTTGTGTAATTATTTGGGGAACGGAATTGCCCGCGCGCCTTTGTTGAAAAAATTTCCTGAAAATCAACTTCTGAAGTACCGCCCTCTGTATTAATAGGTTCGAGTTGTCCGCCGGTTCTGCCTATCATATTCAGACCGCCATCACCGCTAAAATGTCCGTCATCAGCCCAGGGCATTGATGTTATTATACCGCCTTTTACCAATAAAGCTCCATTTACTACAACTACTGAACCCGGTAAATATTTCGCGTCGTAAATCCTTCCTTCATAACCTGATTTATTGTGAACTTCCAGTACGGCATTACCATCATTGAATTTAGATTTACTACCGATAAATATGCGTTCTTCCGTATCACTTGCCCAACTGTCACTGCTTTTTGGTCCGGCATTTTGTCCTATACATACTTTATTACTCCCTGTTACATACTCACAAGCATTATCACCTATAGCTATATTATCTGTGCCATTGGCATTTGCATAACGTCCTATGGCTATACCTCGAGTTCCATTAGCTGTTGCTAGCGAACCAATAGCGATTGATTGACTTCCTTTATTATAACTTCCACCAGCGGATGAACGATCTCCAATAGCAATACAACCATTTGCCAGAGCATGGCTGCTACGTCCTATAGAAATCGCATCGTAAGAAGCAGTACTTTCAGAGTCATTACCGATAGCAATGGAGGTTTCTCCACTCGCTTTTGAACTTGAACCGAGAGCTATGGAAGCTTCGTTAGAAGAAACTGAATTTCCTCCGATGGCTACATTACCGTCGCCGTTACCATACCATAAAGCATTTGTTCCGACAGCGGCATTGTTTTGACCGCTGCCTTCAGACATGGCATCGCCGCCGATTATCGTGTTGCTGCCGCCG
>QWCY01003287.1_pt1 | contig 18847 bp, 36 predicted proteins | sample 1972631 | NCBI WGS metagenome assembly QWCY01 (sample SAMN09866696, study PRJNA288562) | Human gut metagenome isolate pre1_stool, whole genome shotgun sequencing... | isolation source: gut | host: Homo sapiens | place: USA: California
ATTCTTCATTTCTTTTCTGATTTATAAAATTAGACAATGGAAGGGTAGAAGCACTACCCTATCCTTTTACTCGATACCTAATGCTTCTTTCAGTTTGGCAATTGATTCTTCATCCAGTTCTGAGACCTTAGCCAAAAGAGTTTCCTCTTTCATGTTACCGGAAGCCTGCACGCCGATAGACTTTAAAGCATCAATCAAAGTCTTCTTCTCAAACTCCTTCTCAAAGAGGGAGATTTTCACCTCCTTCTTTTCTTCAGGTGCTTTCACTTCGGGAAGTTTCACCTCAACCCGTTCAGCGAGTTTACGGCTCTCCATATCCAACACACGGGATTCTTCAGCAACTTCAATCATCTCGCCGGGAGTATAGTACTTCCCGGTGAGCTTGTCTCTGAAAACAGATATGACCTTTACTTTCATAGCCACCTCCTTATGCTGATTGAATTGAAGCAATCTCGCTCAAGTCGAAATTGGTAATCAAGTCCGGGTTAGTAATCTGCGGAATCCACTCTGCCGTATATTCCATGTAGCGGCCGTTCTTATCACGGTAGTTAGAGATAAGCATCTGACCTTCTGATGGGATATAAGTACGCCCTTGTACTGGGTCTGTCGCTTCATATGGGGTATGATGGCGCATATAACCAATTTGGTCAGAAGGCAACAGAGTAATGCGGTTGTCTGCGTAAATCTGCACGTTCTTTCCTGTCTGGTCTTTCACATAGTCTTCCTTGATTTCGATACGAGGCAAACCGATACCGGTGAACACTTCGGAAGCCAAAGAAGAGGAAACCAAACCCGTACTCAATTTCATTTCATTAGTACCAAGAAGCATCTTATACTGTTCACCAAATTCGGATGAACCAAGAATAAGCTTGTTGAAAGATGCACGAGTCATAATCATTTTGGCATAAACGCCAAAATCCGGAGCTAAAGAATGAAGCTTCTCTCTCAAATAAGAGATAAACATATTCTTTCCGTCCACAACCACATCTCCACTTGTCGGCTTGATAAAGTTGAACGGAAGGGCAATCTCCAGCAGTTTATTATTGGTCTGACCGGAAGTAATTGCGGCATCCTTGTTGTAAACTGTGGCTTCACCAAGCATCAACAGCGCACCGATAATAATATCCATACGCTTGTGGGCGGCAAGGGTAATCTGACGGTAATCATCTGCCAGAAAGCTTACAATCTCTTCCATTGCGGCCTTTTGGTCTGCCGGTTTAGCCGCATTGAACTTGTCAATCAAATCCTGCAATTCAGAAAGGCGGTCAATAGACATCTGATAAACATCACCCAAATAGGCAATCTCGCCATAGCCAGAACCGATATTCCTACGTTCACGAATAGGTTTCTCTCCAAAACGCGAATTGATGGAGCCAGCCATAACTCCGGTTACAGAACCGATATAGTCTTTGAACACACGAGTAGTCACTCTGCGGAAAGTAAGATACTGCTGCCAATAGATTGTGTCCTTGCGTGTCTGGTTCACACGTCTGATGATAGCGGAAACAATGTTCGCATCATCGAATAATGTTTGAATCGTTAAAAACATATCCTACCTCCTTACTCGTTAAATTCAAACCATCCCTTCATGTTGGCTTTATCTTTCTCGGAGAACGGCATAACCAATTTTGAGGGTTCAATTTCTGCGGCTGTACGAAGCAATGAAACCAATGTGATTCCGTCCTCAACCTTTGTACGGTTAAACAGAGCCGAATTAGCTACATGCTTTTGTTTTAAACCATCAACTTCAACCGCATTGAATAATACGGCATCTTTGGCAATATTCTCGCCAAAAGCAGCCTTGATTGTCAATACATCATAACCGGCATTAGACTTATCAATTGCCATTACTTCTGCACCTTTTTTACCGCTTCCGACAAACATACCCACATAAGCCAAAGAGTTCTTGGCTACTTTGATAGACAAAGCCTCCGCACCGGTGGTATAGGCTTCCACAACTCTCACATTGATTACCGCATAAGCGAACTTGTTTTTCAAGTCCGCACAAATCGGTGTAAATCCAGGAAGAAAACTTCCCACTACAAGGTTCTGCGTGTCGAGCTTGAACGGGCCACGTCTACGGATGCCTGTCTGGACATCGTAACGTTCCTCTTGCTCAACAGGCGGAACCAAGTCATACTTAAATCCTGCTGACATAATTAATTCTTGTTTTGTTCAACAATAGCATTCGTTCCCTCGTCAATCATCTTAGCGATAGATTCAGATTCTTTCTCAATCTTCGCTTCCGCTGATTCGGGAGGGGTTACGCCTTTGAAGCCGTCATTTGCGAACTCCTGTTTCAAGTCCTTGAAATAAGTATCCAAGTCCTCATCGTCCTTGATAGCGCACCTCTTGGCGTAGTTTTCGGAAATACCATACTCCTTTGCCTTTGCCAAAATCTGCTCTTGGCGTGTAGCTTGCGCCTTTTCCTGCTTCAACGTGGAAACTTCCGTCAAAAGGTTCTTGTTGGAATCAATCAAGGCTTGCGCCCATGCAGGCACATCGTCTTTATTTTCTTCCGTTTTGGTGGTTGTGGTAGTAGTGGTAGTCTCGATTGGCTTACCGTCTTTAAGGTTATGCTTCTTCTCGTAGTTAGTCACTGCCGTTTTTGAAGCATCCCCGGCACGGAAATCACCATAGGAATTAAGCACGTCCGAAAAACTGATACCCTCAACAATGGAGTTTACCTTTGTCTCGCCCGTTACACCCTCTGCCTTTTTGGTGGCAATGCGGGTGAGAATAGCGGCATCCACCCCAGAAAACTTGGTTTGAAGGCCTGCTAAGATTTGTTCTAAAATAGTCATACCGTATGAATTAAAATTTGAAATTCAATTTATGGAAGTAAAAATACTGCCAATACAAGTGATTAGTAAATATTTAGGCTTCCCATTCACGACAATGGCTCTATTGTCGTGAATACGATATAAAAGTAATGAGTAAGTGGGTGGAAGGGAATAATTAGAGAGTGTAGTTGTGACATTGCGGTTTAAGTCACAAAATGGCATAGAAAAGGCGCAAAACCGGGTGGCGTTGCGCCTGCAATCAGGAATACATAATTATTTTTTTATCGCTTTCAGTTTAACCATCTCAGCACGTCCATAAGGAGTTAAAGTACAATATGTATAAACGCCATTCTCTATTACTTTATCGGTTTCAATAAGTCCTAATGCCAAAAGCTGTATTTCAATTGCCTCTTGATTTTTTTCATCAATAACAAATTCTGTTTCACTAATTCCCAATAGTTTATGTATTGGTTTGAATAAAACATCTTTAATTGAATTATAAGGAACTGGATTGAATAAGCCTGGAGCTACTGATAAGAATATTTCATCCCATGACATTTCTTTCTGAATATCATCCTCCGTTTTATATTCTTCATTACCCCCAAATGTATATAATTCACGTTTATGAAAAGTTATAGTATATTTATTGTCCCCCTGCTGAAATATCTCTGAGCCAATAGGCGCTCGTAGTGTTAGGCGATTTACTTGCTCCAATAATTTTTCATTCTCTTTTTTCAGGAATAAAATTTCTTTATTAGCTTCGGCGGATGAGATTTCATCTGCTTTTACCCAGCCCAAACGTGGGTGATGTTTTATTTGGTAATCTAAACTCCAGCTAACTTTTGCAGCTAACTCATCTGGATTGCTCCAAGATTTGCACAATCGAGTTTTGACTAATCGTTCAAAATCAATGAGCTTTTGTATAATAGCCTCCTGTGTCTCAGCTTTTCCGACAGAAAGCTCATCTTTTTTCTCCCGATAAAACGATGCAACAGGAACACCGCTTTCTACTGCGTATTCAAATTCTAATTGCGTATAGCTTTTCCCTGTCCTTTTATCTACAGAACCGTATTTTCCCCCTATAATAAGAATATAATAGTCACATTCATCTATCAATTGCTTTATCACAGTCATTTGATCATCATCTGAAGCAGGAAAATATTCCATACCAACAGGGAAACAATTCTTGTTTAACAAAGCTTCAATAACCTTTTGCCGTTCTTCAATCAAATCTTTATACGTAGAACTAACAAATACTTGATATTTTTTTTCCATAGTAGTTTATCGCATTATTTATAAAAGATTGATAGCTGCTAACTCCTTTGTCAATGATTGAATACCCCTCTGAATTTTCTCTAACTGTTGTCTGCGAGGCTTATGCACGCCGGCAGCATAATGCCACAACTGACGTTCATTGATTCCTGTAATACGGCTCAATGCAGCCTTAGTAAAGATGTTACTATAGTAGTTAATAAAGGTAGCAGCATCAATCTTAAACTTCAACTCAAACTCCCCAGATAACACTTCGCAGGGACTATCGTTATCTTCCAAATATAACTCGATCGCCTCCTTCATATTATCCTCCAACTCCTTCATGTCATTACCGACTGTAATAACGGGAGCACCTTCGATATAAGCACTCAAGTTCTTTCCTGCGTGTTCTACAATAACTTCTACTGTTTTCATTATTACCTCCTTTTTAAATTGAGAGAACAAGGGGGCTACTTTAGCCCCGCTTGTCTCAAAATGCTGTAATAAGTGCCTTTCTCAACGCCTTTGCTATTATGATTCGGTACAATAACCACTTTGCCATCTTTTTCAAATTTCATGTGACTACCTTTCTGACTCTTTAGAACAAAACCGTTTTCTTGCAACATAGTTACAACGTCTTTCACTGATTTGTAACTCATAACGCTTTGGACTTAATTACTATGCAAATATAGTAATAATATGAATACTAACAAATAATTTATTCATTATTTTACTATGAATAAAAAAATAGCGGCAACTCTCATGAAGCCACCGCTAACTATTCTATTTTTCTTATACTAAAATTATAAACTCCGTAATTTTTCTGACTAAGAAGCATTTTTCTGTCCCTTATTTCCGATCTGCTCATTCTTTGCTGCTTGCTCCTCCTCGATTTCTGCAAGTTCCTCTTCGATAATGTGTTAATTTTCCCTATTATATATCTCTTTAATTTTCCCCTCTGCAAACTCATTTATATCAGAAGAAGTACATCCTGATTCGTTAAAAAAATCACTTATGTCAAAATAAATCTCCTTATGTTTATTCCCTTTCGATATATATATTATATCAAAAGGAATTGATTTATTCCCGTCCAATGTTATATCTCTCAGCATTTGCATACCCCAACTATAATCAGGGTAGTATTTATTTATCCATTCTCTTTCAGAATGCACTCCCAGAGCATGTGTTATTGCATGGATTTTAACAATATCAAAATGTTGGCTTCGAAGCATTATTTCAAAAGTTATTGTCTCATCTTTATAGTTAATTACAAACTCCCTTTTCTTGAAAAGCCCCTTTATAAAGTCATAAATTTGCTTTATCCCATCTCTTAGTGACGGAATAAAACCTATTACTACAGCTATTATAACAATAGTAGCTATAATCCAATTATCTAAAAGGAAATTAATAATTGTGTCGTATTTTGTTGCTTCCATATTATTCCTTGTCTTTATTTAAAATAGCAATGCCATATATTAAACCTTCCATTTCAGAAGCTGCATTTATTTCATCACCAGAATACCACACATCTTTTACTTTATCCTGTATCTGAATAGCTCTTTGATATGAGTCTGGATATAAATCTTTGTTTTCTTCCATAAAAGATAAACCAGCTTGAATAAACCCTCTATTTGTAAACTTCATATTACGTTTATTTATCAGTTCAACAGCCGCCTTTTGTACACTTTTAGTTCTTTCCAACTTAGTATTTAATTGCACTAACCATCCACTAACAAACACAACAATAACAAAAGAAATCCATAGAAAGTATTTGTTTGTTCTGAATTTGTCAGGAATAACAAATCCTACTATCGTTATTATCCCTGATACTATTGTTAATAATAAAAGATAATTCATTTTCTCAATTAATATATCATATCATCAACATATCCAATACAAGCATAAGAGCCCTGAAAAGATGTAAGTACTAAATATTTCCCATCTCTATAATTAATCTCTACATTTGACAACTGATGCCCTATGCTTGCACAGTACTGAATGATGTCATTCAACGAAGTTACAGGAACTTGTGTATATCCATTAGGATGAAAATAAATCGTCTTCATAATATTTGCTTCCTATTTTTTATTGGTTTATAATTTTCCAGCTAAATTCTTCACATCCTCCGCAGACTTTACTTCATGCACGGTATCGCCCACTTTTACGAAGCCTACTATATCTCCAGTGTTTGACTTTTCAAATAGTTCAGTTACTGGGACACCCAAAGCATCGGCGATTTTTTCCAATGTACCAATAGTGGGGTTGCCATTAATTGCTTTTGATAGCCCAACTCGTGACAAGCCTATTTTTTCAGCGAGTTCAGTTTGATTGATTCCTGCCTCTTTACATAGTTCTAAAATTCTAAATCTCATATATGTATATATTTAGTTTACTCCCATTATTTATGGCAAAGTTACTCAAAGTTTTCATATTAGCTAAATAAGACAACTAAAAGTATTCTTTTTATAGTTTATTAACTATCTATATTTTGCTAATTGAATACTTATAGTTTACTTTGCAATATCAAAATGATAACTAAAAGTATAATTTAAAACATATAAGAGTATGAGCACAAAATTTAAAAGTCAGATGAAAGAGGTAATGCAAATGGCATGGTCTTTTGTTCGCAAGAACGGTTATTCAATGAGCGAAGCATTGAAATGCGCATGGGCTAATTTAAAGCTGAAAGCGGCTTTGAAAGTGAAGATAGTAGAGTTCTACTTCAAAAAGACCGATGGCACGCTACGCCAAGCCTTTGGTACTCTCAAAGAGAATCTTATCGGTGAGGTAAAAGGTACAGGCAGAAAGCCGAATGACAATCTGCAAGTGTACTGGGACACAGAGAAAGAAGAATACAGATGTTTTAAGAAGTGTAACCTTATTAAAATCGCATGACAATGAAAAAGAAAAGTATGGCAACAGTTGAGATTGAATGCTCAAATACACATTCAATACCAGTATTCAGCGACTTTTTAAGTGAAGTACAAAAGCGGTTTGATATTGAGAAAGAAGCTAAGAATGAATTATATTCTTTTATCATACAGATGGGGTTGTTAGACCAATTTAGAGAGTTTTCTCAGCATTATAGGGGCGTGAATCACCATGCTGCGTGTATTGATATGCTTGCAGTGTAGTTCTTAACACGATTATCCAAAGGCAGCCTTCGCACGACATTAAAGACTGCCTTTATTATTCACTCTTAAATGAAATAATTATGGACGAAATTTGGAAAGATATTGAAGGGTACGAAAACGATTACCAAGTATCAAATTTAGGCAGGGTAAAATCCTTGCCAAAGAAATGCTGGAACGGCAAAGGGTATTGGTTTAGAGATGGGCGTATTTTAACGCCAGTCAAAAGCAAAAAGGGGTATTTGAATGTATGGTGCAGAAAGAACATATTCAAGGTTCATCGCTTGGTTGCAAATGCTTTTATACCTAATCCGCAAAACCTACCACAAGTAAATCACATAGACGGTGATAAAACCAATAATTGCGTTGCCAATCTTGAATGGGTTACTGATGGTGAGAACCTTCTACACGCATATAGAGTTCTTGGTAGAAAGCAAAAAACTGGTAAAAACCACCATAATTCACGAGCTGTTATACAATTGAAAGACGGCAAAATTATAAATTTATTTGATAGTCTTAATGAAGCAGCACGCGCGACAGGCGCTCATTTTTCGGGCATTTCAATGTGTTGTAGTGGAAAAATTAAAAAGCACAAGGGGTATCAATGGAAATACAAAGAGGAGTGATTTCACTCCCCTTTCTTTATGTTTTGTTTCTGCATTTCAGCGTTTATCTTTTCTTCTTGTTCTTCTTTTATCTCAGCGAGTTCTTCTTCGATGCGGTCAATATTTCCAGCAAACATTACCCCATGTCGTTGCGACCATACACCACCTGACACAGCCTTTACAGCTACATTGACTTTATCTTCTAAATTATCAAGGCGATACGGAACAACTTCTGTACTAATATCTATCGTTTCAGTTGCTTTGTTAAATTCAGATGGATTGATAGAGCCTAAAGCAGAAACAAGGAAATTGACTCTTCGTTGTAAAAATTCACCTATCATCTCGGCATGATTTTGAACTTGCAAATGTGTCGAAAGAAACACGTAATCGAAAGCCACTCCCGACAAGGCATTTCCAGCGCCGCTCAACTTTTCAAAACTGATTTGGGGAGTATTTGTCATTGAATATGCTTTATCAAATAAAGTATTCATTTCAAGTTCCACAGTTGTAGGCACCTGATTCCATGTCAAGTATTGAGCATCCGCACCATCTTCCAATTTGACTATCCTATCTTTTGTTTTGCCCGCAAATCCGGCTACACTACCGACTAATTTTAATAGCGGGAAGAAATGGTAATCTATACAATCGGCATAGTTGGATAGAAGTTTTTCCAGCCGCACACGGAAGGTTTTAATCTTCTTGCAATAAGGTTCGGGACGATAGGCATAGAGCACCGGCAGTTTGGGGAATCCATGAACGAAAGAAGTTCTTTCCTCATACCCTTTAGATAAATCCCATTGATAAACCATCTTATCAGTGATAGTCATAAAGCAAGTTATCTCCGAATCATCCATGAGCTTCTTCTTGTACTCACGTGAGAAAGCAATCATCTTACCTTCATCATTGAAGAACGGATAAAGCTTATCCCCACGGAACGGAGACCATAATACGCTTTTCAGCTTCTTGGTAGGTTTTACCTTGCCTCCGAATGTAGTCTTAACTTTCTTCCAAAACTTCGCCCAGAACGAATCATCATCGGTTACGTACCAATATTCCGCTACTTCCTGCTCGGATAACCAGGCACGAACTATCTTCTTGTTCTGGTATTTGATTTTATTGGACTTGAATACAGCCTTGACCGCATCCAACAGCTTTTTTTCGTCGTCGTCGGTCGGAGTGCAATCCATAGATGGCTCGGTACCGACCGTGAAAGCTGTTTGAATGTTCACTATATCCTGCTCCAAAGGGATGGAGATACGGTTCACCGGTTCTGTCTTATACTTTGCTTCAATTTCGTAAGTCTTACCTGTCTTTTCATCAAAAACCTTTTCCGCTTCCTTTTCAAGAACCCTTCTATCCGGATACTTCTCTTTATCCACCATGATTTCATGGCGTTCGGGATTCCAATCGTCCCAAAGTTTACAACGGTCAGGATGTTCGGTTTTTCGACCTTTCTTCAAGTAGCTTATCTTCTGCCCAATATCGGACAATGCTAATATTTCTTCTAAACTCAATGGCATAGCTTATATTTTTAGTGTGTGAATATTCCTGTTAAATCTTTCGGTTTTAGAATCTTGCCAAGCAAGCAACCCAAAACATAGTACCTCATTGCATCCATAAGGTGATTATCCTTATCTACTGGCTCATTGATATAATTTCCATCTTTGTCCTTATCCCATACGTAGGTTCTTAATTCCTTCATAAGGTTGTAAGAACGTTCCGTTACATACAAATCCATAGAGAGAATTTTATCTATTCCTGCCTTGATTGATGGCCCCGATTTATCTACGCCATAAATATTCACGCCACGAAGTTTGATTTCGTCCACAAGTCGAGGATCAGCGGATTCTGCAAACACTTTCAAACCATAAGGACGTACTTTGTTAGCAAGCGCATTTGTGAGCATACCTGATTGATAACATAGTTCATCAACATACAAGGCATTATCTACGATACCACACTTAACGGCTGCTGAAACGTCTGTTGTGTACCCGAAGTCTTGCCCGATAGCTACTTTCTTCGCCCATTGGGGGAACTCTTTCACAATACCCCACTTCTTAAAAACCGCACCTTCCGCAACATCAGCCCAACGGCCAATAACGACATGAGCGTACTTTTCAGGATTGTTAGCTTTCATATCCTCCACTTCTTTCAAGAACTCAGGTGAAAGATTCTCCAAGTTATCAAAATACGTGGTATGGATATGAAGTACATTCGGATGAGTGGAAATCTGTACCTGCACACCGTCAATCTCTACCAGTTTATGGGTTTTCTCGATGTACTTTTTGTAGATGAAGTGATTGGAGTCAGTAGGATTCATTATGATAATAACAAAATTATCTATACCGACCTGACGAATGGAAAGCACTATCTTTTCAAAATCGACCTCATTCGTCCATTCCTCTGCTTCATCACATACAAAAACCGTTATCCCATGAATAGATTTTAACTTGGCTGTCTGATTACCGGAAGATGTCTTGATACCACGGAACATTATCCTTGAGCCAGTTCTTTTATTCAACACGTCCGTTTTTGTGGTCTTGAAATATTTAGATGTTCCGTCCAATTCTATTTTTTCCATAAATTCAGGTATAATAGATATATGAGCGGAGACCATCGTGTAACGAGTATATAAAATTTGATGCACCACATTTTGGTATGGCTCTTTACCACGTGCAAATGTCAGCCTTTCAACGAATGTGGAACCATTAAACGATTTGCCGGAACCACGTCCTCCCGTGATAAGAACAATGAATTTATCCTTGTTTTTGTAGAGTGGGTAATATATTGGCTGCGGCGTTATCATTCCTCATTATCTCTAATCCATTTATCAATATCAATACCTTTGTCAGAGTGAACATCATTGGCATCTTCTGACTCTTCTCCAAAACCTTCGTTTCTTCCTAATGTAGAAAGCAAATAACGAATCATATAGCCGTCTGGACGTTCGCGCCAGCCCACAAAATTTCCACTCTCATCCTTTTCAGGAATACCCAATGCAAGAACACGAGCAGAAACTAAACATTCATCAACCAAAGCCCCACGCTCATCTGATATGGCATCTTTAAACTCAACATCTTCTTTCGCCCATTGGTATATCGTTTTCCGAGCTACTTTAAACGTAGCCGCAACCTTAGTCAGATTCCCACCAGATTTGCGGAGAATCTTCCTAAAATCTTCTATATTAGGTTTCTTTGCCATATCCTTACGTACGGGCGCGCGTATTTGTTACTTTCGTCACTTAATCAATCTTAATACATCTTCCCCTTTTACAAACTTGTCATCTGTGCTGATACCAAGCAAATCGCAAAAATCCTCTTTAGCGTTGTAAGAAGAAAAAGATAATGTGATATACGCTTCTTCGTTTTGCTGTCTTTCTATTGCCGATTCTCTTACTTGCTGTTTAATGGCTTTCATGTGCTCTTTCTTTTCATCATAAGTCTTTTCATCCGCAGAGGGAGTTTCAATTTCGTCAAATGATGGCAGAGGGGACAATAAATCATCCACAGAATCCAACATAGATGGCATTTCTGTGTTTATGGAAAGAATTTCATTCAATTCCCCAATGTCCAAGCCGACATTCGTATAATCTATATCAGAAATGTAGCCAGCTATAAGGTCTATATCCGGCTTTGTGTTTCCTACAGCCATATATGTAAGCTGTTCCTTCTCAGCCTTATCGTCAAGAGCTACGACTTCAACCTTTACATCATAATCCGTTTTAGATGTACCATCGTATTTGTAGTGCAGATCCATTGCCTTAATCCTTCGATGCCCGTCAATCAGATTCCCCGATTTCTCATTCCATACAATACCACCAAGAAAACCAATTTTCTGCAAATTTTTCTTTTGCAGCTTTACTTTCTCGTCCGAATGCCTTTTAGGGTTAATCGGATTAAGATTTATTTGAGAGCGTTTTATAATCCTTGTTTCACTTTGTTTTAGCTCTTTCATAGTCATATTCAAATAATTTCCGTTCTACCAATGGATATTCACTTATAACTTTTTGTAAATCAACTGGATATTTAGAACGAAGAAATAACAAGTAATTAATATCCGTTATGTCAGTGCCGGATGATTGATGTTTTCCTCCGTATGATTCGGGTTTGATTAGACCTTTTCGACTAATGTACTCCAATACATCTTTGTTCCGATATTCAGATAAGGGATAACACTTCTTTTGCACTTCGTTAATACCGTTCAACTTATATGTACGCAACATTAAACGTCTATTCATTGAATCAGACTGCTTAAATCCAAAGAAGGTCCATTCGATATTATATTTCTCCCTTATAATATCCGTAAGTTGAGCCATATTGTATAGCTTCTGCTTCTCGTTCTTAACACATCCTAAGTAACCAATACGCCTAAATGAATAGACCGCAAAGTGAGGTATCTGAATATACTTCACGTTTGGATATTTACTGCAGGCATAATTTATATAACGATTGATATGAGACAAGTCTTTTATAACATACATATAGGCGCAAACGACCTCTTTGAAATAAGGTGATATTAGGTCCAAAAGGGCTATACTGTCCTTGCCCGATGCCGAGTGAAACAATATAACCCTGTCAGCCTTTAAAGCAACTTCTTTAATTATGTCTATTGCCTTATCCATCATTAGACAACTCTACCGCCTACCCTACGATTAATTCTTGCTCGCTGAGCTGCATTTCGCCCCATAGATTGAAATCGTCCGGCTTCATAATCTTTTCGGGTACGATACTTTCGACCACTTGCATCTGTTGCATACGTTTCTGGCATAATCTTTAATTTTAAATTAAACAATCCTTTTACTAATAAGCAAAGCCACCCAAGTGGCTTATATTATTTCAAACCTGAATGGCTTATGATTTCACAAATATGTAAGTAGTAAAATAATGGCAACTCTTTCGGTGGATTCTTCTTGAACTCTTTTAATTGTTCATCAAAATCATGGAAATCAAATTCATCATGCATGAACTTAATACCCTCTTCTGTCACTTCGCCTATACCTATCTCGTCAATTGCTACATCAAGTGTCCACGGTGCACCGGTACTATAAAAATGAATAGCTTCTATATCCGTTCTCAAAATAGACTGACATTCATCTTCACGCCCGGCCTTTCTCAATTTTTCATTTTCCTCAATCTGATTGAAGTCCGTGAACATTTTCTCATATTTAGAGCTGAGCATACGAGTTTCTATACACTTTTTGCCGTTCAGGATATCTAAAGCGTTGTTTCTATTCATTACAAGCGAATACGCTTCTATCTCTTGACCTTTATAATTAATCTTCATACTGTTCTATCATTTTAAAATTTATACTATAAAAAAGATAGTACCCCAAAGGTACTACCACAACCAAAGATAACGAAATATCTTCAATCGTTATACACGACAATCGGTTTATTGTCGTGAACTAAGCCATTTATCACGTCTTTCTCTGCATACCTCTAAGGTTGGCGCACAACAAGAGAATAGCTCACCACTTTCAGTACGGTAGTCGTACTGATACATTCTCACTCTCTCTCTGCCCAACTTCGTTGTGTATGTACAATAATTCTCTTTACCAGGTTGGCATACACTGCAACCGTTTTTGTTTATTGAGTTCATAATCATTTACTTTAGTTCAACGCCATTTATCCAGTTTTCTATATCTTTTATATGGTTCTCCATATTCTCAATGGAAGATTGTATCTCTTTTATTTTATCCTTATTGTCTTCGATCTTTTTGCGATAATCGAATATTATTTTCTTACCTTTTTCAGCAGCACATTTTTTCTTACTCACATAGTAATATCCATCATCACTTGTGTGCCACATATACGAATTATCAATCTCTATCTCTTTGCCATCATCATCCGTTGACAGATATGTATCAATGCCACAAGTCTGCATCATCTCTACATATTTATATACATCTTTTAATCCGTCAACCCTATTTATTTTTACGATACACGGATGCTTGGACTCTACCCCAAAGTTTTTACAAAATGTGGATTTCACGAGGATGAAATCATCAATAAACCCACAAACCTCATAAACTCCAATACCTCTTAAAGTTATATATTTATATATCTTATCACCAATCGCAAACGGTGTGTTTTTCTTGCTGTTGGTTACTATTTTTTCGTTTACTATATCCATGTCAATCTATATTTAATGTTTCACATTCAATCTTTCTTCACTCGTATAAGCCACTACAAGACCGGTTTCATCATGCTGTATTGTGATGTACTTCTCACCTCTTTCTATGGTGGTAAAATCGCACATACTACATAACTTACCCAATACCTTGCCCAGTTGTTTCATCAGTGGGGCTTCGGGGCTAATAACTAAAACTAAATCAGCTTTCATAATCACCTCGGTTTACGTTCGTTAGATTTCAATTTATCTGCTCTCTTCTTTAGACCGGTAACCAGTTCATCAAAAGCGATGTTAATTAAATCACAGTCTTTAGGTGTTCGGATTGCGTCAGATACTCTATCTGATTCTATCAAGGTATCAGTGTTTTCAGCAAACACCTCTAATGCCAATATCTTTGCTTCTTTCTTATTCATAATGTTGCTGCATTTTGACGGTTTGCAAATTCAAGAGCTGATTCATTATCGGCAAAATAATTTACCCGGATACCAGTCATTACATTTATTACTTCATAAATCTTGCAACCGTATTCAACCGCTTCACGAACTACATATTCTTTCTGTTGATTCATAATCGTGTGTATTGTGGTAGCCCGAAGGCTACCGGATTAAAACTTAGAACTTCTCGATTTTGAGATTGTCGTTAATGATAAACATACGTCCACACTCTAAAATCACATGTGTATCTGTAATTCGTTTGATTACTCTTACTACATCATCGTGCGATATGCGTGGTGTGCCATCTGCATAGTGACCATTAGCTAAATCACCTGAAATTCTGTATCTCAAACCAATTGCTATTTCTTTTGTATTCATAATTTTCTATATTGTGCAGGGCAAAAGCCCTGCCGGTTAAACTTATAATATTTGAATCTCTTTGTTGCCTATCTCTGTATTTACGCACAGAACCTCATACTTTTGAGCCTTGTAGTTGTAAACGACCTCACAAGTATTGATACCTCTGTTATCTTCTCTTTCGTCATAAACAGTGTCTATGTGCTGGTACATCTTATTACCTAACATGAAGTTTATACCCGGATTGCAGAAGTAGAATGCTACTGCATACTTCAATGTTTTCTTTTCATCAATCTTCTTTGTTGCCATGATCGTATATTTAAGCGTTAATACCAATTGCGTTTCTCATAAAGTCGCTTGCTTGTTCTACTGACATACCCAGCTTCTTTTGAATCAAAATGAGCATACAGCTTACTTGCTCTTTTGTGTTCAAATTGCCTTGTACAAACTCTGACATGATGAACTTCTCTATTGTTCTTTGTTTAATTACTGATGTTGCCATAGTCGATATGTTTTAATTGTTATTACTTCGTTTCTGATGATGCAAATGTATAGTACAAACACGAAACAAACAAATATATATTATGTATATATACCAAATTTAATGCATTTTATATAGCACATATACTAAATTTACATTAGTTCACATAAAAATATAGCTAAAACAAATAATTATCTCATTTTTATTTCGTATATACACTATATTATATATCTTTGCATCAAAAATTAGACAATTATGGCAAATACAGAATTAAGGATTAAGGAACTGTGTAAAGAGAAAGGTATTACGCAAGCTCAATTGGCTGATAAACTTGGTATACAGCCTGTATCTTTTTCACAGGCTATTGCAAGAAACAAATTTAGTGTTGATAGGCTTGCCGATATAGCAGATGCTTTAGGAGTGGAAATACCCGATTTGTTTAGAAACGATTCAGGCACTATCACCTGCCCTCACTGCGGAGGTAAAATCCATTTTGACGGAAAGCCACGTATTCCAAAATTATAAATAGAAAGAAGCGGAAACTCTATTAATTAAATAAAAAATGCCTATAATTACATCACTCGGGGTTTTCCCCGGTAAGCCACTAAAAGGAGAACAAAAATACTCCAAACTATACCATTATACAAGTTTAGATACATTCAAATTAATATGGAACAATAAGCAACTTAAGTTCGGAACAATTGCCAATGTTAATGATTTAAATGAATATTCAAAGAAAATATCTATACCTTGTAATTTTGGGGAAGAAAATATACAACTAGATGAATTGCAAAATAGATTTGATAACATTCTTAATATAATCAATTCATATAAACAAATTAGTTTATCTATGGATTATGATTCATATATCAAAGGGTGTATGTCTCCGATGATGTGGGGACACTATGGAGATAAAGGGAAAGGGGTATGTATAGAACTCGACTATAGCAAAATAAAATTTCAGAAAGGAATGTATTATAAGCCAGTGAGATATGTCAATCTTATTCAAGATGCTACCAATATACCACCAAATCTAACTAAAATTAGTTCTATTGAAAGCTATATAAAAAACAAAATTAGTTCCATATATTTCACCAAGACTAGAGACTGGAAAGGAGAAAATGAATTTAGAATAATCAGTAATCAATTTGAATATTTAGATATAAGTAATGCTATATCTACTGTATATGTAACAAACAGTTTTTCCAAAACATGTGAATCAGTAGAAAAAATAGTAGCTGACATCATTCCTGTAAAATTTTTACACAACATTTCATCAAAAGGTAAAAGACTTATCGTGCTGAGTAATACTAAAAAATATAGAGATTGTTTTAATAGAGATTTAAACAAGCCGGAGCACTAAACTCCGGCTCATTAATTGATTAGCCCTTTGATTTTTAACCGATTTACGATTTCAGTGTAAAGATACTCTATATCTCCGCTGAAATCCCCATAGTTCTGATAGAGAAACACGACATCAGCACAGTTGTCGGAAATTGTACTCTTAGACTGAATCCCCAATACTCTTGACATCTCCTCACGTAATCCAGCAGCCATTTTTCCACCGGCAAGCGAACTTGGAGAAAACAGGTACAGGATAATGAAAATGAACTTCTTCCGTTGTGTTACACTATCAATACAAGGGGGAAGACTCCTGCTATTCAATAACTCAACGAAGATTTTATAGATATCCCTAATAAGGCTTTTATCCCTCAAAATCGGTGAAGCTAAGGTATTTTCTTCTTCTGAAAGTTCTGATTTCTCAATTCTGATTTTTTTAAGACGAATTATTTTGTTAAAATCCAGTTCCATAACACAATTATTTTAAAAGTAAATAGTATATTTGCATCATAATCGTGTGAGGGAGGATTGAGTGGTCGTGCGCTTGGTTCTCCTTTCTTATTTTACAGATTTATTCTTTTTCAGAATAACCCTATTCTTTTCATTCACTTCCCTACTCCACATAATAGCGGAATAAATGGCTTTCGCATATAAAAAGAGTTCCTCACAATTGGTAAGGAACTCTACCCTAAAGGCTGCGCATTTTGCATCAGTCCAAACATTTTTATCTATCTTCATTGTTTATCAGTTAATTTTATACATTCACAATGTTAACAGTTAACATATACGTTTACTTGCTAAACCATGTTATAAGATGGCTGAACAAAGGCTGATAATTTGCATAATTCCTGTAAATCAGTACCTTTGCAATGTGTTTTTCATAGTATTAGATTAAGGTTAACAAAAGATTGGCTGTCTGGGATAGATAGCCTTTTTTGTTTAGTATCACTTTAAAAATTAATCTCAACTATAGATATTCGTCTTTTTCCATATCTTTGTGCACTATTTAAGAAGTTACCTTTAATACAATTGATTATGTTAGCTCGTATTTTTGCCATGGTTGTAGCCGGTGTTATTATTGTATACGTAGTGCGCTGGATAGATAGTATGTTCTCTAATCGAAAAAGGTAACTTTTAAATATTGGGTATTGATATTAATTTACCTCTTTTCTTTATTAATTATTCGTTAAACTCAGGTATCGGCATCCATGCAACAGGCTTCCATAATGGCGGAATACTTACCATAGATGAATAAATAGGATTACCATTAAACGAATCATTTATATAACCATCCATGCAGAACCACACATTATTGCAGTATATACCATTAAATATCGCTCCATGCTCGCACATGATAATAATATTCTCGTTATCATCCGGCAATCGTTCTTTTACGCTAATCCACGGAGATTGTCCGGATTGCCATTCTGCACCTTTACGAAACATATTAAGCATTGCACTCCTTTGATAAACCAACTCGCCATCAACTATAGTTGCATAGCTATGATTGATTTCTTTAATAGCTTCTTTTATTAATTCACTCATATCTTTCTTGTTTTTAATCACATTACATCTCTATAATTTTCCGGTTCCCAATTATCAGTATTGCAATTGAAGCAATACCCAGTATCGGGGTTTGTTTCATGTGAATGAGAACCACATGTTTCACACCAATATCGTTTATCAATATCCGGCTCCAGGTCCTTATTTTCTTTTCTTGTTTTCTGGATTCGTTCAGTGAGAATATCTACTAAAGCTGGATTGTCGAAAGCTCTACCATCATACATTAATATGATCTCATCGGGGCTCCCACTTCCGTGTTTGTCCCAGCAGATCTTCTTAGCAATTTCCTGCCTAGATTCCATGTCCAACCCTGGAGTTATTTCATTCAGGATATTAATGACTGATTGTTTATATGCTTCGTCTGCATCAGAGACGAGCTGAATTAATCTATCAATTTTACTCATATTTATCTTGTTATAGTTAATTTTAAAGTTGGGAATCGCATCCGCAAACATTACCTCTATTAAATGTTTCATAAGCTATGCTCGGAGGGTTATCAATATCTCCTTCTTTCTGAAAATATTCCTCAAATTCATCTTTACAACACACTTGAATAGTGGAGTTCGTTATCACTACTGTAAATTTGTCGGGAATGGAATCCAAACACCGTTTTATCTTTTTAGCAAGTTTTTCGGCTTCTTGCTCATTTGTTAATTCACTCATGTCGATTTTGATTTACGTTAATTGATTTAATGATGTATTATCAAAATATTCACAAGCAACATCATCTGCTTTTGCAGCATTTTTACCGCCTAAACAACATTCACAA
>QWCY01003293.1_pt1 | contig 18821 bp, 16 predicted proteins | sample 1972631 | NCBI WGS metagenome assembly QWCY01 (sample SAMN09866696, study PRJNA288562) | Human gut metagenome isolate pre1_stool, whole genome shotgun sequencing... | isolation source: gut | host: Homo sapiens | place: USA: California
AGCTTCTGGTGGATTGAGTACGCCAATATCGACGGTATCCGCATGGACACTTATCCGTATGCCGACTATGACGCCATGAGCAACTGGATGAAAGAGCTGAACGAAGAATACCCCAACTACAACACCGTAGGCGAAACTTGGGTTACCGAACCGGCTTATACAGCCTGGTGGCAAATGGATTCCAAACTCTCTGCCCCGAAGAACAGTAACCTGAAAACCGTCATGGACTTCAGCTTCTTCGATAAAATCAACACTGCCAAGAACGAGCAGACCGAAACATGGTTCAAAGGTCTGGATCGCGTGTACAATAGCTTCGTATACGACTTCCTCTACCCCAACCCGGCTTCCGTACTGGCATTTATCGAAAACCATGATACCGACCGCTTCCTGGGTGAAGGTGACAATCTGCCAATGCTGAAACAAGCTTCTACCTTGCTACTTACCACCCGCCGTATTCCGCAACTCTACTATGGTACGGAAATCATGATGAACGGTGTAAAGAGCAAGAGTGACGGATACGTTCGTAAGGACTTCCCCGGTGGATGGTCTGGCGATACAGAAACCGCATTAACAGCCGCAGGACGCAGTAAGATACAGAACGAATGTTATAACTTCTACAAGACCTTATTGAACTGGCGTAAAGGAAACGATGTCATTGCCAAAGGTAGCATGGTGCAATTCATGGTACAGAACGGTGTTTATGCGTATGCCCGCCAGCACGAAGGTAAAACCGTATTCGTAATGCTGAATGGTACAGATGCCGAGACTACTGTTCCTTTGAAATTCTACAAAGAAATACTGAAAGATTCCAAACAAGGAAAAGATATTCTTAGTGGAAAGACAGTTGCATTCGGTGAATCGCTGACAATGGGACCAAGAGAATCATTGGTGATTGAACTGTAAACAGTATTTTACCAGAAAACAAAAAAACGCAGAGATATATGCATGCTCTGCGTTTTTTTGTATCCTTACACCAAATTCGTATTGTCTTAGTTAAGTAATTACCTAGTAGTAGTCGAGCAATTACTTACTAGTAGTTGGGTGATTACTTACTAGTAGTTCGCCAACTACCTATGGGTAATTTATGCAGCATTTAAACCTGTAAAAACAAAAAACACGCCTTGCCTCAAAGATTATGGATGAGAAATAGGAAAATGGCATAATTATAGCGGGCAAATGAACCATTTCTAAACATAGAATAAAATAATTGTTCCCACCTTTGTCTATTGAATTTACATTCAAATCAAGTATTATGAAAAATAGACAAACTGCTATCTTATATATCTTATTATGCTGTGCATGCCTTTCTTCGTGTCAGCGTGATAATACTGTCAAACTATTGGAGTTGGCAGAAGCCCAGATATGGGAAAAGCCGGATTCTACTTTACAGATACTGGAACAAATCTCTTCGCCGGAAAAACTCAAAGGAAAAGAACAGGCGGACTATGCCTTGCTACTGACACAAGCAAAATACCGCTGTAACATCTTGGCACCTTCAGATTCTCTGATAAATATTGCAATCAATTATTATAAGGAAAAAGAAGATGCCGACAGAAAAGGAGCAGCATATCTGTACAAAGGGAGCGTATTGAATGAGTTGCACGAATCCGAAAAGGCGATCCAGGCATACAAACAGGCAGAAGAGTGCATACCGAAAATGACGGATACTCATCTGATCGCACGGATATATAGTGATTTGGGATATTTGAATCACACAGAGTTGAATTACGATATAGCAAAATCATACTATAAAAAATCTCTCACCATAAACAAAAGCGCAGGATATACGTCCAATGCTGTAAATGATTTAATAAATATGGTGGCAATATCTATTCTTTTTGATTATGAGAATAAACAAGACAGTGCGGAATGGTATATCTCTGAACTTTTGACTTTAGTTTCAAGGGTCGACTCTGCTCAACAGATTAACATATACCACAACATAGCAGTTCAAAAGATGTATAAAGAAGAATATGTAGAAGCTGATAAATATCTCCAAAAATCAGAAGATATTTCAGGTAGGAAGCTTAGTTATAAAGCTCTGTCTGTACGGGGGCAATTATATGCAAAAATGGGATATAAAGAAAAGATTGACAGTTTATTGTATGCTGCGTTGGGAACATCTGATTTAACTGTAAAAGCAAATATTTATTCTACACTATATAAACAAGCTGAAAAGGATAAACAATATAAAAAAGCCATTGGGTATCTTAAAAATTACAATGCGGTTATTGATTCCATTCGAAATGAACTTAAAAGTACAGAAATCAGAGAATTACAACTGAAATACGACAAGTCCACCACCCTCAGGCAAAATACTGAAATACGAATGAGTTGGTATCTCACTATTGCTATTGGAATATTAATAGTGATAATACTAATATTCCTCTATTTCTACAGCCTGAAAATATATAGGAAACAGAAAGAAAAAGAATTATTCCGACAAAAACAAGAATCTATCAAGTTACAAGAACGAATAGATGTTCTCCAAACAGTGGTAGAAGAAAGTGAAAATCAGCACAGTCAGGAACGAGAAGAGGCTTTGAATAAAATCACAGCCTTGCAAAATGAAAAAAGAGAAAAAGATATACGTATAAAGCAATTGGAAACCATGTTCCGGGCAAAAGACATCTCCATTTCATCGGCAGATGCCGAAGCATTACAAACATTCCTCAGAATTACGGAACAAAAAGAATATACCCCCGCTGCAAATAGAGATAATCTCCACCACTGGCTGGATATCACCCATCAAAACTTTGCAATCCGTTTGAATGACAAATACCCCTCACTCACCGGACGTGAAAAAGACATTTGTTACTTGACAGCTTTAGGCATACCTCTTGATACTGTCGCACAGCTTCTCGATGTACAACCTCGAAGCATTGAGCGGTACATCAGCCGTCTATGCGAAAAGTTCGGCTTTATAAAGAGAAGTAAAGAGAGTTTTATTGATTTTATAATAGCATTTGCTCACAATAAGGAGAAACATACATTATAATACAAATTTAATTTCAAAAAAATGACAGAAAAAGAACTGGTTTTATTACAAAAAGCACTAATGCAATCTCAAAATTACTTGGAATTTGGTTCCGGTAACAGTACTGTGATGGCCACAGAAACAGAAACCATAAGACAAATTACAGTAGTAGAGTCTGATGCCTCCTTTTGGAAGGAGAAGCTATTAAGTATACCTTCCATTAAGCATGCCGTACATACTAAGCGTATAAAACCGTTGTTAATCAATATAGGAACTACAGGTGAGTGGGGATACCCTATAGATAACAGTTGCCAAAACCAATGGCCTCTATATTCATCCTTAGCATTTCAAGAAAAAGCATCGTACGATTTAGTATTAGTAGATGGACGCTTCAGAGTGGCATGTATATTACAAGCATGCCTAAACTGTTCCTCCGAAACCAAAATCATGATACATGATTTTTTTAACCGCCCTTATTATTTCGTCGTTTGCCCATTTTTAAAATTAGAAAAAAGAGTTGATACATTAGGTATATTCACGATAAACAAGAACAAGTACATCGATATATTGAATGAATATATAGCCATTTATGAAAACCTTCCAGGGTTATAACATCATTTATGCTATAAATTTATTCTTCATTTTGTCTCATAATCCAGTTCTGCACTATGATATTAAACTATAAATCAGACATTTAATAAATCTCATTATTTATTCCAATATCATAGCATTTTTCGTATATTACATCTAATTTCGCAACAGAATACAAGTAAATATAAATATTATGAGAACAGTATTTTTAATGATTTCACTATTAGTTAATCTTTCTATCTATAGTGCCGTTTCAGATGAGAAAAAAGTGATTGAATTTAATGGAAATTATGAATTGCCACAAACCAAATCTTTATCATTTCCTCTTGAAGCATATACAAAAGGAAATGCTATATTCGTGCAATTCGACATAGCCATGACTGATGTTACAATTACACTTACCAGTTCCGAAGGTGAAACAGAAAGTCGGACGGTTTCTTTTACTGAATTCCAGACAGAAGCATTTTATATAAATCATCCCTCACAAGGTATGTATTACATTACAATTACAACTCCTCGTGGCACAAATCTATATGGAACATTTTATATAGAATAAATAAACCATAAATCTTTCTTTCTCGCAATTGTATATGCCGTATAATTCATCCATAAAACAAATAACAGATTACCAGATACTAAATGGAGGTTTCTGTCTAAATCCAAGTCTTCTTGAAGGGAAAATGGGTATAGCCTTATTCTTTTTCTTTCAGGCACGATATACCCATAACAACTGGTACGAAGATTTTGCCGGAGAATTATTGGATGATATATGCGATAATCTTCACATAGGTCTTCCCATTACTTTTGCAGATGGATTATGCGGCATTGGTTGGGGAATTGAGTTAATGAAAAGGCTAAATTTCATAGAAGGAGATACAGATGATATATTATGTGACATTGACCGGAAAATAATGGAACGTGATGTACGTAGAATGTCCGATATGACTTTTGAATATGGATTGGAAGGTATTGCAATATATGTGCGAAGCCGCATTGATAGTGTCAGAACAATAAAAAATAACCAACCTTTTGATTCTTCTTACCTGAAAGAGTTGGAAGAGGCTTGCCAAAGAAACAACATTCTGCTGTATTCCATGCAATATAATACAGATTCTACATGGAATCGGATATTAGATCTATTAGCAACTCATCCCTTTTCGAAGGAAAAAAGTTGGAAAAGAGGATTAGTAAAACTAAGAACCATTTATGAATAATATTAAAGTCAGCATATTAATCCCGGCTTACAATGTAGAAAACTACATTGAGGAATGCCTTCATTCTCTAAAATGTCAAACATTAAAAGAGATAGAAGTGATTATTATTGATGATGGTTCTACAGACAAGACGGGTGAGATAGCGGAAATGTATGCCCATTCCGATCAGCGTTTCCGTGTTGTTCATCAGTTAAACAAAGGATTAACCCAAAGCCGCAACGTTGGTTTATCTCTGGCACGAGGCAAATACATTGGTTTTGTAGACGGTGACGATTATGTGTCCAAAGACGCCTTCGAACAATTGTTTTTACGTGCCGATACCTATTCGGCTGACATTGTCCTCGGCAGCGTTCTATATACCTATGAAGATGGCACCTCACACCGGGTAGGCGATAAATCCGCAGTTTTTCAATCCTATCCCGGAACGATGGAAGGAAAACAATGTTTCAAGTTATTAATGAAAACAGGATGCTATATACCTATGGTATGGAGTAACTTGTACCGACTGGAATTTATTCGACAGAATCAATTACACTTTGAAGCTGCCTTTCATGAAGATGAATTCTTTATGCCTTATGCACTATTTTTTGCCAAGAAAGTTATTGATATTAATATTGATTTTTATTTCTACCGCCAACGGCAAGGCTCTATTATGCATAGTGACCGCAACCTGATAAGGCGTTCCGAGTCTCTTTTTTTCATAAATTCAAGATTGAAGGAATTTATAAAAGAAAAGGTAAATGGTAAAGAATGTGACGAAACAGAACAAGCGTTTCTATTACAAGCGGATTCCTTATACGAACGTGCCCAAAATCTATACGAAAATGAATTAAGTACCTCTTCAAAGAAATGTTTGTTCATTATTTCAGAAGAGAGTGTAGCAGGAAAGTATGGAGTAGGCACATATATCAGCCAATTGACCCAATGCTTTGATCTTTCAGCATGGAACCTGAATGTAATTATTTTGCATGCTCGTTCCAAAGAAGTACAGTGGAAGATAAAAGACGGAATTGCCTATTACGAAATACCAATGCCGGGCAAAATGCAATATTACAGTTCATCCTTGGATGAAAAACAATATTATAGAGGGGTATTTTACTATTTAGCTTCACGTCTCACATTACCTAAAAAAATCTATTGCCATTTCAACTTTGCTATCCATCATGATTTAGCTTTGCTATTCAAAAAGAAATTGCAGGCCAAAATTGTATTCACTCTTCACTATACTGATTGGAGCTTTGATTTATTGGGAGATCAGGATTGGCTAAAACAAATTTTAGCCAATCCTATAGGAAACAAAGATAATCAGGTAAAGAAAACTTTTGAACGAGAAAAGGCATTTATGATGGAGTGTTGTGACTATGTAGTAACAATAGCTAACCATTCTTATAGAATGCTGAAAGAACTTTATGAAATCCCCCAAGACAAATTAGTCTTTGTTCCAAATGCTCTAAAAGATGAATATCAACCAAGAAATAAAGAAGAACTAAATTCTTTGCGAAAGAAATACGGATTTAATGATAATGACAAAATAGTATTATTTGCGGGTAGAATTGATTTAGTAAAAGGTTTTGCAGAATTGATAAAAGCCGTCAAATTAGTACAGAGAGAGATTCCTAATACAAAATTGGTTATAGCCGGAAGTGGAAATTATACTCTTGCTTTCAGTACTGCCGCTCCATGTTGGTCAGGATTGGTTTTTACCGGATTCCTCCCTAAGGAGCAGCTATATGACTTGTATGCCATAGCAGATATTGGAGTAGTACCTTCTAAACATGAGGAATTTGGATATGTAGCTGTTGAGATGATGATGCACAGGCTTCCGGTTATTGTCAATAATACGACAGGATTGAAAGAAATAGTAGAAAACGGAGAATTGGGTACTGTGTTTGATTATGGGGAGAATTGGGATATTAAATCATTGAAAGAAAAGATTATCAGCTATTTAATTAGTGAGAAATCGAACAGTCAGATGACAAAGGAAGCCAGAAATAAGGTTTTAGAGTGTTATTCATTGGATTCTTTCTGCAGGAGAATTCATGATATATACAATCACATGGAAAATCCATGTGATACTTATCTTAACAATTAAAAAATATCTAAAGTATGAAGAAACTTAAAAAAATTTCTTTGCAGAATCTTGCTCAAGACGAGATGGCAGAAAGAGAACAAAACATGCTTAAAGGTGGGGCTTGTGCTTGCATTAGCGTATGTCTCTGCTCCTATGCTGGTCCTCAACAAGGGCCTAATGATTCTTATTATGGAGGATCATCTACGCATGCTAATGGAAATGCCAATGATTCACAAAGTACATCTAGCAACTCCAATTGATTTGTTACTTAACATTTCAACCGCATGCATGAAGTGACCTGCCATCTTATCAGCTTTATCTTTTAGCAGATAAGATCTGTTGGATTATCAATAAAATGGTATCTATATGAAAAAATCTCTGTTAAAATTATTTTCTCATTTTTATTAGTGAGTGATTTTTCAACAGAGAATTTTTTCAATACATGAAAATCAAAAATTATTTATGCGATTCTTCATTTCAATGAATATGAACGTATATCTATAAAAAATTGTTATAAAACATATTTGTATGAAAATATTAGTACTTAAGAATGCACGGTATTGTTTTTGTATGTTTTTCCTCACAATTACAGTAATAGGTTGTACCGGAAAATCAAGTAAGCAAGCAGATGTAAAAACAGTTCTATCAGACACGTTAACAGATGAGGCTTCTACAACAGTTCTTGAAGAAAAAGGTTATACTATTGATAGCAGCAGAAAAGAGAAAAAGCCGGTAACTGCTGATTCTCAACAGAACAAGCCCCCCCAAAGTAATATAGTTGAGTCAAAAGAGATAGATTTGAATAAAATCTACGAAGAGTCTGAAGTGGTAAGAGCATTTCCTTCTTTAAATAACTCCCAACTTCTTGATTTTATCAGTAAACACTTCAAATATCCAGATATAGAGCCTGTTAGCGGCAAAGGAAGGGTTGATTTGATCGTAGAAAGAGATGGCGCTGTTTCAGATGTGATAATCGTTAAAGGCATACATCCTGCTATAGATAAAGAATTTATCAGAGTGCTTAAATTATTACCCAAATTTACTCCAGGCAGGATAAACGAAACCCCGGTACGTTCTAAATACGGAGCACCTATAAATGCCAGTGCTATGTAAAATCTTCAATATGAAGCTAAATAAATAAGAAAATATGAAGAATATAAAAGGATTTAAAGTCGCAGTAGCCTTATATACAGTTTTAGTAACGGCAAGTTGCAGCACTTCCCCTAAAGGTGACGGCACATTGACATTTGTCGAGTCTAATGAGAACGCACTGACTGTTTGTCACTTTGATCAAGTAAAAAATACCATTAATATTAACTTAAGCGAATTGGTGGAAGATCTCAAAATCATACGCTTTGAAAATACAGATAACGCTTTCTTCAAAAGTTGTAACCTATGTATTACGGATCATTACATAGGTATTCGCCAATCTGAGAGTCTGCCTTTCTTACTTTTTGACCACAATGGAAAATTAAAATGCCAAGTCGGAGCTATAGGAAATGGTCCGGGGGAATATTCACAAACTATTTATGATGAAGCTATTAATGAAAAAACTGGAGAAATATATTTATCCTTTTTCTTTTCTTTACCCAAGGTTTTAGTGTATAATACTGACGGAAAATTTGTACGCGAAATTGTCACCAAAGAAAAACTGAGCAAACCGAAAGTAGAGGTGGATGACAATGGAGACATAACCATTATTCACATGCCTTTCACATACAATAAGGAGAAATTCCTCGCTACCGTATATAACAAAAACGGTTCATTTAAACAAGAACTAAAGCCTACTCCTAACTTTTTGCAGGAAAACTTCAATCAAGATATATTTGCTTACCATAATGTTCCTGAATTCAGCTTCTGGCTGTCCTCCTGCGACACACTTTTCCACTATGACAAGAATGCTAACAAAATCTATCCCAAGTTCAAGATGGATTTTGGTAAAATGTCCGAAACTCCACTGCACATTTATAATGAGTTGCCCGGCTATTATCTGACTGCCATGCTATGGGACAAGGGTATTATAGCTGTGAATAAAGAAAAGCAAACTTCAAATTACGCCCGACTGATAAATGACTTTTTCGGGCACATGGAGGCTCCAATGTTCAATTTCAGTAACGGATGGTTCTATCAGATGTTTGAGCCGGGACGTCTAATTACTCAAATAGAAAAACGCCTTGCCGACAGCGACTGTTCTGCCAAGGATCGCAAACAGTTGGAAACAATGTTGGAATCCATTGATGAAGAAGGCAATAACATCTTGTTTATGGGCAAACTAAAGCAAAAGGGGAAATGAAAGAAGAAAGAATGAATGATAGGTTTCAATTAGTTGATGCCAATCAGATAGAACATAATCTGATACACTTGAAGCAATTGGTCTTTGAGGTTACCGATGCTTGCAATTTAAGATGCAAATATTGCGGCTATGCAGATTTCTATCAGGGATATGATGAACGGATAAATAAAATGCTTCCTTTTAAAAAAGCACAATTAATCATAGATTATTTACATGATTTATGGAGAAAAAGCTATGTAAAAGGAACTTCTTTTCCCATATCAATTAGCTTTTATGGAGGAGAGCCATTGCTGAATGTACCGTTAATCAAACAGATTATATCTTATTTGGAATCACTCGACTTCGTAGGAAAAAAGTATTTCTACAACATGACTACAAATGCGATGTTGCTTGATAAGTATATGGATTTCATTGTAGAAAAAGATATTCGTTTACTTATTAGTTTGGATGGCGATGAAGAAGGACAAAGTTACAGGGTTGACCATACCGGTCGTAATTCTTTCTCGCGAGTTATTCACAACATCAAATTATTACAAGAAAAATATCCGGATTATTTTGATAAGTTAGTTCAATTCAACGCTGTTTTACATAATAGGAACAGCGTTGAAGCGACCTATCGCTTTATTAAAGACAATTTTAACAAATCCCCCAGAATTGCCCCTCTAAACAATTCAGGTATTAAAGATGATAAAAAGAAAGAGTTTATAAATACTTATAAAAATGTTTCTGAAAGCCTCAAACAAGCGCATAACTGCGAGGCTTTAGAAGCTGAAATGTTCATAAGCGCTCCTGATATACATCAGTTGGCCAATTATATTTTCTTTGAAACCAACAATGTATATAACACTTATAACGAATTGTTTCTAGATAAAAATAAATTAACCGTTTTTCCTACAGGAACATGTACTCCTTTCTCTAAAAAAATGTTTATTACAGTAAACGGGAAAATCATCCCTTGCGAACGTATAGACCATGATTTCGCTGTAGGATTCATACACGATGAATATATTGATTTGAATTATGAATATGTTGCAGATAGGCATAACCACTTTGTACAAAAATATAACAAACAGTGCAGTGTTTGTGCTTTGTACAAGAACTGCATGCAATGTGTATATCAAATTGATGATATCAGAACAAACGAAACAAAGTGCCTGAATTTCTGTCCGATGAAGTCATGGACTCACAATGCTACAAAGCAGCTAATTTATTTGCGAAAGCATCCGGGAGCTTATCAAAGGATTTTAAATGAGGTATCTATAAGATCATAGACTATGAAAAAGAATTGGCTAACACTTAATAGTGAGACTTTCCTATGGCTTAAAGGAGAGGAAGGATTACTGTACAATACATTGAATGCAACGTCTTTCTATTTTGTGAATACAGGGGAAGTGAAAAAAATAGGTAATGAGTTGCTGAAGGCTGACAATTTGTATTCAGTAATGGTATCTGATAATCAGCTTCAAGATAAAAAGACAGTTGCATGGATTGATTCCATTATAACTAATAACATGGGATGCCTTACAAGAGAAGTAACCTATGAGGAACGTCCTATTTCGTTGATGCCTATCTTAAAAGTTCAGGATAATACACAACGTTATGTATGGGAACACAATAGAGGCATTCAGGGTACTATACTTGATAATTTGCATGAAGTTTTCTTCTACATCAATGGGACTGCCAATGGTGAAAACGAGTTATACAAACAGATTATATATCCATTAAAGATAAATGAAAGTTTAGATTATCGTGATATCATAGACTTCTGCTACAATAGCAAGAATCCTTATTTAACGCGCATTTATCTCATTGGTTCTCTATTTACATATCCTTCTTATTCTATATTACTGAATGAGCTACATCAACTGCATATTCAATTAGTGATAACTGTTACTGATATAGATTATTTGCATTACATGCAAGCATATACAGATTTGACAATGCAGGAGGATACCATTGTACAAGTAATGGTTAAGAACATAAACCGTATGGAAGAATTGTTGGTTAATCATAATAAAATAAATGTGTGTTACTACTTCCTTGTTGCATCAGAGGCGGAATATGAATATGTTTTAGATACAATAGAAAGGGATAACAAAAAATTAGATTATCAAATAATTCCCATAGTGAAAGACAATCTTGATTTCTTCAGGAATTTAGTATATCTGGATAAAAAAGAACTTACTGAGATACCCCTTACCAAACGAGATATTTTTGTCAGACAAAGTATAAACCTTAATGATTTCGGAAGATTAACGGTATTATCTGATGGTCGTGTCTATTCAAATATCAATCATCCCTCACTGGGTACAATTAAAAACTTACCAATAGATCTTGTTTATAAAGAGTTTACCAAAGGGCAATCCTGGTTTAATGTACGTAAACAAAAACCTTGTTCCGACTGTATTTATCAATGGCTTTGTCCATCTCTATCCAATATTGAATTGGCGATTGGAAAGCCCAATCTCTGCTTGATAAAAGAGTGAAATACATAAATCGTTGGTTAGGTTTTAAATCTTGGAATTAAGAATGAAAATTGCATTTCCCCATTATTTCCAACTTGATGCGATGGACTGCGGCCCCACCTGCCTACGGATGATTTCCCGTTATTACGGAAAAATCTATTCGTTACAAACTTTGCGCGACCGCTCTTTCATTACCCGTGAAGGAGTGTCCATGCTGGGTATTAGCGATGCTGCCGAATCTATAGGTTTCCGCACATCAGGCGTACGTATTTCTTTTCAACAGCTAATTGAGGATGTGCCACTTCCATGTATTCTACATTGGCAACAAAGACATTTCGTAATATGCTATAAGATACGAAAAAAGAAAAAAAAACACTTTTTCCATATTGCTGATCCGGCAACTGGTCTAGTCACCTACCATGAAGAAGAATTAAAAAAATGCTGGTTATCAACAAAGGTTGATGGAGATGAGAAAGGAGCTGCATTGGCTCTGGAACCTTCACCGGATTTTTATAGCCAGGAAGATGAACCGGAAAGCAAACAGAGAAAGCTTTCATTTTTCCTGCAATACCTTACACCCTATAAAAAACAACTGTTGCAATTGATACTTGGCATGCTGACCGTCAGTTTGTTGCAATTGATATTCCCGTTTCTCACACAATCATTGGTAGATGTCGGCATCCGGGATGGGAACCTTAATTTCATCACCTTAATTCTCGTAGCTCAACTGATAATATCCATCTCACAGCTGTCTGTAGACTTTATCCGCAGTTGGATATTGCTGCACATGAACACACGTATAAACATCTCTCTCATATCTGACTTCTTAGCCAAGTTGATGAAGTTGCCTTTACGTTATTTCGATACCAAAATGATAGGTGACATCATGCAACGTATTGGGGACCATAACCGCATAGAAACATTTCTGACCGGATCGTCCATAAGTACCTTGTTCTCATTCGTCAATTTCTTCATTTTCGGCTTTATTCTGGCTTATTACAACCTGATTATCCTAGGTATTTTCCTCCTCGGCAATTCGCTGTATGTAGCATGGATTCTCTGTTTTATGAAGTATCGCCGGGAACTGGATATACGACGTTTCTCACAAGCATCCAGCGAACAAAGCAGCCTGATACAGCTGGTAACAGCCATGCAGGAAATAAAACTGAACAACTGTGAGAAACAGAAGCGGTGGCAATGGGAACGTATTCAAGTAAAATTATTCAAAATCAGTGTCAAGGGACTGGCTTTGGGACAAGTACAACAAGTAGGTTCTGTCTTTTTCAACCAAACAACCAATATCCTCATTTCATTTATAGCTGCCAAATCAGTAGTGGAAGGGCAAATGACATTGGGTATGATGATGTCTCTCACCTATATCATTGGCCAGCTTAACGGCCCTATAGGTGCTTTCATCGGATTCGCTCGGCAACTGCAAGATGCTAAAATCAGTTTGGAAAGATTGAACGAGATACATGAAAGGAAAGATGAAGAACAGGATATTGCATCCAAACAACAAATACTTCCGATGCAGAAAAACATCACAATCACTCATGTATCTTTCAGCTATAGCGGTTCCGACCGCGACTATGTACTGGATGATGTCTGCCTCAGCATACCCGAAAAAAAAGTGACTGCCATCGTTGGTGCCAGTGGAAGCGGAAAAACGACACTGGTAAAGTTGTTGTTAGGATTCTATTCCCCGCAAAAAGGAGAAATACGATTAGGAGATACTTCTCTGGAAACTATTAACCCACATTTATGGCGATCGAAAAGTGGAGCCGTAATGCAAGACGGATTCATTTTTTCGGATACGATAGCCAATAACATTACCGTCAGCGAAGAGCAGATTGACCTTGAGAGACTAAAGCATGCAGTAACTGTAGCCAATATCCGCGACTTTATAGATTCTCTGCCTTTAGGATACAACACTAAGATAGGAATGGAGGGAAACGGAGTCAGCCAAGGACAAAAACAGCGGTTACTTATTGCACGCGCCGTATATAAAAATCCTGATTTCCTATTCTTTGATGAAGCAACCAATGCCCTGGATACCAACAATGAGAAAGAGATAATGGAACATTTAAACAAGTTCTACCAGGGCAAGACTGTTGTTGTAGTTGCTCATCGTCTCAGCACCGTTCGCAATGCCGACAAGATAGTAGTACTGGATAAAGGGAAAATAGCCGAGGAAGGAACTCATCATGAACTCACTGCCCAAAAAGGGAAATATTACCAATTAGTAAAAAATCAACTGGAACTTGGCAGTTAACATAATATCAAAGTATGGGAGAAGACAATATACATAAGGAAATTGAACTGAGAAGCGAGGAAGTGCAGGAAGTGATGAATCATATCCCACCATCTATTCCCCGCTATGGCATTTCCGTCTTACTGGGCATCTTGCTCATACTCTTGATTGGCAGCACATTTTTCAACTATCCGGATTCGGTAGAGGCAGAAATGACACTTACCACGCAAGCACCGCCTGCATACATCATCGCCAAAACAGCAGGAAGGATAGAGCAACTGTATGTAACGAATAAGCAGGCTATCCATGAAAAAGACATTATCGGTGTAATACAAAATACCGCCACAACAGAAGACATATTCTACTTACAGGAAAACCTGAAAGCATGGAAAGCACAAGGTTCGCAAATTGAGCAGACGGACATTCTGTTTTTCCACAGAATCCCTGAGTTGGGAGATACACAAACGGCCTATTCTTCCTGTATGCTTGCCTGGGACAATTATCTGCAACACATGAAGGAAGACAGAATCTATGAGACGGAACTTCTGAACACCATAGCCTCCCTGCAAGTAGCATTGTCTGAATGGGAAAAGAACTATCTGTTGGTAAGTCCGGTAAACGGTACGGTAGCCTTCATGCAACCATGGGAAATGAGCCAAACCGTTGAAAGTGGTGAAACCATGTTCGTAGTCATTCCTCAAAATGCAACAAGACCCATAGGAAAAGCTCTTCTCCCAATGGATGGAATCGGCAAGGTAAAAACAGGACAACGGGCAATCATCCGCTTCCCCGCGTTTCCGGAACAAGAGTTCGGCTTCATAGAAGGAAAGGTTGTTTCAATATCTCCGGTACCTAACCAAGAAGGATATTATGTACTGGAAATATCTTTGCCACACAATCTGAAAACAAACTACGGAAAAGAACTGCCATTGATAAAAACCATCAAAGGCACAGCCTCCATAGTGACAAAAGAGAAAAACCTACTTGAAAGATTATTGAATCTAAAACTGTGATATATGAAAAGAGAACTAGTTGATGATGTTTATAAACGCTTGATTAACGAAGACCGGAAGTGCCTCCCACCCTACTTGAAAGGCGGACTAATGGAAATATGCATATTTATGGCACTCTATTCAGAATATAAGAATAACAGAAAAGCCAGAAGTTTATCTGCAACAATGCTGCTTGAAGTTATTAATGCCACCAATAAATTGCCCAATCGCTTGTTTGACGGGAAAATAGGTATAGCATGGGGAATGAAATACTTATCCAACAATGAAGTATTAGAAGAAAATAGTATTACCACCAATATGCACAAGGTAGTGTGGAGCGACTATTTATACCAAAGTATAACAATGCCAATCTACCTGCCTGAAAAAGAGCCTCTATTTTCTATCGGCATTTACCTGACACAGTTGTTCAATCAAGAAGACTCGCTCCAAAGATACGTTATAGAAGAGAGACTGCTTGCATTGATAGACGAATGTGACAGACTGCTGCATTGTACGATAAAAGATATATACTCTCCCATGGATATATCTTTACCAATGCTTCACTCCATTCTCTTCTTTCTAAAAAAGATGGATAAAGAGCATATTTATCCATATCAAACACAAAATCTAATAAAATCAACAGAGAATATATATCATCAAATCAAAAACAAAGTGCCATTGGATGACTATATTTACCATGCACTTATCAAAAGTGTAAATAATTTGCCCCAAAATCATACAATAAATTTCTATATAGAGTTTTTAGGCAACTTAGGCTTTTATAGCCTGCTATATAGCCAGCCGGAGATTTTTAATACAGCCTTGGAACAGCTCAACGAGCAAACTCCTTCTTTTCACTACGAAGTTACACAAATAATCAGGAAGGGAAATATCAGTATAGAAACACTATGCGGATGGGGATTCGGCTTATTAATCCACACAAAGCAAGAAGATTATGAGGAACAGTAAGAAAATAAATTTGGAGAACTTGACATTCTGCATTCCCGTGCGTATAGACTCCTCGCATAGAGAACGTAATCTATTGACCATTTTGAAATTTTATGCACAAAATGTCCGCTGTAATTATATAGTAATGGAAGCAGATAAAGAACAGCATCTAAAAGAGTTGCCTTCAATTGAAGGACTGGTTTATCACTTCATATACGATGAAAACCCGACATTTCATAGAACATACTATATCAATAAAATGCTGGCACAGACCACCACAGAGATAGCCGCCATTTGGGATACGGATGCCATTGCTCCTATTACTCAACTGAGTAAGGCATACAAGACAATCATTGAAGAACAGGCGACTATGGCATATCCTTATGACGGCTGTTTTTGGAGCATTAACGAATTCTTTTCTTCACTCTTTTGCAAGAACTTTAAAATTAGTCTTTTAGAAAAGTCCCCTATGATGAAGTTCCTGATGTGTGGTTACTATTCTGTAGGAGGAGCTTTTTTGGTTAATGTCAGACTGTATAAAGAATGTGGATGGGAAAATGAACATTTCATAGGATGGGGACCGGAGGATGCGGAACGCTATAAAAGATTGATGATTCTTAACAAGAAGCCGATAAAAATACCGGGGGCTCTATACCACCTATACCATTCACGAGGAAATAATAGCAGTGATGGTAACGAGCAAGTGGCATATATAACTAAAAAAGAATACTGCCACGTATGCAGTATGCAGCCTGATGAGTTGAAAGAGTACATTAAAACATGGAACTGGATAAAATAATAAAGAGATGAAACATGCTATTTTGCTACTTTGGCACAAAGACATAGAGCAACTGAAGAATCTTATCGGGCTATTCGATGAAGATTTCAAATTCTATATCCATATCGATAAAAAAAGCATTATAACTAAAGAAGAAATAGAACGACTTAAAAACAATTGCCAAATAGCCGGAGTTTATCAAAAATATAGAATAAACTGGGGCGGCTTCAATATACTGAAAGCCGAACTCTTGTTATTGCAAGAAATCGTAAAGAACAATTCAATTGACTATATCCACTTTATGAGTGGGCAAGATTATCCCATAAAGAAATTAGACGACATTAAATCTTTTTTCAAAAATAACAATGGAAGAGAGTTTATTGAATACATGAAACTGCCGGTAGAAAAATGGGAACATGGCACTTATGACAGGTTTGTATACTACCGGCTAAATGACTGGTTTGATTACAACACACGCAAAGGGTATAAAATCATTGAGAAATTCATTACCTTACAAAAAAAAATAGGTTATAAAAGACATATACCCGATCAATTCGAACATTTATATGGAGGCTCCAACTGGATGTCCATAACCTATGAATGCGCAAAACATATGACCGAAAACAAACGGAAATTCCGACGTTTCTATAATCGGCTGAAATATACATTCGCCGCGGACGAAGTATACTTCCACACTGTAATATTAAACTCAATCTTCGCAGATAAGGTAGAAAATAACAATCAACGTTGCATTCTATGGGACGGAAAATGTTCTCCAATCGTTCTTAACGAAACTCATTGGTGGAAAATCATTAACAGTAACCGTCTTTTTGCCCGCAAATTAGACTATAAAGTCTCCGCTAAGCTCATGGAATGCATCAACCGTCACCTATTTACAAATGATGAAACTAAAGATATGAAAGATATAGTAGTCATTGTTGCACATGAAATGCACAAGTCAATCAATGAGAAGTATTTCCGTATCAAAGAAGGGTTTAAAAAGTACGGAGATGTCGTGTTGTTACTGAACCATGAAGATGAAAGTGAGATTCATTTCCCAGAAGGTATGGACTATTGCATATTTACTACAGATATGCTCAATGAGTTAAAATATGAACCGATAGAGGAAACCATCACTCCGGGAAGCAATCACTTTGCATTGCTCTATTTCTATCTAAAACATTCCGGATATCGACATTACTGGAACATAGAATACGATGTTGAATTTTCGGGCGAATGGACCGTTCTATTTGATGGGTTTTCAGACATCAATACAGATTTTATAAGCACTCACATTATGGGATATGAAGAAGAGAAAGAATGGTTTTGGTGGAATAGTTATCAAGGAAAAACCATGGATATTCCGCTTGGAGAAAGACTTCGCTCTTTCAATCCCATCTATAGAATTTCAGAGAAAGCCCTCAAATTCCTGGATGAATTCTTAAAAGCCCAAAATTGCGGACATCATGAAGTATTGATTCCTTCCTCCCTCTTCCACTCTGGTTTCACAATTGCAGACTTTGGAGGAACCGGAAGATTTGTACTGCCGGGATATGAAAACAGATTCTATCTATCAACAGATTTGTTTTGTGAAAAATATCCGGGAGGAACTATGCGATGTTTCCCTCAGTTCCATGACATAAAATCCTATCATCTATCGAATAAGCTGTTTCATCCGCTAAAATACTCAGAATAATAAAGATATAGTACATGGAAAGTTATATCAAAGATTACTCTTCAGCATTATATAACCTGGCATGCCTGAAAGGTATGCCAGGTAAGTATATTGTGAGACCGGAAGAAAGCTGGATTGATATCATAGAAATATTATTCTGGCTTTCCGGACGCAGTGGAGAATGTTTAGAAAGGATACTCATGATTCTGCCTTTGCGAGAAAGAATAATTTGTATCCTCATCTATTTAGGATACAGCAGTGCGGAAGTAGCAAGAACTATTTGTATAAGCACTGCCGGTGTGGTTAAGGCAAAACAACGGATTAAAAGAAAAATCGGATTGCCTACAGATGTCAGTTTGAACGAGTTCATTACCTCTGTATAAAACCTCACTCATACTCATTACACCGTAAGAGATTGTATCAAAAAAATGTTGCTTGGTATATAGGCTCTTCAAATCTCCTCCTATAAATATTAGTCAAACATTTGACTAATTCCAATAAAAAGCTCTACCTTTGCGCCCGAAAAATAAAAAGCAACGTAGCAATGGAGAATTACAATTCATCCC
>QWCY01005094.1_pt1 | contig 18812 bp, 10 predicted proteins | sample 1972631 | NCBI WGS metagenome assembly QWCY01 (sample SAMN09866696, study PRJNA288562) | Human gut metagenome isolate pre1_stool, whole genome shotgun sequencing... | isolation source: gut | host: Homo sapiens | place: USA: California
GATGAGTAGGTATCATTTGTTTTTTAGTCTATTCTGTATGGAAATGGCTTGTAAGATTATACATAGAAGATAGAATAATTAGATCACTCTGCCGTTGAAATGGAGGATTTGAGCGGATTATTTTAATTATTGGAAGAATTGTTCTATCCTTTAAAGCATATTGCTTCTATCTTTGCCATACTGAGAAAAACATTAAATTACACTATTATGAAGAATTTTCTTATCTTATCTCTGTTGTTAGCCTTTTTGACTACGGAAGTATGTGCGCAGTGGAAACCGGCTGGTGACAAGATCAAAACACAGTGGGCAAATAAAATAAATACCTCTGCCGTATTGCCTGAATATCCACGTCCTATAATGGAACGTAATGAATGGAAGAACTTGAATGGTTTGTGGGAGTATGCTATCACCGATTTGGGAGGAAATGTTCCGGCGCATTTTGACGGGCAGATTTTGGTACCTTTTGCAGTGGAATCTTCTTTATCAGGTGTGGGACAAAGAGTCGGTGCAAAAAAGGAATTATGGTATTCCCGTTCATTTGAAGTGCCTGTTGCTTGGAAAAATAAAAATGTATTACTTCATTTCGGTGCTGTGGACTGGAAAGCAGATATTTGGGTAAATGATGTGAAGGTTGGTAGTCATACTGGTGGTTTTACTCCGTTTTCTTTTGATATCACTGCAGCGTTGTCTGGTAAGGGAAATAATAAATTAGTAGTAAAAGTTTGGGACCCTACGGATGAAGGGTATCAGCCTAGAGGTAAACAGGTGAATAATCCGGAGGGTATTTGGTATACTCCTGTGACTGGCATTTGGCAGACTGTTTGGCTGGAACCGGTTACTGCCAGACATATTGAAGAACTTCGAATCACACCGGATATTGACCAACACTTACTGACTGTAAAAGCCCATTTGAATATGAGGGCACCTTCCGATCTGATTGAAGTAAACGTATATGACGGCAATCAGTTGGTTGCCACTGGGAAAAGTATTAATGATGAGGCTGTGGTCATACCTATGCCGGAAGATGCTAAATTATGGAGTCCTGATTTTCCCTTTTTGTATACTTTAAAGGTTATGTTGAAAAGCGATAATAAAATATTGGATCAGGTGAACAGTTATGCAGCTATGCGCAAATACTCTACGAAACGTGATGCTAATGGAATTGTACGTTTAGAACTGAATAACCAACCTTTGTTCCAGTTCGGACCATTGGATCAGGGATGGTGGCCTGATGGATTGTATACCGCTCCTACTGATGAGGCTTTAGTATATGATATACAAAAGACTAAATACTTAGGATTCAATATGATACGTAAACATATTAAAGTGGAACCGGCCCGTTGGTATACTCATTGTGATCAATTGGGAATTATTGTGTGGCAGGATATGCCTAGCGGTGATCGTAATCCGGAGTGGCAGAACCGCAAATATTTTGAAGGTACGGAAAAAAAGCGTTCGGCGGTTTCTGAGGCTTGTTACCGTAAAGAATGGAAAGAAATTATGGATTGCTTGTATTCTTATCCATGTATCGGAACATGGGTTCCGTTCAATGAGGCATGGGGGCAATTCAAGACTCCGGAAATTGCAGAATGGACTAAAGAATATGATCCGACCCGTCTGGTAAATCCTGCAAGTGGAGGTAACCATTATACTTGTGGCGATATGCTTGACTTGCATAATTATCCTGCTCCCGAAATGTATCTGTATGATGCCCAGCGAGCTAATGTTTTGGGAGAGTATGGTGGTATCGGTTGGGTAGTGAAAAATCATATTTGGGAACCGGATCGTAACTGGGGATATATACAGTTTAATTCTTCCAAAGAAGTAACTGATGAGTATATAAAATATACAGATATGCTTTATGACCTGATAATCAGGGGATTCTCGGCGGCTGTTTATACTCAGACTACGGATGTGGAGGTGGAAGTGAACGGACTGATGACTTATGATCGTAAGGTGATTAAAGTAGATGAAAAACGAGTGAGAGAAGCCAACGCACGTATCTGTAAATCATTAAAGTAAGGAATATGAATAAGCTGTTCTTTTGGGTATGTGCAGTCCTTATGACTGCATGTGCTTCTTATAAAAATGATGAGGTCTTGACTGAATCCGGTTTAAGTAACAGTCGTTTTCAAACGGAGATAAATGGTGAGAAAACTGATCTGTTTGTATTGAAGAATAAAAATAAGATGGAAGTTTGTATCACCAACTATGGCGGTCGTATTGTTTCTGTTATGGTTCCTGATAAAGATGGAATAATGAGGGATGTAGTATTGGGTTTTGATTCCATACAGGACTATATCAAATATCCGTCGGATTTTGGAGCAAGTATAGGGCGTTATGCCAACCGTATAAATCAGGGACGTTTTTCATTGGATGGGATAGTATACCAATTGCCTCGAAACAATTACGGACATTGTTTGCATGGAGGTCCTCAAGGATTTCAATATCGTATTTATAGAGGTATTCAAGTGAGTGACAGAGAGGTGAAACTGACTTACTTGTCTAAAAATGGTGAAGAGGGTTTTCCTGGAAATTTGAATTGTACTATTATAATGAAATTGACGGACGATAATGCTATTGATATTCAGTATGAAGCAGAAACGGATAAACCGACTGTTGTAAACATGACTAATCATTCTTATTTTAATTTAGATGGAGATCCGTCAAAAGATAATTCTGATTATTTATTGACTTTGAACGCGGATTATTATACTCCTGTTGACAGTACTTTTATGACGACTGGAGAAATTGTTCCGGTTGAGGGTACTCCTATGGATTTCAGACTTCCTGCTGTCATTGGAACTCGTATTAATCAAGATTTTGAACAATTAAGATATGGGAATGGCATTGATCATAATTGGGTATTGAATACTAAGGGGGATATTCATCAAGTTTGTGCCACATTGGAGTCACCTGTTACGGGGATTGTACTCAATGTTTATACTGACGAGCCGGGTATTCAGGTTTATTGTGGTAATTTTCTAGATGGGACATTGACGGGTAAAAAAAATACAATATATAATTTTCGGGCCTCTGTGTGCTTGGAAACGCAAAAATATCCCGATACACCTAATAAGGCAGACTGGCCTACGGCAGTAGTGAGACCAGGAGAAAAATATCAAAGTCATTGTATTTACAAGTTTTCGGTACATAAATAATGTATGTTAAGGTAGAAGGAATTGTGGAATATAACATTTGGGATAAATAAGATTCAGAGAGGAAGAGTCCTGAAAGAAGCGGTGAGAGTAAACACTGGTTCTTTTGGGACTTTTTCCGGATAATTATTGATATGGAGAATTTAATCTTTAATTTTGTACTCTCTAAACTAAATTGATATACTATGAAAAGAATATTCATAATAGGACTTCTTTTTTTATATGCATTTACTCTTTACTCTCAAAGTAATATCCGATATTATTTCAAAACATTGGATATTCAAGACGGACTCTCGCAAAACACGGTGAACGCTATTTTGCAAGATAAACAAGGTTTCATGTGGTTTGGAACAAAAGATGGTTTGAATCGTTTTGATGGCCTGAGTTTTCGTATTTTCAAAAAAGAGAATTCTGCTTTAGGAAATAATTTTATCACTGCACTTCATGAGGATAAAGAAGGAAATATTTGGGTTGGAACAGATGCAGGCGTTTATGTGTATAATCCTTTATTAGAAGACTTTACAGTATTTGATAGAGTTAGTGACACAGGTGATATGATTAGTCGTGCTGTGACTCGTATTGAAAGTGATGAAGATAGTGATATATGGATTTCCGTGGATTATCAAGGATTGTTTCATTTTGATCGTGTGCAAGATCGGTTAATTAATTGTCTGCATAGAGATAAGCGTAAGAACCAATTGGCCAATGTTACGCGTTTTTGGTTTGAGGAAAAACTATGTTGGGTCAGTTTATATGACGACAACCTATATTATACAAAAGATAATTTTAAGACATTGTTTCCCTTTCAGGATTCTGAAGGAAAAGAGCCTTTTAAAGATGATATCATTAATACTTGGATTATGGGTCCCCATAATTGTTGGTATATCGGTTCTTCTAATGGTTTGACTGAAATTAATCTGACAACAGGGCGGGTAAGGCGTTTGTTGAATTATTATGTGCGTGATTTAGGCTTTAAATCGGATAAGGAATTATGGGTAGGTACGGAGTCGGGGCTATATATTTATGATTTGGAAAAAGGTGAAATAGCTCATCTCACTGTTTCAAACGGGAATGATTCTTATGCTTTAGCCGATAATGCTATTTATTCTATATGCCGTGATAATGAGGGAGGAATGTGGATCGGATCTTATTTTGGCGGGGTCAATTACTATCCGCGTCAATGGACTTATTTTGAAAAATTCTACCCTCGTGATGATATTAAAAATTTTGGGCGTAGGGTACGTGAGTTCTGTGAAAGTAATGATGGTACTGTTTGGATTGGTACTGAAGATAAGGGATTATTTCATTTTTATCCGGAAAGTGGAAAGATTGAAAAATTCTCACATCCTGCTATTTATCAAAATGTTCATGGTTTATGTTTGGACGGTGATGATTTGTGGGTAGGCACTTTTTCCGGAGGTTTAAGCCGTATTGATTTGCTTACGAAGCAAGTAAGACACTATCAAAAAGATATAAGCCCAAATTCTTTGGATGCCAATAATGTATTCTCTATTTGTAAAACTACATCTGGTGACTTATGGATTGGCACTACATCTGGATTGCTGCGATATAATCGTGATACAGATGACTTTACTAGGATGCCGGAACTAGCTAATATGTTTGTTTATAAAATATTGGAGGATTTTAGTGGGAATTTGTGGCTGGCAACTTATTCTAACGGTGTTTTTCGTTATGATGTGAATAAGAAAGAATGGAAGAATTTTATTTTTCACAAGAACGATTCCACTTCATTACCTTATGATAAAGTAATCAGTATTTGTGAAGATAGTCGTAAGCGGTTATGGTTTATGACACAAGGGGCGGGTTTTTGCCGTTTTAATCCGGAAAATGAAAGCTTTACTCGTTTTGATATGTCGAAAGGTTTTCCTAGTAATATCATTTATCGGATGGTAGAGGATAATCGGGGGAATTTATGGTTGACAACTAATAATGGTTTGGTTTGTTTCAATCCGGAAACAGATGATAAACGAGTTTATACTACAGCAAACGGATTGCTAAGTAACCAGTTTAATTATCAGTCTGGGTATAAAGATAAGATGGGACGTATCTATTTAGGTAGTATAAATGGTTTTATCACTTTTGATCCATCTACTTTTGTAGAAAATACTTTTGTTCCACCAGTTGTCATTACAGATTTCTTCTTATTCAATAAACGAATGCAGATCGGCAGTAAGGATTCTCCATTGAAAGAAAGCATCGTCTTTTCTGATGAGGTCGAGTTAGAATCTGATCAAAATTCTTTTTCATTGCATGCGGCGGCATTAGGTTATCAGGCACCGGAAATGAATCAATTGGTTTATAAAATGGAAGGATTTGATAAAGAGTGGTATAATGTAGGGCGGAATTCGGTAATCAATTATTCCAATTTACCATATGGAACTTATATTTTCCATTTAAGAGGATCGAATAGTGACGGAAAATGGAATGAAAAAGAGCGTATATTGAAGATTCATATTTTACCTCCGTTTTATTTATCAGGGTGGGCCTATTTTATTTATTTGCTATTAGGAATTCTGTCTGTGGTAGGTATCATTTATTATTTCCGGAAAAGGAATGAGCAGAAACACCAACAGGCCATGGAGAAATTCGAACGGGAAAAGGAACGCGAACTCTATACTGCAAAAATAGATTTCTTTACGAATGTGGCGCATGAGATTCGTACTCCTTTGACATTAATCAAAAGTCCGCTTGAAAATGTGCTTGTTTCTCCGAATGTATCTGCAGATATCCGTGATGATTTGGAAATAATGAATCTGAATACTACCCGTTTACTGGATTTGGTTAATCAGTTACTTGATTTCAGAAAGACTGAAACACGTGGGTTTCAACTGAATTTTGTAGAGTGTAATATTTCGGATATATTACAGCAGATTTATATGCGGTTTACTCCATTGGCACGGCAAAAGAAATTGGAATTTGTTATTGAATGTTCGGAATCTATCTATGCGTCGATAGATCGTGAGGCGTTGACTAAGATAATTAGTAATCTGTTTACTAATGCCATTAAATATTCTGAAACTTATATTCATGTCCGGTTGTGGATGGAGGATACTTGTTGGTTCTTGTCTGTCTGTAACGATGGCAATGTAATTCCTATGGAAATGCGTGAAGAGATTTTTAAGCCTTTCATACAGTATAAGGACGGATTTTCCCGTAAGGTTTCGGGTACGGGAATTGGTTTGGCATTGGCAAGATCTTTAGCTGAGTTGCATGAAGGGAACTTAATTATGGATGATTCACAAAAGCAGAATTGTTTTATTCTTTCATTGCCAGTAAAGCATGAACATACTATTGCCATTTCGAAGAGTGAGATTAAGTTGAAAGAGGATCCGAAAGAAGAGGATCCGGGACAATTGCAACAGAAGCCGCGTTACACTGTATTGATTGTGGAGGATAATGTTGAAATGTTGGCTTTTGTTGTCAGACAATTGTCACCTGTTTATCAAATATTGACTGCAACTAACGGAGTGGAGGCCTTAAAGGTGTTGGAGGGGCATACAGTGAACTTAATAGTATCGGATATAATGATGCCCGAAATGGATGGGTTGGAATTATGTGACCGTATAAAATCAGACTTGGATTACAGTCATATTCCTATTGTACTGTTGACGGCTAAGACCACTTTACAATCAAAAATAGATGGTTTGAAATCTGGAGCGGATGCTTATATTGAAAAGCCGTTTTCTGTGGAGTATTTGAAAGTGTCTGTTGCCAATTTATTAAGTAATCATGAAAAGCTGCATGCGGCTTTTGCACATTCACCGTTTATACAGACCAATTCTATGGCTATGACGAAAGCGGATGAAACTTTTTTGAAAACCTTGAATGAAGTGATTGTTGCCAATATGCAAAATCCGGACTTCTGTCTGGACGATATGGCGAGTTTGCTCAATATGAGCCGTTCCAGTTTGAACCGCAAAATAAAAGGAGTGTTGGACATGACCCCTAATGACTATATCCGTTTAGAGAGATTGAAAAAAGCTGCTCAATTATTAAGGGAAGGAGAATGTAAGGTAAATGAAGTATGTTATATGGTTGGCTTCAATACTCCTTCTTATTTTACTAAATGTTTTCAGAAGCAATTTGGTATTTTACCAAAAGATTTTGTGAAATGATTTTTTTCGGCGCATGAAATAGAATAATAGAACTAATCGCCCTCAGGAACTATTCTGAGGGCGATTTTTGAATGTATTATTCTATTAATTGGTTGAATAGTTCTAGCACATTCGGGGAGTTTGGAATACATTTGCATCACAAAAAGTTGAGAATATGATTCATGTAATACTGTGAAAAAAGAAATGCCTATGACATAACAAGAATGTGACCTTTAAATTCTATCTGTTGTATGTATATTTATGAACATACTTGTGATTAATTAAAAAGCGGAACTGAAATCTCCGCACAATTTTACAAATCTAATTCTATAAAAAATGATTAAAAAATTATTAGTCTTCTTTCTGACTATTTTTACGATGACTGCTTATGCGCAGAACGTAACAATGACCGGAACCGTAGTAGACACAGACAACTTGCCTTTAATTGGTGTGAATGTGGTTATTAAGGGTACTTCTACCGGTACTACTACTGATTTGGATGGTAAGTTTACTCTTACTGGAGAAAATGGACAAACATTGGTTTTCTCATATATAGGGATGACCCTCCAAGAGATTGTTTACAAGGGAAAACCTTTGCACGTGATAATGAAGGATGATTCCAAGGCTTTGGAAGAGGTGGTTATAATTGGTTATCAGACTGTGAAGAAATCTGATCTGACGGGTGCAGTAGCAGTAGTTGATACCAAAGAGATGAAAAAAAGCTCAGCTGGAACACTTGTCAGTCAGATGCAGGGGCTTGCTACAGGTGTAAACGTTCGTAGTAGTGGTAGAGCAGGTGAGGATGCTTCTATTCAAATTCGTGGTGTGGGTTCATTAAGTAATAATGCTCCGTTGTGGGTGGTCGATGGGATGATAACTGATCCGGGAGTTGACTTTAATCCGGCTGACGTTGAATCTATTCAGATCTTGAAAGATGCTTCCGCTGCCGCTATATATGGTTCTCGTGCTGCTAATGGGGTGATTATTGTTACTACTAAGAAAGGGGTGAGTGGTCCTATGAAGGTGAATGTGAGTGTGAAAGAAACATTGGAGTGGAGTCCGAAGTTTGATTTGATGAATGCGGCAGAGTACATTAAATATAATGATATAGCTTATAAAGAAGCGATAAAAGATGGTATAGCCTCCATAACAACAACTCAGAAGCATTCCGAATATGATACCAATTGGCAGGATTGAGGTATTGAAGACAGCTTTGGTACAGGATTATAATGTATCTTTATCCGGTGGTGGAGATTCGGGTAGTTATTTTGTTTCAGCTGGTTACTATAATAATGATGGTGTATCTTATGGAAATACGTTTGATCGTTATAGTTTCCGTGTTAACACACAGGGGAAAAAAGGTTGGTTTTCATTCGGTGAGAACTTGGCCTACTCATTAACTAATACAGATCCGAACCAGACAAATACTTATAATGACTTTTTACGTATGATGCCTACTATTCCGGTTTATGATGAGAATAATCCAGGTGGTTATGGATATGGAGATGCGGCTAAATATAATACTTTCGGTGTAAATCCCATTGCACGTGAAAATTTGGAAAAACGCCATATGAGACAAAATCGTCTGAATGGTTCATTGTGGTTGGAGTTCAAACCTTTCGAGTTTCTTTCTTATAAGTTCAATGGGGGCGTTGACTTGTATTTCTATGAAAATTCATGGTTTCGTGGTGAAGGTAATTGGCAACAAAATCAGGAACATCGTGATCCGGAGAGCCAGAAAGCACGTGATAATACTTATAATATGCTGATTGAGCACACGTTGAATTTTAACAAGGATTTTGGAAAACATCATGTCGATGCAGTATTAGGTACTACTTACCAACATCATGAGTGGGAGGGGTTATGGGCTTCCCGTCTTAATTTTCCTATGTTAGGTAATGGTGATTATCTGACAGTGTTAAATGCTGGACAAAGTAACCAACAGAATACTAATAGTATTAGTGAGAATGCCATGATCTCTTATTTGGGACGTGTTAATTATATTTATGATGACAAATATTATCTGACAGCTACTTTCCGTCGGGATGGTACTTCTCGTTTAGCTAAGGAAAATCGCTGGGGTAATTTTCCTTCTGTTTCTGCTGCCTGGAGAATTTCTAAGGAAAGTTTCTTTAAGGTACCTTGGATTGATGATTTGAAGATCAGGGGAAATTGGGGGCGTTTGGGTAATGCTTCTATCGGTGATTGGGATTATGTTGGTACTATTAATCAAAGCATTGTGACGGTATTTGGTGGAGCTATTGTACCTGGAGCCACTCAAGTAAAATTAGTGAATACCAATCTTGTTTGGGAAACCAAAGAAACCGTAAATATTGGTTTTGACGCTAGTTTTCTCAATTCACGTTTGACTTTCAGTGCCGAGTATTATCATTCAAAGACTAAGGATGTTTTGACGGAAATGCCTATTGCCATCTCTACCGGTAATCAAGAAGGGGCACCTAAAGCAAATGCGGCTAGTTTGCGCAATCGTGGATTTGAATTGAGCTTGGGGTGGAAAGATCAAGTTTCAGATTTCAAATATGGTGCATTGTTGAATATTACAACTTTGAGTAATAAAGTATTAAGTTTAGGATATGAAAAACCTTTTATTGATTCAGGTCAGGCAAGAACGAGGTTGAATGGTCCGTTGGCAGAATTTTTTTTGTATAAAACCGATGGGATTTTTAAAACACAAGAACAAATAGATAATTATGTAACTCCTGATGGCGAACCTATTATGATTTCCGGGAAACGTCCGCAATTAGGTGATGTGAAATATATTGATACGGATAATAATGGACAGATTACGGCGGATGACCGTCAATTTTGCGGAAGTCCGTGGGCAAAGATGCAAATGTCATTGGTCTTGAATGCTGAATGGAAAGACTTTGATTTCAGTATGATGTGGAATGGGCAATTTGGTAATAAAATTTATAATGTATCCAAATGGCAAGGACGTTTGTTCTCGGACAATTCCAATTATCTTCGCTTCAAGAAGGGAGAAGAACCTTATCAGGTAAATCAGAATTCTGATACGCCACGTATAATTTATGGTGACCAACGTAATTCATGGGATGCGGATCGTTTCCTTGAAAACGGTTCTTATTTCAGACTGAAAAATATTTCTATCGGATACAATCTTAAAAAGGAATGGTTGAAGAATTTGGGTATTGACAAACTTCGTTTATATGCTACCGGTAGTAATCTGCTCACTTTTACAGGCTATTCCGGGCTTGATCCTGATTTTATAAACACTAATATTTGGAATAGTGGAACGGATAGTTTTTCATATCCTAATACTCGTTCTGTTATGTTTGGCTTGGATTTGACCTTTTAACTTATAAATTAGTATACTGATATGAAGAAAATATATAGATTTTTATTTGCTGGTGTCTTGGCTTTGTGTGCTACCGGATGCAGCTCAAGTTTATTGGATATAGAAAATCCGAATGAAGTAACCAATACTACTTTTTGGAAATCGGCGGATGATGCAAAAGCTGGAGTAAATGCTTGTTACAGTTTCTTATATAAAGAAGGGACTTGGATGCGTTGGTTGTCTTTTCGTTACGATCTGTCATCAGATGAAGGATGGAGTTCGTCTCCTTGGATAGAATTAGGTGACTGGACGCGTTTTCTTTATAATAATTATGATTTCTATGAGGGTAATAAGGTACATTGGGAGCATTTTTATGTAGGGATCTTTCGTTGTAATCAGGTTTTGGCTAATGTGCCTGCGATTGAAATGGATGAGGTTCAAAAGAACCAACTTTTAGCACAGGCTTCCTTTTTACGTGCTCTGTGGTATTTTCAGATAAATCTTTTGTGGGAGAAAGGGACATTAGTTCTTGAACCTCAAAATGCTGATTACATACCTAAGGACGCTTCAGAACAGGAAATTTGGGATCAGATAGAAAAAGACCTTACGTTTGCAATGGAGAATTTGCCGGAGGCATGGGATGCGGCAGATTTAGGCAGAGCGACAAAAGGTGCTGCTAAAGCTTTGTTGGGCAAGGCTTATATGCAACAACATAAATATGATAGGGCCAAAGAACAGTTGCAATGGCTGATTGATAGGGAAGGCTCTTTGTATGGTTTGCTTGATAACCGTGAAGACAATTTTACCGATTTGAATGAAAATAATCAGGAGGGAATATTTGAAATTCAGTTTGATGATCAAAATAAGGGGGGCACAGGCAATGATGCCAGTATGGCCTTTGGTTTCCAGCGTACTCAGTTTTATGCACCCGGTGGCACTCATGGTACGGGTTGGGGCGATGGTAAAGCGCGTCGTTGGCTAGTAGATGAGTTCTTGAAAGAGAGAAGGGTTGATGGCAGAAATGACTTGCGTTTATACAATAGTATTCTTTATAAACATTTTGGAGATGATTTTCCTGATCAGTCAAAAAAATACTATGCCAATGAAGATGCGTCACAATGGTTTGATGAGTGGGGACAGGACACAGAGGATTGTTATATTCGCAAATACAATACTTCTTACTATCGTGAACGTGAAGACTATTTCGCACGTAATAATTATCGTATTATGCGGTATGCTGATGTTTTATTGAGTTATGCGGAGTGTTTGGTTGAAACTGGAACTTCGGCTTCTGATGCGGCTGTTTATGTTGATAAGGTAAGAGAACGTGCAGGGTTATCCAAACTGAAAGATAGTCGGTGGAAGGATTGTTTAAGTTCAAAGGAGGTCTTTATCAAACGTCTTCAGATGGAACGTGCTTTGGAACTTTGTTTCGAAGGCTGGCGTTGGGCGGATTTGAAGCGCTGGGGATTGCTTGATTCACAGGCTGGTATTGACGAGCTGAAAGCTCGTGACAAGGACTTCAACAATTTTGTGATTGGCAAACACAAACGTATGCCTATCCCTACATCGGAAGTTGAAATCAGTAAGATTGATGATGTTCCTCAACTAACTCAGAATCCTAATTATTAATAAAAAAGAAAGACTGTGTCGGAGTGTTTTTTCTTTTTATAATACTTCCGGCATAGTCTTTATTTAACTAGTATCATTTATGCTTGTCTGCAAAAAAATACTGATCTTCTGTGCTTTTGCTTGTTGCGGTACTTTATTCGCGCAAAACATACAGAATCCGGTGCTTCCCGGAGTAGCGGATGCCGGTGTGATGAAATATAATGGTAAGTATTATATAGGTGGAGTATTTACCAATGGGGATTTTTATGTTTCCGACGACTTGGTTCATTGGGGTAAACCTGTTCATGTCGTGACTATGGATAATGGCTGGAGTAAAGGAAGTGGTGCCGGTAATGAGCAGATTCACGCCAATGATATGTTTTGTTTGAATGGTGATTTTCACTTATATTGGTCTGTCAATTATTGGGGTAAGGATAAGCATGCTGTTCACATTGTACATGCTCAAAGTAAAAATGTGTTGGGGCCCTATATAGAGCCTGATAAAAAAACTTGGATGGATAATCGCATTGATCCTAAGGTTTTTATGAGCCATTGTTTGATTATACAGAAAATAATCCTGGAGTCGGTTGGATGCTTCCGGTATATCAGGCTTCCGATTGGAAGAAAGGAGAATGTGGATTCTCATCTAAAGAGATAAAAGGATCTACCACTCGTCATTTAGGTACTTGGTGGACATCTCCTTCATTGTGGTTACGTAAATCTTTTTTTGTTGGCAAACAGGTGGGAAATTTAGCACTCAGGGTTGCTCATGACGGAGATACAAAAATATATTTGAATGGAACATTGATTTACGAAAAACAGGGACGGGATTATTGTATGGTAAACCTTGATGAAAAGCAACGAGAGCTTCTGAAAAAAGGAGAGAACTTGCTTGCTGTAGAAACAAATAAAGGGCGTGCCCAATTTTTTGATGTTTCTTTGTTTGATATGAGGAGTGAAACAGCAGATGATATTTTGATGACCCCGGGACAACCTAATATTTTAAGGGGGCCCAATGGATTTGAATGGTGGCTTATATATATGGCTAATAAAAATAATGAGTGTAGGGGGCAGTATATTAACCGTGTTCATTTCTTTAATAAAACATTATTTGTTGAAGGAATAACCGGTCCTTGTACAGATGGCTATCATCCGGAACCTTCTTTGCCCACTTTTTCAATGAAAGGGGAAACACCTTCTTTTGGAGTGCTGCAACAAGTGAAACCTTCTACAACTTATATGTTTGAAACAGCAGTCAAAACAGATGGAGATGCTGGTATCATTGCGTGGTGGAAAGATGTGGATAATAATGCTTATATCGGTTTCGATACAAAGAACCACAATTGGTATTTGCGTACCATTATTAATGGTAAAGAAAAGGAGGAATATTTCACTTTGCCTAAAGATTTTCGTTGGGGTGTTTATCATCATTTACGTATTGAACGTAATCAGGATTGTTTAAAAGTATGGTTGGATGAAATACCATCTCCTCAAAAACATCTGTTTACAAAGATTATTCCTGTGACGGAACCCGGTGTTCCCGGAGTGTTTGATCGGACTAAAAAAGCTTTGTTCGAAGGGGTGACTTATACTATCGGATTTGATGATGACCGGATACAGTTAAAAGAACATTCAGAAATATTGAAAGGTGATTTTCTTGATCATTATGAATTTAGTTTTCAACTTTCAGGTTTGTCCGATTGTAAGATGTCAGGAAGCTATCCGGTTTATGTGGATAAAGATAACTATGTAAAAGCTCAATTTAATGGTATCACGCGTATGCTGGAAGTGGTAGTTGTAAAACAAGGACAACAGATACTTGATAAAAAATATCCGTTGGAACATTTACAAATGGTTTATCCTGATGTGAAGTATACTGATTTTGTCGAAAAATGTTATCGTTTTATATCGCCTTCATGGATAAATGCCCTTTACCTGAACCGTCATGAAGTAGGGAATAAGGCGGAGTTTGTAGACGATATGTTTAGTAAATTTACAATAGAATATTTGAATGAGGGAAAATGGTATCCATTGAATAACAGCGGGGCGACGGTGGCAGAGCATCTGGCTTATAATCGTTTGTCTTTTACTCCGATAAAAACGGAAGGTATTCGTTTTATTAATAAAGACGCTCAGGATTTGGAACGGCATATTTATAAGTTGGGAATTCAAGAACAATTAAAGGAATCTTATAATTTCCGTGCGGTGAGAAGGGGAAATAAGCTCTATCTTTTTGTTGACGGAAGAGAATTAGGGAGATTGGATATTCATTATCCTGCTTCTTGTGTAGGATTTTGTTCTGGAAATTATTCTCCGGTATATAAAGGAATATTGTATTATCATATAGGAAACTGACTAGTATTATGAAAAAAAAAATGATTTTTATTTGGTTATTGATGTTGGGGACATTGACTTCTTGTCAGTCATGTTCCTCAGAATATAAGAATGTGAATGAAATAATTGTGGAAGAGCTGGAAATACCTGTTCCACTGGGTGACCCGTTTATATTGTTGCACAATGGGACTTATTATGCTTATGGTACTCACTCGGATGAAGGAATAGAGGTTTATATCTCGGATAATTTAAAAACGTGGAAATATAAAGGGCTGGCTTTGAATAAGAAGGATTCATGGGCAGACCGTTGGTTTTGGGCACCGGAAGTATATGAAGTGAATGGTAAATTTTATATGTATTATTCGGCAGATGAGCATATTTGTGTAGCAGTGGCAGATTCCCCTGTAGGACCATTTATACAAAATAAGCAAGAACCTATGATTGTTGAGGAGAAATGTATTGATAATTCTTTTTTCATGGATGATGACGGTACTCCTTATTTGTCATTTGTCCGTTTTAATGATGGGAATAATGTATGGATAGCCGAGTTGGAAAAAGATTTGATAACCCTTAAGAAAGAAACGATGCGTCCTTGTATTCATGTTTCACAGGCTTGGGAGGAAGTGTGGCCTCGAGTCAATGAAGGTTCTTATATTCTCAAACACAATGGAATTTATTATATGACTTATTCTGCGAATAGTTATGAAAGTCCATTCTATGGTGTAGGTTGTGCTACAGCTACCGATATAATGGGGGAATGGGCTAAATACGACGAAAATCCATTATTGCAAAATCCTGGTGGGTTGGTAGGTGTAGGGCATAGCGCCATGTTCACTGATAAAGAGGGAAAACTTCGTATTGTATTCCATGCCCACAAAGATAAAAGTAATATTCATCCGCGTGCTATGTATATTGGTACGGTAAATTTTGAGAATGTGAATGGAACAGACCGTATGAGAATCAGTAAAGAATATATAACTCCTAAATTACTGCAATGAGAAAAAATTTGATCCTGTCTATCTGCTTTTGTTTGGTGTCTTGCTCATCATCGTCTGCGCAAGAAGAAATATCTGATGGTGATAAAACCAGCTATTACTGGAATCCGGTGATAGATTATAGTCTGCCCGATCCTACTATTATAGAAGGTGGTGATGGTTATTATTATTTGTATGCAACCGAAGATATTCGTAATTTGCCGATCCATCGTTCCAAGGATTTGATTAATTGGGAATGGGTAGGTACAGCATTCACGGATCGAACGCGTCCTGATTTTGAACCGGGTGGAGGCTTATGGGCTCCGGATATCAATAAGATAGGTGATACGTATGTACTTTATTATTCTATGTCTAAATGGGGAGGTGAGTGGACCTGTGGTATCGGTTGCGCTACGGCAGACAAACTTTCGGGGCCATTTAAAGACCATGGTCTGATGTTTCGGAGTAACGAGATTAATGTACAGAATTCTATTGACCCTTTCTATATAGAAGATGCCGGAAAGAAATTTTTGTTTTGGGGCAGCTTTCGGGGCATTTATGGCATTGAATTAAGTGAGGACGGTCTTTCAATAAAACAAGGGAAGAAGCCTCGGCAGGTGGCTGGTACAGCTTATGAAGGAACTTATATTCATAAAAAAGAAGGTTTTTACTATTTTTTTGCTTCCATAGGGACTTGCTGTGAAGGATTGAATAGCACTTACACTACTGTAGTTGCTCGTTCAGAAAATTTGTTTGGACCTTATGTTGATAAGAACGGGAGGACAATGATGGATAACCAACATGAAGTGTTGATTCATAAGAATAGTTCGTTTGTGGGAACAGGACACAATTCGGAGATTGTGACTGATAAAGTGGGTAATGATTGGGTATTTTATCATGCAGTGGCCACAAAGCATCCTGAAGGGCGTGTTTTGATGATGGATAAAATAAGTTGGAAAGACGGATGGCCTGTGGTAGCTACGGATTCTCCCTCATTGAAATCGGAAAAACCTGTATTGTAATTAATAAATACATAAAAATATGAATTGGAAAAACTTTGTATGTAGTGTGGTGTGTCTGGCAGGAATGACTTGTGCGGAAGCTGTGAACTATACACCGGAAAATGTTTCGGCTTCCATTGCTTTGAAAGTGCCTGGTAATGATGCGAAGCGGTATCCGCTGACTTTGCAGCAATTGGATAATAGTAATTTTGAATATCAGTGGGTGGCGGCCGATAAATTACCTGTGGTGATTTATCAGAATGTTGAAGAAAAAGACGGCAACCAGCGTATTGTCATTTTTATGACTGCATTGGATGATGTTTATTTCAATTTTGGTGAGCAGGTAATGACTGGTTGTCATCATGATGATTGTTTGTTTTATATGCCTGGATTTTGGTATCGTCGTAACTTGCGTTCTCCTCAAGAAGCGCCGTCTTTTCATACCTCGGATAGCTGGTTGGTTCGTGAAGACCGTTTAAGTACTCCCTTGACTGCTATTTTTGATGAAAAGAATAGGAAAACATATTCTGTTATCCGGCTGGATAATATGGCTTCGGATGCTTTGACTACCCATAAGGAAGGGGAAGTGATATTGTCTGGTAAAACCTCTATAGGTTATACAGGATTTGAAAACCTCTCGGGTATCGCTTCTTTGTCTTTTGGGTTTCCTTACAAGGAAGCTCCTAAAACTTATATTCGTAAATTGACATTGGCTCCTTCGGTTGAGGCCTATCAATTATTACGTAAAGGTGAGAGTCTTTCTCTGACTTGGGAATTACATGAGTCGGAAATTGCTGATTTTTCAGAATGTGTGCAGCATATTTGGGAATATTCTTATGATACAAACTGTCCTCAAATTGTAAATACACCTTATTCTCCTGAGAAAATGAAGGAAGTGATGAGTAATTTCTTCGTGGAAAGTTTTGTCGGAAATACTCCTACTCATTATTATTCGGGGGTGGAATTGCGTACAGCTACTTGTGACCAAACGGATGTTGCCGAAGTGGGTTTTGTGGGACGTACTTTGTTGAATGCTTTTAATGCATTGGAATATGGAGAACAGCAGCGTCGTACGGATTTGGTGACGAATGCTTATAAAATTTTTGATTCTTATTTGCAGAATGGATTTTCGGAAACGGGTTTCTTTAATGAAGTAGTACATTATAGGCGTAATTTTGTAGAGTCTGTTCATAGTATCCGCCGTCAGTCTGAAGGGGTATATGCCCTGCTTCATTTTTTGAATTACGAAAGACTGCAAGGTCGTAAACATCCTGAGTGGGAAAAGCGTATAAAAAGTATGTTGGATATGTTTCTGCGTTTACAAAATAAGGACGGTAGTTTTCCTCGTAAGTTTAAAGATGACTTTTCTATTGTAGACAAGAGTGGGGGAAGTACCCCTTCGGCAACTTTGCCATTGGTTATGGGATATAAATATTTTAAGGATAAACGGTATTTGGCAAGTGCAAAACATACGGTGGAGTATTTGGAAAAGGAATTGATTTCGAAGTCCGATTATTTTTCTTCTACTTTGGATGCTAATTGCGAGGATAAAGAGGCATCTTTGTATGCGTCAACTGCCGCTTACTATTTGGCTTTAGCTACAAAAGGAGCTGAACGAGCCCATTATGCTGGGTTGGCGAGGAAGGCAGCTTATTTTGCATTGTCATGGTACTATACATGGGATGTCCCTTTTGCCCCCGGTCAGATGTTGGGTGATTTAGGGTTGAAAACTAGAGGCTGGGGAAATGTTTCTGTAGAAAATAACCATATTGATGTCTTTATCTTTGATTTCGCTGACGTATTGAACTGGTTGGCAAAAGAATATAATGAAAAGCGTTTTTCGGATTTTTCTCAGGTAATCAGTACATCAATGCGTCAGTTGTTACCCTATGAAGGGCATCGATGTGGTATTGCCAAAACAGGATATTATCCGGAGGTTGTCCAGCATACTAACTGGGACTACGGTAAGAATGGTAAAGGCTATTATAATGATATTTTTGCTCCGGGATGGACAGTGGCTTCATTGTGGGAATTATTTTCTCCGGGACGTGCCGAGAAGTTCTTGAAAAAATAGTTTGAAAATTGATAATTTATTATGATGTTAAGTGATTAGCATTTCATTTAAAACTTGATTTTCTTTTCTTTTGTAGGGAAAGGTATGTCCTTTTTCAGAAAATCAGCTTTCTCTTTAAGGAAGGATACCTGAAGTATATTAAAAAGCCGGGGATTGTCTTTACAGATGTTCCCGGCATAATTTTTTACCGTCACTGGCATTATTGTTCTGACTTTACATCTCTTATTGA
>QWCY01003297.1_pt1 | contig 18785 bp, 15 predicted proteins | sample 1972631 | NCBI WGS metagenome assembly QWCY01 (sample SAMN09866696, study PRJNA288562) | Human gut metagenome isolate pre1_stool, whole genome shotgun sequencing... | isolation source: gut | host: Homo sapiens | place: USA: California
CCGCAAAATCAATGGTGTAATTAAAGTAGATCAGGCTGCTGATGATGTAATCGAGCAGGAGTTAAATGAATATGTCATTACCAGAGAATTGAAGAAACACTTCATTACGTTCTTCAATTATTACGGTGATGCCTTCGACCAGCCGACAGCCGATATGGGCGTTTGGATTTCTGGTTTCTTTGGAAGTGGTAAATCTCACTTTCTGAAAATGCTCTCTTATCTTCTGGAGAACAAAGAAGTTAAGGGCATTCGCAGTGTAGAGCGTTTCCGGAAAAAGTTTGAAGATGACCCGGCAACCTTTATGCTGATTGACCGTGCTATGAAGGGTCAGACGGAAACCATTCTTTTCAACATTGATATTGAAGGCTTCAGCAATAAAGACAAGACTGCTGTTCTTCGTGTTTTTGCAAAGATGTTCTACAACCATCTGGGATTTTACGGTGAAAATCTGAAAGTTGCCATGATGGAGCGTTATATTGATCAGCAGGGCAAGACTGATGAGTTCCGCAGGGTTTTTGAAGAAAAGAAGGGCAAATCCTGGCTGGAAATGCGCCGTGCATTTGCATTCAACGGCAAGTTCATTATTCCTACTCTGATGGAAGTTCTGGATATGAGTGAGGACGATGCCAAAGCATGGTTTAATGATAAAACCTCCACGGAAATTTCGATTGCACAGCTTGTGGAAGATATGAAAGCCTATGTAGATACTAAACCTGCAAACTTCCGTCTGCTGTTTATGATCGACGAAGTTGGTCAGTATGTCGGCACTGATACCGATATGCTGTTGAACCTTCAGTCGTTGACTGAGAAAATCGGCAGCGAGTGCGAGGGCAAGATCTGGGTGATCTGCACCGGACAGGAAGCCATTGATGAAATCATCAAGGTTCGTGCCGATGAGTTCTCCCGTATTCAGGCTCGTTTCAAAACAAGACTGAGCTTATCTTCTTCCTCTGTGGACGAAGTGATTCAGAAGCGTATTCTGAAAAAGAAACCGGACGCAGCCAAAGAGCTGGAGGCAGTTTATGAGCAGAATGATTCTGTTCTGCGTAACCTGTTCAGTTTCAGTGGTTCGATTCTGGATATTAAGGGCTACTCCACTTCGATGGAGTTTTCGGACAATTTCCCGTTTGTGCCGTACCAGTTCATCATTATGCAGAAGGTGTTTGCTGAAATCCGTAAGCACGGAAATTCCGGTAAGCACCTGTCCGGTGGTGAGCGTTCCATGCTGTCCGGATTCCAGGAAGCTACACAGAAAATTCAGGAAAGGGACGAGTATGCCCTCGTTCCGTTCTTCCGCTTTTATGATACCGTACATACTTTCCTGGACGGTTCTATCCGTCGAGTGATTGAGCGCTGCCAGAAAGCAGCTGACAACGGCGATGGCATTGAGCAGCAGGATGTGGATGTATTGAAGCTCCTGTATCTGATTCGCTATATTGATGATATTCCTTCTAATCTGGACAATATCGTAATCCTGATGGCAGACGATATTCGTGTAGATAAAATCATCATGCGTGAGTTTGTTCGTGGTTGCCTTGACCGCTTGGTGAGCCAGAACTATATCGGCAGAACCGGTGATACCTATAACTTTCTGACTGATGAAGAACAGGATATTCAGCGTGAAATCCGAGATACCAATGTGGATACCGCTTCTATTGTGGAGCGTATTGCCCAGATGATCTACGGCGATATTTTCACAACCAAGAAGTTCCGCTATGAAAAATATGACTTTGCCTTCGACCAGATGGTGGATGGAATCACCGTTGGTGTAACGACCGGCGGTATGCGCCTGCGCTTTTTGACGGTTGCAACGGATGCCACGGAAAAGACGGAGTTCCGTTTGATGGCAGAGTCTAAAGGTAACGAAGCAATCGTTGTTCTAGCAGACACCCCTTACTATGAATCTCTGGAATCTGCCATGAAGATTCGTAAGTATGTAAAACAGCGAAATGTAAGCCAGCTGCCTAAGAGTGTGCAGAAAATCATCAGTGACCAGCAGGACGAAGCCGGAAAATATGAGCTGAGTGCCATGACTGAATTGCAGAAGGCGATTGAGGGAGCGCAGTTCTATGTGGATGGTGAGCATCTGGAGATCAAATCTGGAAATGCTAAAAGCAGAATTGACCAGTCCCTGGAATACTTGGTTGCTCATGTATATAGCAAGCTCGATTTGATTACCAAGAATGCCGACAGCGATGCCGACATTATCGCCATTCTGAACGGAACCGAAACGATGATTTCCGGAACGGAGCCGAACCGTGAAGCGGCTTCTGCCATGGAAGAATATCTGGAAATGCAGGATGCGAAGAAGCTGCCTACCTCTATGGCAGATATTCAGAGCAAGTACAGTGCAATTCCCTATGGTTGGAAGGAAATCGACATTGCTGCGGTTGCGGCTCAGCTGATTTTCGCCCAGAAAGTAACCATCAAGTATGCGGGCAACACCATTCAGCCCGGTGACCCGAAACTGCCGGATATGCTCCGTAAAAAGAGCGAGATCGGCAAAACCTCCATCAGCAAGCGTAAAACCATTTCTGTTACAATGATGCGTGATGTCAAGGAAATGCTCCGAGAGTATTTTGACATTATGGATGTACCCAACGATGAGGATGGTCTGATCCGCTTTGTAACCGAGAAATTCACAGAGCAGCGAGAATACTATGCTTCTCTGGATGCCCGTTATGCAGGGCACAAATATCCGGATCACGGATTGGTGCAGAAAGCCATTTATCTGATGGACGATGTTCTTTCCCAGAAGAAGGACAATATTGCCCTGATTGAGCGAGTGCTGAAAAAAGAAGATGACCTGTTCGACAACAAGGAAGCAATGAGCAACGGCATTGAAAACTTCTTCAAGACCCAGGTAACAGTATTCGACCAGGCAGTGCAGTTTGAAAAATCGCTGCATGACGACCTTGACCGCATTGCGGAAAATGAGGAAGCACACAAGGCGCTGAACACCATTCGTTTGATTATCACGATTCAGATGGGTACGAAGTTTAGATATGACCGGATTCGTGAGCTGAACCCGTTGATGGATACGGTTCGCACCGCCCATGATAAGATGCTGGTAGAAAAACGTGCCGAGGTTCTGGAAACGGTTCGTCAGTGTATGGAAGCGACCCACACTGCCGCAAACGGTGATTCCAAAGCATCCCATTTGATTGAAAAGTCGGATCGCTATTTCAGCCAGTGTAAGGAAAAAATTGCAGAATTAAAGAGCCTTGCCCTTCTGGATGCTATGTTCTTGCCGATGTGCCAGTACAAGGATGATACGGTCAGCAAAATCGAAGCCGTTCTCGCCCCGCCTGCACCAAAGCCGCAGTCCCAGCCGAATCAGGCAGGTAAAGAAGCAGCTCCGGCAAAGAAAAAGGTTGTCCGTGCCTATAACCGTCAGGTTGTATTCCAGGCAAAGACCTTACAGACGGATGCGGATATTGATGATTATGTAGAGAAGATTCGTTCTCAGCTGAAGCAGCTCTTGAAAAATTGCGATGAGATCAAGCTGAATTAAGGAGTGTGCCTATGGAAGAATTACTTGAAAGACTGGTTATTGCAGTTGAACAGCAAAATTCAGCTTTTCCTTGGGATAGTGTAATTTCAATATTAGCACTAATTGCTTCATGGGTTACAATTTTCTTTTTGCTCAAGGAACGAAGTGAGAAAAATCGCCCTTATATACAAATATCGTTTGAACTTGTTCGCTCAACGTTGGCGTGCATTGTTTTGAGAAATGTTGGCACTGTTCCATTGGAAGTTAAAAGTTTGACGTTTAATGAAACTTTTACCAAACAGTTGCAAACGAAAACACAGGAACGATTAAAAAAGAAAGAAGCAACGAGTATTGTGATTTTTCCAAATCAGAAATGGGTTATTTCATTTGATACAAATGTTTCTAATATCATAAACGATTTTGAAGAAAAAACAGTAAGGATTGGTTACGAATATTGTAAGTATGGGAAAAACAAATCTTATACTGAAAAAATTGCAATCGATTTTTCAGAGTACAGTGGATTTTTAAACTATATTTCAGAAGTGGATGAGTTTAAGAATAGTGTTGATAATTTGAAAAAATCAATGGAGAATATTGATAAAGATATTAAGAAATTGTCTGTTCGAATAGAAGATGGAGAAAATGATGGATAAGAATGCGATTAAAAAATTTGCTGTCTGGGCAAGAACTGAGCTGATCGCCCGTGTTTCCCTGAAAGGCGTGGAATACGGTATTACGGAGGATAACATGGTGGATGCCAATGCGGACAGCGTTGGCGGTAAAGTCCTCACTGCCAATGAAAAGGCACAGCGCAAGGCTTTGATTGCCGAGATTAACGATAAGGGCTATAAGCAGGTCATGGAGGAGGTTGCCTATACTTGGTTCAACCGTTTCTCTGCTCTGCGATTCATGGAAGTCAATGGCTATCTTCCTTCCCATGTGCGTGTATTCACGGATGAGGAAAATAACTTTAAGCCGCAGATTATCACCGAAGCCATTCATCTGGATTTGGATGGATTGGATATGGAAAAGGTCTATGAGCTGAAAGATGCAGAAAAAACCGAAGAACTGTATAAATATCTGCTGATCGTACAGTGCAATGCCCTGAATGCGATTTTGCCGGGAATGTTCCAGAAAATTGCCGACTACACAGAGCTTCTTCTGCCGGACAATCTCCTCCGTGAAGGTAGTGTCATTCAGCAGATGATTGAGCTGATACCGGAGGATGACTGGAAGGATGCCGTCCAAATCATCGGCTGGCTGTATCAGTATTACAACAGCGAGAAAAAAGATGATATGTTCGCCGCTCTGAAAAAGAATGTAAAAATCACAAAAGAAAATATCCCTGCGGCAACCCAGTTGTTTACCCCGGACTGGATCGTTCGCTACATGGTGGAAAACAGCCTTGGGCGTTTGTGGCTGGAAGGGCATCCAGATGTGAAAGAACAGTTCTTGCCAACAGAGGAAGAACAGTCTGCTTATGCTGCCGGAAACCGTGACCCGGAAGATACCAAATGGCATTACTATCTGGAAGAAGCTAATCAGGAGCCGGAAGTGCAGGCGCAGCTTGCAGAGATCCGCAAGGAATACGCCGCCCTGACACCGGATCAGCTGAAAGTCATTGACCCTTGCTCCGGTTCCGGTCATATTCTTGCGTATCTGTTTGATGTGCTGATGCAGATTTATGAATCCTATGGCTATACCACCCGTGAAGCGGTGGCAAGCATTGTGGAGAACAACCTGTACGGCTTGGACATTGATGACCGCGCGGCACAGCTGGCATACTTTGCGGTGATGATGAAAGCCCGTCAGTATGACCGCCGCTTCTTCAGCCGTGACATTCAGCCCCATGTATATGCCATTGCGGAGAGCAACCATGTAGATTCGTTTGCATTGGAGTATTTCTGCGATGACGATGCCAAGCTGAAAAAGGCTATGGACACCATCATCAAAGAGCTGCATGACGCAAAGGAATACGGCTCGATTCTGACCGTGACATCGCAGGATTGGTCTGCGCTGTATGACCGTTTTGCAGAGATTACAGAAGATATAAATATGTCCCGTGAGACGGCATTGAGAGAATTACTGCCGTTGGCACAGGTGGCAGAAGCACTGGCACAGAAGTACGATACTGTTGTGACTAATCCGCCATATATGGCAGACAGTGGAATGTCTCCTCATTTATTGAATTATGTAAAAGATAATTTCAAGAATTATAGAAACGATCTGTATAGCTGTTTTATGAAAAAAACAATCGCTATGCTGAAAGCAAATCGTTTTACTGGACTGATGACATCATACACATGGATGTTTTTGACAGCATTTTCTAAAATGAGGATAGAGATGCTATCTGAAAATAGTTTGGTAACATTAGTACAGCCAGAATATCATGCTTTTTTTAAGGAAGCATTCGTGCCGATTTGCACATTTGTATTAACTAATCGTTGCATGAATTATGCGGGAAAATATATTCAACTTGCAAAATTTACTGGAGCTGAAGAACAGGAGAAGCGCACATTAGACGCTATTATGAGTTCATCCTGTGATTATAAATTTACGGTCAAACAATCTTTGTTTTATCAGATTCCAGATATGCCAATAGCATATTGGTTAAAACCATCTACTGCGGAATTGTTTATAAATGGTTCATTACTTTCAAAATACGCAGATTTACGCCAGGGATTGATTACGGGTGATAATGATAGATTTTTGCGATTTTGGTCGGAATGTGATGCCAGAAAAATTAGCACCTTAAATGATAGAAATAAAAAATGGTTTTTCTATCATAAGGGTGGAGAATATCGTAAATGGTACGGGAATATGACACTTGTTGTTAATTGGGAAAATGATGGGTTTGAAATAGTTAATTTTAGAGATGACAAAGGAAAACAGCGCTCCAGACCACAAAATATTCGCTATTATCTGCAAGAAGGGTTTACTTGGACAGCATTAACAGTAGCTGATTTTAATGTTCGCTATATGCCGGAGGGTGGAATTTTTGATGCAAAAGGATCGTCTGGTTTCTGCAATGAAAAGGATAATTTGAAGTATATCATTGGATTGTGTAATTCAAAAGTAAGCATGGAATTTCTTTCATTTCTTGCACCTACAATGGATTATAGTGCAGGTGCTGTTGGAAAGGTTCCGACAATTATTTGTGAAGAAAAGAAAGCCGAAATATCAAATGTTGTAACAACAAATATCGAAATTTCAAAATCAGATTGGGATAGTTATGAAATCTCATGGGACTTCCAGCATCATCCGCTGCTTCGCAGCGTTCCTATCATTGCGGAAGCCTTTGACCAGTGGCAGGCCGAATGTGATGAACGCTTTAATCAGCTGAAAGATAATGAGGAAGAACTGAATCGTATCTTCATCGACATTTACGGCTTGCGGGATGAGCTGACACCGGAAGTTGAGGACAAGGATGTTACTGTCCGCAAGGCTGACCTTGGCAGAGATATTCGTTCTTTCATTTCCTATGCGGTTGGCTGTATGTTCGGTCGCTACTCTCTTTACAAAGATGGTTTGATTTTTGCAGGCGAATCCTATTCTTTGGAATCTTGGGTAGAAAAAATGAATGACCAACCGGGAATTATCAGCCATGAAGAATTAGTTCGTGCCTATTGTAACGAAGGCGTTATCGTTAATGAAATGTTCTTTCCAGACGAGGATAACATTATTCCTATCTGTGATGATGAATATTTTACGGATGATATTGTTGGACGCTTTGTAGAATTTGTGGCAGAGGTTTATGGCGCAGATACTTTGGATGAAAATCTGAAATTCATTGCCGATGCTTTGGGCGGTAATGGTCAACCGAAGGATGTCATTCGGAAGTATTTCTTGAGTGAGTTTTATTCTGACCATTGCAAGATTTATCAGAAACGCCCGATTTACTGGCTATTTGACAGCGGCAAGAAGAACGGCTTTAAGGCTTTGATTTATATGCACCGCTATCAGCCGGACACCATTGCCCGCATCCGTACCGATTATGTGCATGAACAGCAGGCTCGTTATCGTACTGCTATTGCTGATCTGGAACAGCGTATTGCCAATGCTTCTACCGGCGAGCGTGTGAAGCTGAATAAGCGGCTTAAGGCATTAAATGAGCAGGCTGCTGAAATTCACGCATACGAAGAAAAAATTCATCACCTTGCCGACCAGATGATTTCCATTGATTTGGATGATGGAGTGAAGAAGAATTATGCAATTTTCCAGGATGTTTTGGCGAAAATAAAGTAAAGGGGAAAAATATATGGACAATAGTGATGTTGAAAATACAGTACAAAGTGAGTGTGAAGATTATCCATCAGCATGTTTCCTTTTAGAGAGCTGTTTTCAGGATTATCAGAGAATACAGGATAATTACAATAAGATATATGAAAAAATCAATATTGCTTTGGCATTTTCTGGTGTTATCTTAACAATTATGCTTGGAGCGTTTGATTTTTCACCAGCGAAATTCAGTGTAAGTAATATGAAAATCTGGGAAGTGATTTTGACCTCCATTGAATTGACATGTCTTGGTGGTAGTTTAATAGTAATTGTTGGAGCTACAATATACTTATTGTTTTTACTAAGAGGAAGAAAAATTGCCGTTTTTAAAAGCGAAGACATTAGAAATGAAAACATATATCGAGACAAAGAATCACAAGCAGCATTATGGTTGATTGACAAATATACAAGAATTGTAAATGAAGTTCGTCCAATCGTACAAAAGAAACAAAAGGCATTTGATAATGCAATGGTTGCAATTATTGTTGGAATAATGATGTATGTGGTTGCTGTGTTATTAAGAAAAGGAGGATTTTAAAGTGCTTAATAGAGATAAAACAATGGATGATATTAAAAGCGGAAAAGGTCTTCCGCCACTTTCAAGTGCTGAAGGCTCAAATCATCAGACCGGAATTACTACTGAACAAAGAGCTGAAAAAGGCATAACTTATGAAACCTTTACATATCACAGAGAAAAGCGTTCAAATGGAGAACAGTGATTCCGAATGAGGGGTTGTAGATTATGACAGATGAAAAAAAATTCCAGTGAGCTGGAGTTTGCTGTATTTTGCATTGAAAATGTAGCGGCAAAGCTGGGTGTGGATGCAGAGCTTGTCTATCAGGCGTTTACCGAACAAAGCGATATTCTGCACGGCTACATCGTACCAGAATATGAAGTGCTGCATACCCAGAGCCTGGAATATATCATTGATGACCTTCTTGACGTGATGAAAGAAAGGGGGGTGGAAGTATGATTCTTTATCATGGTTCTTTCTTAGAGATTTCAAAGCCGGATTTGGTTCATTCCCGCCCCAATGTGGATTTCGGGCGTGGCTTTTATGTCACGCCGCTGCATGAACAGGCGGCGAAGTAGTGCGGCAAGTTCAAGCGCCGTGGGAAAGATAGCATTATCTCTCGGTATGAATACGATGAAAGCCGGGAATCTGAACTGAAAACGCTGAAATTTGATTCTTATTCCGAAGAATGGCTGGATTTCATTCTGAACTGCCGCAGTGGAAAAGATTCGACAGATTACGACCTTGTTGTAGGTGGTGTTGCCAATGATAAAGTGTTCAATACCGTGGAGCTGTTCTTTGACGGACTGATTGATAAAACGGAAGCCATCAACCGCTTGCGTTATGAAAAGCCGAACCTGCAAATATGTTTCCGCACAGAGAAAGCACTGTCTCTGTTGCATTTTGAAGGGAGTGAAACCCTATGACAGCGAACCCGATTTTGCTTCAAAAAAAATATAGCCGTGTTATTGAATGCTTTGCTAAACAGCAGGGACTTTCACTGGATGCAGCATTGGATTTCTTTTATCATTCCCAGGTTTATCAGCTGATCCGTGATGGTGTTTCCGATATGCATTGCATGAGCGATGCGTATCTGGCAGAGGAATTGAAACAGGAATATGCCGAGAAAGTGCCTGTAAATGAGGTAGTAAAGGAGAGAATAAAGTGAGACATAATGTTTTCGATTCAATGCCATCCAATATAGTTTCCGGTAAAGATAATATATTTGCAAATTTTTTGCAAACAGCTGGGCTTTATGAGTCTATGAAAATAGATGAAGACGGCATTGATGATTTAATTCTTTTACTTGATGGAAAAGTTCGAATAAGTGCTTATTGTAAAGAATGTAAAGAAGAGCGTGTTTTTACAATGAAGCCTTATATATATTTTCAAGATAAGGATAATAAATGCTATTCAAAAAAACTTTCAGAAGAAGTTTGGAGAATTCAGCAGTTGTATATTCTTAAAAATACACCGACAGTTGGAGGACATATAGAAGAACAAAATACGGTATGGAAATGGAAAGAATCACAAATTGAAGAAGTGTCAAGGATTTTGGTATTTCAATTTGTTTGCAGCATGAATGAGGAACATCATCTTGATTATATTGTCCTGACAACAGATAATTCTATGATGAAAATTGGGCAGTATCCATCTGTTGCAGATATGACGTTTCCGGAATTGGATGCTTATAAACATGTGATTTCTAAGGAAGACCGTAAGGAACTTGGAACTGCAATAGGACTTTTTGCAAGTGGTGTTGGTGCTGGATCATATGTTTATCTGAGACGAATTCTTGAAAGACTTATTTATCAAGCAAAAGAAACTGCGGTTGATGCGATTGATAACGAGATGTTTGAACGGGCGAGAGTAGCTGAAAAAATTAAGATGTTGGAAGGATATCTTCCAGATATACTGGTCAAAAATGCAACTATTTACGGAATCTTGAGCAAAGGTATTCATGAGTTAAGCGAAGAAGAATGCCGAAAGTATTTTCCTGTTGTGAAAGAATGCATTTATCAGATACTTGGTATGTGGGAAAGCGAGAGAAGAAAGCAGGCTGATGAAGATGCTTTAAACAAAGCACTGAGTGCAATATCTTCATCAATTAAGTGAAAATGAGGTGGGTAAAACTGCATAAGAGAGCGAGGTGTTATGATGACCATAGAAGAAATTCTTGCAGGCGAATCGAAGAATGTAGAGTTCAAAGAGAACCTGCCGGAGAAAAGCATCAAATATATGAAGTCTGTGGTTGCCTTTGCAAATGGAACCGGAGGAAAAATCATTTTCGGAATTGCCGATAAAACTAGAGAGGTTGTTGGCTTTGATAAGGAAGATGTTTTCAAGAAAATGGATGCCATTGCCAATGTCGTATCAGACAGCTGTGAACCGGCAATCATCCCGAATATTACTTTACAGACGGTTGATGGTAAGACTGTCATTGTAGAAGAGGTTTCTGAGGGCAGACAGCAGCTGCGTTCCTGGGGTGTTTTGATTGAGCGTGAGGGAAAAGATTATCCGTCCAATGCCTTTGCTATTTTAACGGGTAATGGTGGACTTCATGTTACAACGCAATGCGGCGTGTTCAAAGGTACAACGAAAGCGATATTTGTTGACCGTAGAGAATATACCGGTCCGATTTGGGAACAGATAGATGAAGCATTTCAGTTTGTCCTGAGAAATATTCATCTGGGTGCTACCATTGTTGGAATTTATCGGCAGGATATTTATGAGATTCCACCGGATGCCATTCGTGAGTTGATTATCAATGCAATGGTACATCGTAGTTATCTGGATCATGGTACGATACAGGTTGCGGTATATGACAACCGATTGGAAATTACTTCTCCAGGAAAGTTGCCAATGGGACAGACTATGGAGCGTATAAAAGAGGGCTATTCCAAAATCAGAAATGAAGCCCTCGCCCATGCGTTTGCTTATATGAACCTGATTGAGCATTGGGGAAGCGGCATTCCGAGAATTATTTATAAAGTGAAAGCTGCCGGACTGCGGGAGCCAGAGTTCATTGGTGGCAAAATTGATTTGCGTATCAATATTTATCGAGGTCAGGTTGACGGTACTATTGTTGACCTCAATGATCCCAATGCCGCCGTTAAACCGCCAGTAAACCGCCGGGAAACTGCCGATAAAATGCCGGCAAATGAACAAGAACAGCAAATTTATAAGTATGTATCGGAAAATGTCGGCATTACAACGGCACAGGCGATGAAACTTCTTGGCATCAAACAGCGTAGAGCCAGAGAAATACTGGTTAAAATGGTGGAAAACGGTTGGCTGAAAAAAGAAGGTGCTTCAAGAAGCACAATTTATGTAAAAAATACGGAAGGGAGATAATGCAGCATGGATACTGACAAAGTAATACAAGACTTGAATCGCAGATTTGCTGCACCTCTGCCGGAGTTTTATCAGCGTCGTATCATCTTCTGGTACGATGAAGATAAGGAATTTGTGGATAAGCTGGACGAAGTAGTTCTGGAAAATGCAAAGGTGATTGCTCTTACGGGCAGCAATACGTTTTCCATCAAGAAGCTGCTTTCAGTGGACGATCTGACGACAAACTATCTGGTTTACGATCCACTAGTATATGACCAGCCGGATGACAACTGGCTACTGGATGTGGAGCTTTACAGTGAAGAGTTCCGGGCAGACCTGATTTCTATCTGGATGGATGAGATGGGGCTTACTTCAAATCCGGCCATGCGAAAGCAGGTTAAGAACTATCGTGCTTACTTCAATGCGAAAGATCGCCGCCAGAAAGTAAGCAGCCAGAATAAAATTTCTGCTACTCCGGCACAGCTGCACATGGCTGTGATGGCAGCAATTTGCGGCTTGAAAGAAGCACAGCCGAATAAGATTCTTCGCAGCGTATTCCGGGCAGGACTGGATTTGAACCACAATGAAATTTATCAAGACTTCGTAAAATACCATGCAGATAGTGCGTTTTGGGCAATGGTGCGTCAGGGATGCGGATTTGCCGAGGAAGAACCGGATCTTGGACAGCTGGCAATTCATTTACTGTTGACCGCTTCTACCCGTACCATGCGGCAAGAATATCTTGCTGGACTGGATAAGTTCATTTCCGTGCCGCATCAGGCATACTGCTATGATTTTATCTCCGAATGGCTTCATGGCGAGGATGTTCAGCAGCTTTATGATGTAGCTCGATATGTTGAGGAGGAAGCCTGCCTTCATCAGAGATTTGAAAAGCTGACAGTGGACGATCTGGCAGCGACAGAGTGCTTCCCTTGCATCAACGAGGCGATTCTGACCAAGCTGATGACAGAGATCAGTGACCATATCATTGATGTGGATACGATTACTTCTACCGTTGAAAAGCGGAGAACCTGTGCATGGTACGAGCCGTTTGAAAATTTCTATGACGGTATCTTGCAAGTGGCAAATATGCAGAGCTTCTTTAAGGAGCATTCTGCCGGGTTCCATACCGCAAAAGCAAAAGGCATCTGGAAAGAATACACGGAAAGCTACTATCAGATGGATACCTATTACCGTTTGTTCCATTTGAGTTTCCAAAAGAGCCTAGAGACTTCCAATATTCTGTTGGATGACCTGTTCAAGCACGTTGTCGATAAAGTGGAAGGACTCTATACCCACTGGTTCCTGGGTGAACTTGGCAACAACTGGTCGGATGTATGTGCGGAAGAATTGGCAACCTACGGTAAAGTTCTGGAAGTGCCGCAGCAGGAGAATTTTTATAGTTCTCGAATCAGAACTTCCGAAAACAAGGTGTTTGTGATCGTTTCGGATGCCATGCGTTATGAAGTGGCAGCAGCTATGGCAGACCAGCTTCAAAGAGAAACGCAGAGCAAGGTTGCTATCAGCAGTATGCAGAGCATCTTCCCGTCCATCACCAAGTTTGGCATGGCGGCATTGCTGCCGCATAAAAAGCTGACTGCGGAGCTTCGGAACGATATTTTGACCGTGTTGGCAGATGGACAGCCTACCGCCAGCGGCTATCGGGACAAGATTTTGAAATCGGAAGATTCTGCGAGTGTGGCGCTAAAATATAACGATATTATTGCCATGAAACGAGCCGAGCGAAGCGCTTTGGTAAAAGGCATGGATGTGGTTTATATCTATCACGATACGATTGATGAAGCCAGCCATACTTCCGATACTGCTGTATTCGCTGCCTGCGATAAGGCAATTTCGGAATTGAAGAACCTTGTCCGTATTATCGTGAATGAATTTGGCGGAACGAATATCCTGATTACCGCTGACCATGGATTCCTTTACACATACAGCCCTCTTACCGAGGATGACAAAGTGGACAAATCCAGCTTTAACGGCATGGATGTGGAGTATGGCAGACGCTATGCAATCATGCAGAAGGGCGCTCAGCCAAACTATCTGTTGCCGGTGAGGTTCCTGGGCGGCAATACGGAATATGATGGCTTTGCACCGAGAGAAAGCATCCGTATCAAGATGAACGGCGGCGGCTTGAACTTCGTGCATGGCGGTATCAGCTTGCAGGAAATGGTTGTTCCGGTGATTGAATACCACTATCTCCGTAACGATTCTATGGAATATAAGCGCAACAAGCAGAAGTATGATACCAAACCGGTAACGGTCAATCTGCTGTCTGCAAGCCGCAAAATCAGCAATATGATATTCTCTCTGAATTTCTATCAGAAGGATGCAGTTGGTGCGAACCGTGAAGCGGCAACCTATCAGGTTTACTTTACGGATGAAAACGGCAAGCAAATCAGTGATGTTCAGAAAATCATTGCAGATAAGACAAGCGACAACGGTGCAGAGCGGACATTCCGCTGCCAGTTCAATCTGAAATCGCTGAAATATAGCAACACGGCTACTTATTATCTGGTAATTGCGGATGAGCAGGGATTACAGATGCCACAGCGTGAACCATTCCAGATTGACATTGCTTTCGCTGTGGATGAGTTTGATTTCTTTAGTTAATACCGCAGGAGGATAGAAAGATGGAGCAATTTACAGAGGGTGAAAGCACCCGTGAAGAAATAAAGAACAAGCTCCGTCAGAACTTTGACGGTAAGATTGTTCGGAAAGACCTGACAAAGAAAATCAAGGAAGGGGCGAATGTCCCGGTGTATGTCCTTGAGTTTCTGCTGGGGCAATATTGCAGTTCAGATGATGAGACGGTCATTGAAAAAGGCGTACAGAATGTGAAGCGCATTCTTGCTGACAACTTTGTACGCCCGGATGAATCACAGAAGATTCTGTCTCAGCTGCGAAAGAAAGGCAGTCATACGATTATTGATATGGTGACTGTCCGATTGGATATGAAAAAGGACTGCTTTTTTGCAGAGTTTTCCAATCTGGGAGTTGGCAATGTACCGATTGCCGACGAATACCCGGAAAAATTTGACCGCCTTCTCTGCGGTGGTATCTGGTGTATCGTTCAGCTGGATTATGAGGTTGAGGGCGACAATAACTTTGGCATTGAGGACATTGATGGGAATCCGCTTCGTTCCAAACAGAAAAAGCAAAAAGATATTTCTCCAATCAGTATCCGTAAGCTGACACCGATCCAGATGCCGCACATTGATATTGACGAGCTGAAGCAGGGACGAAAAGCCTTTACCAAGGATGAATGGCTGGATATTCTTCTCCGTTCTATCGGCATGGAACCGGATGAATTTACATACCGTGAGAAATGGCTGCTCCTGACCCGTATGATTCCATTGGTTGAGAACAACTTTAACCTTTGTGAACTGGGACCGAGAAGCACAGGTAAGTCCCATCTTTACAAAGAAATTTCTCCCAACAGTATCCTAATCTCTGGTGGACAAACGACCGTTGCAAACCTCTTTTACAATATGGGACGCAAAACGGTCGGACTGGTTGGCTTATGGGACTGCGTTGCTTTTGATGAAGTGGCAGGTATCAAGTTTAAGGATAAAGATGGTATCCAGATTATGAAAGACTACATGGCATCCGGCTCTTTTGCCCGTGGCAAAGAGGAAAAGGCCGCTACTGCTTCCATGGTTTTTGTTGGAAACATCAATCAGAGTGTGGATGTGCTGTTGAAAACGTCCAGTTTGTTTGCACCTTTCCCGCAGGAAATGGGAACAGATACAGCATTTCTTGATCGTATGCACTGTTATCTTCCGGGATGGGAGATATCGAAGTTCAGACCGGAGCATTTTACTAATGATTATGGTTTTATCAGTGACTATTTGGCAGAGTTCATCCGAGAGCTTCGCAAGGAGCAGTATGGAGATGCACTTGATCACTACTTCCGCTTGGGGAGAAATCTGAATCAGCGTGATACAATTGCGGTTCGTCGTATGATAGACGGCTATCTGAAGTTGATGTACCCAAATGGTGAGTTTACCAAAGAAGAACTGGAAGAAATTATTCAGATTGCATTGGAAATGCGCCGCCGTGTCAAGGAGCAGCTGAAAAAACTGGGTGGTATGGAGTTCTACGATGTGAACTTCTCGTATATTGACCTGGATGATATGTCAGAACATTATGTTTCTGTACCCGAACAGGGTGGCGGTAAGCTGATACCGGATGGAATGTGTAATCCGGGACAGGTTTATACCGTATCCAGAGGAAAAAGCGGCATGATTGGTGTATTCCGTTTGGAAAGCCAGATGCTTCAGGGCAATGGCAAGATTGAACGGACAGGCTTAGGCAGCGATTCCAAGTGCAAGGAAGCGGTGAACACGGCATTTAATTATCTGAAAGCCAATGGCAATCGGATCAGTGGCTCTATCAGCACATCGACCAAAGACTACATCATCAATTATCAGGATTTGCGGGGTATCGGCATGACCGAAAAACTGGCATTGCCTACACTGATTGCCCTTTGCTCGATTGCATTGGGAAAACCTGTGGTCAGCAATCTGGCAATTCTGGGTGATATTACAATCAGCGGCACAATGATAAAGGTGGACGAACTTGCCAATACACTTCAGGTGTGCCTGGATAGCGGTGCAAAGAAGGTGCTCATTCCGAGTACCTCGTTTGTTGATTTCTCAAGTGTTCCTGCTGATCTGATGAGTGCATTTCAGTTGATTCCTTATCAGAGTGCGGAAGGTGCAGTGTTTAAGGCGTTGGGTGTAGAGTAAATACAAGGAGGAATAAAATGTTTGAATCAGGGCTTGAATTTTTAAGGGCAGATTTTCATCTGCATACACAAAAAGATAAAGAATTCTCATATAGTGGAGAACCAAATGAATTTGTAAAATCATATGTTTCAGCTCTAAAACAGGCAAATATTTCTATTGGAGTTATTACCAATCATAATAAATTTGACAAAGATGAATATAAAGCTTTAAAAAGACAGCAAGTAAAGAAAAAATATTTATAACAGCAATGCCGTTGAGCAGGCATCTTTCGGTGCTTATAGTAATCATAGCACAAATACAGTCAATTCATATATTAAAAGCACAGTCGCTTGAGAACGATAACTGTGCTTTTTCTTACTCATCATCAATAAATTCTATAACATCCTCAACGCGGCAGTGCAGCAGCTTACAAAGCAGAGCGATTGTATTGGTAGAAACGCTTTTGCCTTTTTTAATCGAATAATAGGTGGCTCTGTTAAAGCCCATTTTTTGCAGTTGATAGGAAGTAATCCCTTTCTCTTTCATTGTTCTGAATAGAGGTTCATAACTCATCATAGCTACACATCACCTGTCCTTTATCAAAAGTATAGATGCGCAATTTTCGATTGAATATGTCTAAATATCTAAGTATAATATTAAGAGAAATAAAAACACTATGGATTGGGGGATAGCGTTTTGAACAGATTTTCAGAAAGATTGAGATATCTGCGAAAGATCAACGGGGTAACACAGGCAGAATTAAGTAGGTATCTGGGGTATGGTTATACAGCGGTGTCCAATTATGAAAATGCAGAGCATCAGCCGGATTATAATACGCTGATGAAAATTGCAGAATACTTTAATGTTTCGATAGATTTTCTTATGGGGGCAGATGACTGCATGGAGCAAATGAGGTGTATTCCTGAGGAAATGGATATGTTACAGGAATATAGGAAATTAAAAATAGAGGAGAAGAATATGATCAATTTTTTAATCCGTTACTTGGTAAGATAAGAAGGTATAAAGTACTTGCTGCGAAAGATGTTTATAAAAGGGAAAAAAGGGGGAATACCCCTCACATTTTGGCATGATTTACACGCAAGAGTTAATATGTAAAGGGTGGGTTCTCCCACCTAATACATATGACTGCGGCTCATTTGTGGTAAATTGAAAAGCAGTTGTAAGAAAGGAGTCAAAAAGCCTTATAACCGCTGGAAATCAACACAAAAGGAGCTGAATTTTATGAAAACTATCTTTGAAGAAATGGGCGGTACATACCGTCAAGTGGGAGATTATTTCATTCCCAACATTACTTTGCCGGATGACGGCGAATATCAGATAGGCAAATACGGTCGTATGCGCCGCAGCTATCTGAAAGAGTACCGTAAAATCCCCTACAACAACTATGTGCTGGAGGGAACGCTGTCCAAGCATTTAGCTGAAATCGATCAAGCCTGCAACGAGCGCATTGAAAACATCGTTTCCGCTATGGCAAAGCAGGAAGGCGTAACTGAAGCGCTCAAAGCGGCTGATCAAATAGAATGGGTGCGCCGCATGAATAGCATCCGCAACTGTGCGGAAGAAATCGTTCTGCACGAATTGGTATATGATCTGTAAACCTGATACAAAAGCCCCACACTTCTGACAATAAAATCGGAAGCGTGGGGTTTCCTGATTTATTTTGTTTGTTTGCTGTTTTCTTCGATATTTGCCACAAGACGGTCGAAATCACTTTGATATGTCCTGTCCTGCAAAACACGGAATTTTTCAAATTCACTTTCTGCAAACGCCTTTGCGATGGCAGCGGTCACTTTGCCTTTGTCATGTAAAATATCTTCTTCGTTGAACTGGAGGAACGCATCCAAACGATTAACCCAATCCTGCATATACATGATATTTCCCCGCCGTGCCTGCCTTTCGGCATAGTCCAGATACATTGTCACGATCTCATTCAGATTTATCATTTCTTCTTCGTTCAAGTAGTTTTTGGCGATTGAAACATCCGACTTGCGAATACGCCCCTGCGGAGCATTTTTCCAAGTTGTCAAGCCCATGTTTGGTTTTGTGCTATCGGCTCGTCCATAAACAATCTCAGCCGCCGTATGATGAGTGACAGCGTAATGAAGCTTATTCTGTACTGTGGCAAAAAACTCTTTTGTAACAGGACTGTTCACATCATAATCAGCACTGCACTGGGAGTAAATGTCCGTGATTTTTTGATAAAAACGGCGCTCGCTGGAGCGAATATCACGAATACGCTCCAACTGTTCCTCAAAATAATCCTTACCAAAGAGGTTTTCTGGTTCTCGCAGTCGTGCATCGTCCATCACATAGCCTTTAATAATAAATTCTTTTAATACTCGATTTGCCCAAATGCGGAACATCGTAGCCTTTTTAGAATTAACACGGTATCCGACAGCAATA